>Ga0070681_10000790_pt1 | contig 26387 bp, 30 predicted proteins | sample KBSC83BmetaG_FD_65650 | JGI IMG/M metagenome (GOLD analysis project Ga0070681, IMG submission 65650) | Corn rhizosphere microbial communities from Kellogg Biological Station, Michigan, USA - KBS C8-3B metaG | ecosystem: Host-associated > Plants > Roots > Rhizosphere | place: USA: Michigan...
CCGCTTCTGCTCGACCAGCAGCTCACGCAGGAAGAGCGCATGGTGCGCGACGCGGCGCACGACTATTGCCAGGGCAAGCTGGCGCCGCGCGTGCTCGAGTCCTTCCGCAACGAGAAGACCGACCCGGAAATCTTCACGGAGATGGGCCAGCTCGGCCTGCTCGGGCCGACGATCCCGACGGAGTATGGCGGGCCGGGACTCAACTACGTCAGCTATGGCCTCATCGCACGCGAGGTGGAGCGCGTCGACTCCGGCTACCGCTCGATGATGAGCGTGCAGTCCTCGCTCGTCATGCTGCCGATCTACGAGTTCGGCACCGAGGCCACGCGCAAGAAGTACCTGCCCAAGCTCGCCACCGGCGAGTGGATCGGCTGCTTCGGCCTCACCGAGCCGAACCACGGCTCGGACCCGGCGTCGATGGTGACGCGCGCGAAGAAGGTATCGGGCGGGTACAGCCTCACGGGCTCGAAGATGTGGATCTCCAACTCGCCGATCGCGGATGTGTTCGTCGTCTGGGCGAAGGACGACGAGGGCGCGATCCGTGGCTTCGTGCTCGACAAGGGCACCAAGGGCCTCTCGGCGCCGAAGATCCACGGCAAGGTCGGCCTGCGCACCTCGATCACCGGCGAGGTGGTGATGGACAACGCCTTCTGCCCGGACGAGAACGCCTTCCCGGAAGTACGCGGCCTGAAGGGCCCGTTCACCTGCCTCAACTCCGCGCGCTACGGCATCGCCTGGGGCGCGCTCGGCGCGGCGGAGGACTGCTGGCACCGCGCGCGGCAGTACGTCCTCGACCGCAAGCAGTTCGGCCGGCCGCTCGCCGCGAACCAGCTCGTGCAGAAGAAGCTCGCCGACATGCAGACCGAGATCACGCTCGGCCTGCAGGGCTGCCTGCGGCTCGGGCGCATGAAGGACGAAGGCACGGCGTCGGTGGAGATCACTTCGATCATGAAGCGCAACTCGTGCGGCAAGGCGCTCGACATCGCGCGCGTGGCGCGCGACATGCTCGGCGGCAACGGCATCTCCGACGAGTTCGGCGTCATCCGCCACGTCGTGAACCTCGAGGTCGTCAACACCTACGAGGGCACGCACGACATCCACGCGCTGATCCTCGGCCGCGCCATCACCGGCATCCAAGCCTTCACTTGATCCAGGGCCGGTGCCATTGCGGGAACATCTCGTTCTCGCTCGAATGGACGCCTGAGCCGGGGGAAATCCCGGCGCGCGCGTGCGGCTGCACCTTCTGCCAGAAGCACGGCGGCGTGTGGACGTCCAACCCGCGTGGCGCATTGAGCGTCGCGGTGAAAGACCCATCGCTGCGCTCGATCTACAACTTCGGCACCAAGACCGCCGACTTCCACGTCTGCGCGCGCTGCGGCATCGTGCCGGTGGTGACGAGCGAGATCGACGGCCGCGTCTATGCGGTGGTCAGCGTGAATGCGTTCGAGGGCATCGAGCCGTCGCGGCTCAAGCGCGCGCCGTCCAACTTCGACGGCGAGGGCACCGATTCCCGCCTCGAGCGGCGCAAGCGGAATTGGATTGCCGACGTCCGATTTACTTGAACGTTCGGCGGCCGGCAGGGACTAACGCCTAATGGCTGGCTGGCTGATCCCCGCCCTCAAGGCAGTCCTCCCCCACGTTGGCGACATCATCGGCGCGGCGAAGCCGGCTTTCACGAAGCGCAAGCCCGAGGCCGCGGCGAATCAGGGCGAGCTCGTGCAGCAGCAGATCGCCGAACTGCAGGCGGCGGTTTCACAGCAGTCCGGGCACATCAAGGAGCTCGCGGCGCAGCTCGAGAACACGCTCACCGCACTGGAGAAGGCCGCCCTCCTCGCCGAGCAGCGCCTGCGGCGCGTGCTGCTCTTCACGGCGGTCTCCGCGGCCGTGGCGGTCGCCGCGCTGGGCGTCGCCTTCGTCGCCGTCATGACGCGGTAGGTGGAGCAGGCGGATCTCTTCGGCGGCGCGCTCGCCCTGCCGGAGGACTTCGTCTTCCAGCAGGGCTTCATCAGCGCGCAGGAGGAGCGCGAGCTGCTCGCCGGCATCCGCGAGCTGGCGCTCGAGGACGCGAAGTACCGCGAATACACCGCCCGCCGGCGCGTCGCCTATTTCGGCTTCGACTACGACTTCTCGAAGAAACGCCTCGGCGAGGCGGCGCCGATCCCGGCCTTCCTCTACCCGCTGCGGGACAAGATGGCGCGCTGGATGGGCTTCGCGCCGGAGGCGTTCGTGCACGCGCTCGTCTCCGAGTACCGGCCCGGAACGCCGCTCGGCTGGCATCGCGACGCGCCGGATTTCGACCGCGTGGCGGGCGTGTCGCTCGGCGGCCGCGCGCGCATGCGCTTTAGACGCTATCCGCCCGGCAAGGACAAGCCGCTCACGCTCGAGCTCGAGCCGCGCTCGGCCTACCAGATGAACGGCGCCTCGCGCTGGCGCTGGCAGCACAGCATCCCGCCGACGCCGGAGCTGCGCTACTCGATCACCTTCCGCACCCTCCGGAAGAACTAGCCGCGCGGTGCGCAAGTTGCTGGGCCGACGGTATGGGCCCGCACAAGCCGGCCGGCAAGGGCGAGACCGAGGAGATCAAGCTCGAGGCCGCCGCCAGCCACATCATCGAGGAATGCCGCATGGTGCTGCCCGGCATCCAGGCCCTCTTCGGCTTCCAGCTGATCGCGGTCTTCAACCAGGGCTTCGGCGAGAAGCTCTCGCACGGCAACCAGCTCGTGCACATCGGCGCGCTCGTGCTCACCGTGCTCGCCACGGTGCTCGTCATGACGCCGGCGGCGCTGCAGCGCCACGCCGAGCCGCGCGAGGTGAGCGAACGATTCGTCTGGCTCGCTTCCAACCTGCTCCTCGCCGCCATGTACCCGCTCGCCATCACCCGCAGCGACAGCGTCGGCGGCGTGCTCGCGCTCGTGCTGTTCGCCGTGTTCCTCGTCTTCTGGACCTTCATGCCGCGGCGCGAGAAGCGGAAATACGGCTGAGCGGCGCGCCATAATGGCGCGATGAAATGCTGGCTGTTCGTTCTCCTGCTGCTCGCCGGGCCGGCGTGCGCGGACCCGAACGGCATCCTGCTCGTCGCGAAGCCCGAGCTCGTCGACCCGAACTTCAAGGAGACGGTGGTGATCGTGGCGCGCGCGCAGGATGGCAGCACCGTCGGCGTGGTCTTGAACCATCCACTCGACGCGCACCTCGCCGACGTCGCGCCGAACTGGCCGGGCGCCGAAAAATATCAGCAGCGCCTCTACGCCGGCGGGCCGGTGATGCGCGAGGTCGTGGTGGCGCTCTTCACTGCCGACACACCGCCGGAGGACTCCGCATTCCACGTGCTGCCGCACGTGTGGCTCACGATGCATCCGCGCATCATCGACCGGCTGCTTTCCCGCTCGGACGGCGCCGTGCGTCTATTCGCCGGCTTCGCCGGCTGGGCGCCGCGGCAGCTCGAGGCGGAGATGGACCAGGGCGCCTGGTACGCGCTGCGCGCGAGCGAGTCGGTGCTTTTCCGCAAGGACACATCGGGCCTGTGGCGCGAGCTCGTCGGGCGGGCGAGCGGCGAGCACGCCGCCAATGGATGGCGAGCTATACTCGTCCCATGAACTCCGTTTTGCGCGCCGTCCTCGCCGCCTTGCTGATTGCTGTCAGCCCGCTCGCTTTCGCCCAGGAAGAGGCGATGATCCTCGTCGCGCATCCCGCGTTCCGCGACCTCGAGTACCGGCAGACGGTGCTGATCGCGGCGCCGGCGCCGAACGGCGGCCACGTCGGCGTGATCCTCAACCGGCCGACGCGGCGTTCGCTCGGCAGCCTTTTCCCCGAGCACGAGCCGTCCAAGAAAGTGGTCGATCCCGTTTACTACGGCGGGCCGTTCTCGCGCGGCGCGCTGGTCGCGCTGGTTCATTCGGACCATAGCCCCGGCTCGGGCTCGGTGCCGCTCATGAAGGACCTGTATCTCGCGTTCCGCGCCAATACCATCGACCACGTCATCGAGACCACGCCGAACGACGCGCGCTACTACGTCGGCTACGTCGGCTGGCGGCCGGGCGAGCTGCGCAGCGAGATCGACCGCGGTTTGTGGACGGTGATCAACGCCGACCTCGACATGGTGTTCCGCAAGGACACCGACGGGCTGTGGGAGGAGCTGCTCCAGTCCAGCAAGCGCATCCGTGCGGGTGACGAGCTGCTGTACGCGCTCGTCGCCCACTAGCGACGCGCCGGGCAGCGCAGTGCGCGCCCGGCGGCTTTCAATACCCGGCAGCTAAGCTGCCTCCATGGACGGTCAATCGGGCAGCCGCGCGCTCGGCGCGGCGAGCGACCTCGTCGAGCTGCTGCGCCTCGCGCAAGGCTCGACGGAACGCCTCGCGCAGGAAATCTACGGCGTCTCGTACGAGCACGCCGGGCTGATCGAGCGCGAGCTGCAGCGCCTGCGCCGCAGCGCCGAGAAGCTGAAGTCCGTCGTCGAAGAGCACGTGACGCGCGAGGAAAACGCGTCGGTGCAGCGCGGCCATCCCATGCGCCGCGCGGGCGACACGCGGCACAACTGACTGACGTTGGTTGTCCTCCCGCGAAAGCGGGGACCCGTTTCAGAATAAAAACGAAACTGGATTCCCGCTTTCGCGGGAAAGACGGCAGGCAGCCGCCTACGGTTTGAGCACCACCTTGATGCAGTCGTCCTGCTTGTCGCGGAACAGGCGGTAGGCGAGCGGCGCTTCGTCGAGCGCCATGCGGTGCGTGATGACGAAGCTCGGGTCGATCTCGCCTTTCTCGATGCGCTCGAGAAGCGGACGCATGTAGCGCTGCACGTGCGTCTGGCCGGTGCGGATGGTGAGCGAGCGGTTCATCAGCGTGCCGGCCGGGAACTTGTCGATCATGCCGCCGTACACCCCCGCCACCGAGATGGTGCCGCCGCTGCGGCAGCCCTGGATCGCCTCGCGCAACGCCACCGGCCGGTCGGTCTCGAGCATCATCGCCTGCTTCACGCGGTCGTAGGCAAACGCCATCGAGTGATGCGCATGCGCCTCCATGCCGACGGCGTCGATGCACGCGTCGGGGCCGCGGCCGCCGGTCATGTCCTTCAACGCCTCGAGCACGCTGTCCTCGGTGTAGTCGATGGTCTCGGCATCGAGCGCGGTCGCCGCGAGGCGCAGCCGCTCCTGGAAGCGATCGATGGCGATGACGCGCTCCGCGCCGAGCAGGAACGCGGAAGCGATGGCGAACTGCCCCACCGGGCCGCAGCCCCACACCGCGACCGTGTCGCCGCGCTGGATGCCGCAGTTCTCCGCCGCCATGTAGCCGGTCGGCAGGATGTCGGAGAGGAAGAGCACCTGCTCGTCCGACAGCGAGTCGGGCACCTTGATCGGCCCGATGTCGGCGAATGGCACGCGCGCGTATTCCGCCTGGCCCCCGGCGTAGCCGCCGAGGAGATGCGAGTAGCCGAAGATGCCGCACGGCGAGTAGCCCCACAGCTTCTCCGCCATGTAGGCGTTCGGGTTCGAGTTCTCGCACAGCGAGTAGAGCTCGCGCTGGCAGAAGAAGCAGTTGCCGCAGGCGATGGGAAACGGCACCACCACGCGGTCGCCGACGTTCAGGTTCTTCACGCCGTCGCCGACCTCGACCACCTCGCCCATGAACTCGTGGCCGAGGATGTCGCCCTTCACCATGCCGGGCACGAAGCCGCCATAGAGATGGAGATCCGAGCCGCAGATCGCCGTGGCGCGCACGCGCACGATGGCGTCGCGCGGATTGAGGATCGCGGGATCCGGTACGCGCTCGACGCGCACGTCCAGCTTGTCGTGCCAGCAGACCGCCTTCATTCAGCGACGGCCGGTCGGCTGCCCATCCGTGGTCGGCACCTCGCCGGTCTCGAGCAGCGAGCGCGCGCGGCGCAGCTTGTCGGCCAGCACGCGCTGCGGCGAGCGGCCCATCAGGTGCGAGATGGCGGCGCCGAGCGAGCCGCCGCTCGGCAGGTATTCGAGGCTAACGCTCACGATCGTGCCGCGGCCGCCGGGCGCGTCACGCAGGCCGAGCGAGCCGAAGTGCATGAGCGCTTCGCCGCGCGTCGCGCGCCAGGCGAGCTCCTCGCCCGGCAGGTCGCGCGTGATCTGCACCGCTTCGTCGGCGAGCGCCGGCAGGTTTTCGCCGCGAGCGAGGAACGTGTACACCTCGGTGCGCGGCCGCGAGATGGTGATCGCTTCTTCCACCACGATGGTCTCCACGGCCTCCGGAAGCGCCGGTGCCGGGTTCACCCGGATGCCGAGCGGCTTGAACATCGGGTTGCGGCCGGTGTAGGCCTGATAGAGCAGCCAGCCGCCCACCCCCGCGGCGCCGGCGCGGGCGAAGCTCGGGCGTCGCAAGGCCCAGACAATCAAGGCGAGGCCGCCGACCACGTACCCGAGGCGGTCGGCGCGAGTAAGGTTTAACTTCAGGTTCAGCCCGGTCGCCATGCCGCGTTGCAGAGCAATTTTCAGGCCCCGGGATTGGTGGGATAGTGGCGCTGTTCTTCGGAACACCACCACGGGGAGGATTTATGAAACGCGCGCTGGTCGTTGCGGCTTCGCTTTTCCTTTTGTCATCTTGCGCGAGCCCGCTCACTCGCGAGCAATCGCTCGTCAATAGGGCGGTCGATGCCATGGGCGGCGCGGACCGCCTGGCGGCGCTGCAGAGCGTCTCTGCGAAGGGCACCCTCAAGCAGTGGGAGCCGGAACAGTCGGAGGTTCCCGGCGGCGAGATGCGCTTCGCCAACGAGTCGAGCTTCGACGTGCTGCAGGATCGCAAGAGCCGCGCATCGCGCACCGACATCGAGCGGCGCTTCGCCTATCCGACGCCGCGCACCTACAAGTTCACGGAGATCCTCACACCCGATGCGGGTTACGTGCTCGGCGTCGATTCGACCGGCCGCAACGCGCAAAGCCAGAAGATGACGCCGCCGGCGCACTCGATGTCGGGCCTGCGCCTCACCGCGGCGCAGCGCGAAAGCCTGCGCGGCAGCACCACGGCGCTTCTTTCGCAGATGCAGGCGAATCCGCAGAACGTGCGCCCGGCGCTCGACCTCGTTGCCAACGGCCGCACCTATCCGGCGGTGACGTACGGACCGTTCACCGTCGGCTTCGACCCGCAGAGCGGCCTGCCGGCAGTCGTTCGCACGCTCGACTACGACAACATGTGGGGCGACATCACCTACGACATGGTGCTGTCCGGCTGGCGCGACTTTGGCGGCGTGAAGGTGGCGATGAACCGGGAGTACCAGCTGAACGGACGTCGCGTCATGGAGACGCAGCTCACCAGCGTCGCGTTCAACACGCCGGTCGACGCGTCGAAGTTCGAGGTGCCCGCCGCGCTGCGCAGCGACGCGGCCAAGCCCGCCGGCGGCAACCTGCCTTACCAGTGGGTGATCCGGCGGCAGTTCATCGGCACTTACCTGGATTCCGACAACGTGAGCTACGACAGCCGCGGCTCGCAGGGCCTGCGGCTCCAGGAGCTCGGGCCCGGGGTGTTCCATGTCGTCGGCGGCTCGCACAACAGCCTGCTCGTCGAGATGACCGATCACCTGGTCATGGTCGACGCGCCGGTGAGCGACGGGCAGTCGCTATGGGTCGTCAACCAGGCGGCCCAGCGCTTCCCGGGAAAACCGATCAAGTGGCTCGTGCTCACGCACCATCACATGGACCATGCCGGCGGCATTCGCGGCATACTGGCGCAGGGCCCGGTGCTGGTCGTCGGACAGGGCTCGCGCGAGCACTATCGGCGCGTGCTCGCATCGCCCATGCAGCGCAACCCGGACATGAAGCCGACGGACTTCAGCCAGGTGCCGATCCTCGAAGTGCCGGAGAGCCACGTGATGAGCGACTCGACGGGGCGGCAGGTCGTCGCCTACGCGATGCTCGACAACCCGCACGCGAAGGCCATGCTGATGGTGTACGTGCCGCACGCGAAGCTCGGCTTCGTCACCGACCTGTGGACGCCGGGCATCCCGCTTCCCGACAAGCCGAACGCGGGACTCGTTTCCGTGGTGAATACCGTCAAGCGCGCCGGCATCCAGCCCGAGCGCTTCGCCGGCGGCCACGGCTCCAGCGCGCCCTACGACGGCCTGGCCAAGCTGGTCGGCCAGTAGGACATCCAAATGTCAAGAGCTGGGTTCCCGCTTTCGCGGGAACGACGATCACGGAATTACGCCGCGGCCTTCCGCGGCGTTTTCTTCTCGAACACCATCTTGCCGCCGCGCCAGTCGACGTGGATGGCGTCCTTCGGGGCGAAGCGGCCCTCGAGGATCGCCTTGGCGAGCGGGTTCTCGACCTCGGCCTGGATCGCGCGCTTGAGCGGCCGCGCGCCGTACACGGGGTCGAAGCCCACCTTGGCGAGCTCGCTCACCGCGGCGTCCGAGATCTCGAAGCCGTAGTCCATCTTGGCAAGGCGCGCCGTCAGCACATTGAGCTGGATGCGCGCGATCGACTTGATGTGCTCCTCGCCGAGGCCGTGGAACACCACGATCTCGTCGATGCGGTTCACGAACTCGGGCCGGAACTGCGTCTTCACCTCGCCCATCACCGCGAGCTTCACCACCTGGTAGTCGCTGCCCGCCATGCTCTGGATCATCTGCGAGCCGAGGTTGGAGGTCATCACCAGCACCGTGTTCTTGAAGTCCACGGTGCGGCCCTGCCCGTCCGTGAGCCGGCCTTCGTCCAGGATCTGGAGGAAGACGTTGAACACGTCCGGGTGGGCCTTTTCCACCTCGTCGAAGAGGACGACGGAATACGGCTTCCTGCGCACCTGCTCGGTGAGCTGGCCGCCTTCTTCATACCCGACGTATCCCGGCGGCGCGCCGATCAGGCGCGCGACCGAATGACGCTCGCCGTACTCGGACATGTCGATGCGGAGGAGGTGGTCCTCGCTGTCGAAGAGGAACGCGGCGAGCGCCTTGCACAGCTCCGTCTTGCCGACGCCCGTCGGGCCGAGGAACAGGAATGAGCCATAGGGTTTATTCGGGTCGGAGAGCCCGGACCGCGAGCGCCGGATGGCGTCCGAAACGAGGCGCACCGCCTCGTCCTGGCCGACCACGCGCTTGTGCAGCACGTCTTCCATGCGCACCAGCTTCTCGCGCTCGCCTTCCATCATCTTCGACACCGGGATGCCGGTGGTGCGCGACACGACCTCGGCGATTTCTTCCGCGCCGACCTGCGTGCGAAGCAGCTTCGGCTTCGCGCTTTTCTTTTCCGACTTCTCGGCGGCCTTCAGCTGGTTCTCGAGCTGCGGCAGGCGGCCGTACTGGATCTCGGACATGCGCTGCCAGTCGCCCTTGCGCTTCGCCTCGTCCATCTGCACGCGCAGCTTCTCGATTTCTTCCTTGATCGTCTGCGTGCCCTGCACGCTCGCCTTCTCGGCCTTCCACTCCTCCTCGAGGTCGGCGTACTCCTTCTCCAGCCGCTCGATCTCGGCCTCGATCAGCTTCAGGCGCTGCTGCGAAGCCTCGTCCTTTTCCTTGCGCACGGCCTCGCGCTCGATCCTGAGCTGAATCAGGCGGCGCTCGAGGCGGTCCATCGCCTCGGGCTTGGAGTCGATCTCCATCTTGATGCGCGAGGCGGCCTCGTCGATCAGGTCGATCGCCTTGTCGGGCAGGAAGCGGTCGGTGATGTAGCGATGCGAGAGCTCGGCCGCCGCGACGATCGCCGGGTCGGTGATCTCCACGCCGTGGTGGACTTCGTATCTCTCCTGCAGGCCACGCAGGATGGCGATGGTCGCCTCCACGCTCGGCTCCTCGACCAGCACGCGCTGGAAGCGGCGCTCGAGGGCGGCGTCCTTCTCGATGTTCTTGCGGTATTCGTCGAGCGTCGTGGCGCCGATGCAGTGAAGCTCGCCTCTGGCGAGCGCGGGCTTGAGCATGTTGCCGGCGTCGATCGCGCCCTCGGCCTTGCCGGCGCCGACCAGCGTATGGATCTCGTCGATGAAGATGATGGTGCTGCCTTCGTCGCGCGCCAGCTCCTTGAGCACGGACTTCAGGCGCTCCTCGAACTCGCCGCGGTATTTCGCCCCGGCGAGGAGCGACGCGAGGTCGAGCACGAGGAGGCGCTTGTTCTTCAGCGACTCGGGCACCTCGCCGTTCACGATGCGCTGCGCGAGGCCTTCGACGATGGCGGTCTTGCCGACGCCCGGCTCGCCGATCAGGACCGGGTTGTTCTTCGTGCGCCGCTGGAGGATCTGGATGCAGCGCCGGATCTCGTCGTCGCGGCCGATGACCGGGTCGAGCTTTCCCTGCTTGGCTCTTTCCGTCAGATCCAGGGTGTACTTCGCGAGCGCTTGCCGCTGCGATTCGTCGGTTTGTCCCTGCACGGTTTCGCCTCCACGGACTTCTTCGATGGCTTTCTCGAGCGCGGCCTTGCGGATGCCGTAGTCCTGCAGCAGCGGCAGCGCGGCGAGCAGGAAGAGCTCGGATGCGATGTACTGGTCGCCTCGCTTCTGCGCCTCCTTGTCGGCGACGTTGAGCATCTGCGTGAGCTCGCGCGAAATGTGCACCTCGCCCGGCGTGCCCTCGACCTTCGGCAGGCGCGAAATCTGCTCGGCGAGGCCCTTCTTCATGGCGGGGACATTGCCGCCCGCCTTGGCGAGCAGGCCGCCGATGCCGGGGTCGTTCAGGAGCGCGGCGAGGAGATGCTGCGGCTCGATGTACTGGTTGTCGTTGCCGAGCGCCGCGCTCTGCGCCTCGGCGAGCGCCTCCTGGAGCTTGGTCGTAAACTTGTCGAATCGCATCCCGTTGATCCTTCTGCCTTTAGTCTCTCCTGGGGGAAAGTGGGGGCATTGCCCCGATATTCAAGGGAAAAATGGAACGCCGCACCCGCTTTCACGTCCTGTACGTCGTCTTCGCCGTGGTGGCCATGCTCCTCATCCAGGAGGCGTGGCAGCGCGCCCAGACCGTCGAGGTGGTCCCCTACAGCGAATTCGAGCGCCTGCTGAAGGAAGACAAGATTTCCGAGGTGACGGTTTCCGACCGCCACATCACGGGAAAGCTCAAGGGCTCGGACAGCCGCAAGACCGTGGCGGTGGCCAACCTGGTCGAGCCCGAGCTCGCCCAGCGGCTCGACAAGTACAACGTCAAGTACACCCGCGTCTACGAGAGCACGTTCCTGCGGGATTTGATGTCCTGGGTGCTGCCTGCGCTGATCTTCTTCGGCATCTGGTTCCTGCTCGCGCGGCGCATGAGCTCCGGGCTGGGCGGCGGCTTCATGAGCATCGGCAAGAGCCGCGCCAAGATCTACGTCGAGACCAAGACCGGCGTCACCTTCTCGGACGTGGCCGGCGTGGACGAGGCGAAGGCCGAGCTGCAGGAAGTCGTCGAGTTCCTCAAGGACCCGAAGAAGTACGGCCGCCTGGGCGCCCGCGTGCCGAAGGGCGTGCTGCTCGTCGGGCCGCCGGGCACCGGCAAGACGCTGCTCGCGCGCGCCGTGGCCGGCGAGGCCGGCGTGCCGTTCTTCTCCATCTCCGGATCGGAGTTCGTCGAGATGTTCGTCGGCGTCGGCGCGGCGCGGGTGCGCGACCTATTCGAGCAGGCGCGCGCCAAGGCGCCGGCCATCATCTTCATCGACGAGCTGGACGCGCTCGGCCGCGCGCGCGGCGCCGGCGCCATCGGCGGCCACGACGAGCGCGAGCAGACGCTGAACCAGCTGCTGGTGGAGCTGGACGGTTTCGATCCCGGCACGGGTCTCGTCCTGCTGGCCGCGACCAACCGCCCCGAGATCCTCGACCCGGCGCTGCTGCGCGCGGGGCGCTTCGACCGGCAGATCCTCGTCGACCGGCCCGACAAGATCGGACGGCTGCAGATCCTTCGGGTGCACGCCAAAAAAATCAAACTGGCCGAGGGCACCGAGCTCGAGCAGGTGGCGGCCCTCACGCCCGGCTTCTCCGGCGCCGATCTCGCCAACCTGGTGAACGAAGCGGCGCTGCTCGCCACGCGGCGCGGCGCGGAATCGGTGTCGCTCGCCGATTTCACGCAGGCGATCGAGCGCCTGATCGCCGGCCTCGAGAAGCGCAACCGCGTGCTCAACGCCACCGAGCGGCGCATCGTCGCCCATCACGAAATGGGACACGCCATCGTCGCGATGGCGCTGCCGGGAACCGATCCGGTGCACAAGATTTCCATCATCCCGCGCGGCGTCGGCGCGCTCGGCTACACCATCCAGCGCCCGACCGAGGACCGCTTCCTCATGACGCGCGCGGAGCTCGAGAACAAGATGGCCGTGCTGCTCGGCGGCCGCGCGTCGGAGGAAATCATCTTCGGCCACACCTCCACCGGCGCCGCCGACGACCTCGCCAAGGTCACCGACATCGCGCGCAGCATGGTGATGCGCTACGCGATGGTGCCCACCCTCGGCCCGGTCGCGTACGAGGAGGAGCGCGCGCCGTTCCTCGGCGGCCCGCTGCCGCAGGGTCATCGCGAGTACAGCGAGGAGACCGCGCGCGAGATCGACGTCGCCGTGCGCTCGATCGTCGACGGCACCTACCAGAAGGCGCTCGCCATCCTGAAGCGCAACCGCGCGACGCTGGAAACGTGGGCGCAGCAGCTGCTCGAGAAGGAAACGCTGGCCGAAGTCGAGCTGGAAGCGCTCAGGAAATCGGTGGCATGAAAAAGGGGCTCGGCCCCGTCCTGCTCCTCGTCGCCGCGTGGCTCGTCCCGGGCCTCTTCGGCCACGACCCGTGGAAGCCCGACGAGGCGTACACCTTCGGCCTCGTCTACCACATCCTCGACCGCGGCGACTGGCTGGTGCCCACGCTCGGCGGCGAGCCGTTCGTGGAGAAGCCGCCGGTTTTCTTCTGGACCGCCGCCCTCTTCGCCAAGCTCTTCGGCTGGGCGATGCCGCTGCATGACGCGGCGCATCTGGCCACGGCGTTTTACGTGATCCTGAGTCTCGGCTTTACGGGCCTCGCCGCGCGCCGGTTGTATGGTCCGAGCGCCGCGCTGCCGGCCGCGCTGCTCCTCGCCGGCTCGCTCGGCTACCTGCAGCACGCGCATCAGCTCATCACCGACAACGCGCTGATGGCGGGCATCGCGATGGGCCTTTACGGGCTCGCCGCTTTCAACGGCTGGTGGCTCGGCATGGGCGCCGGCGTCGCTTTCCTTTCCAAGGGCCTGATCGGGCCCGGCCTGCTCGGCCTCACCGCCGTAGCGCTGGTCGCGCTACCGGCATGGCGGCAAAGCTGGCGCACGTGGCCCGCGGCGGCGATCGTGTTCGTGCCGTGGGCTCTCGTCTGGCCGTGGCTCCTGTACGCGCGCTCGCCGCAGCTCTTCCACGAGTGGTTCGTGGTCAACAACTTCGGCCGCTTCACGGGCGAAGCCGGACTCGGCGGCGTGCTGGATCACTTCCATTACGCGAAGGCGCTCACCTGGTTTGCGCTGCCGACGTGGCCGATCGCCGCGTGGGCGGTGTGGAAACGCAGCTCGAGAGCGCTCAACCTTCCCTTCACGGCGTTCATCGTGATGTTCGTCGTGCTGAGCGCCGCCTCGTCGGCGCGCACGCTCTATGGACTGCCGATGCTCGTACCGCTCGCGCTGCTGGCGGCGGGCTCGCTGCCGCCGCGCCCGCTCCTGAGGACGCTCGAATCGGTCGGCCTGTGGTCGGGCCTCGCGCTCGGCCTCGCGATGTGGGCAGGGTGGATCGCCTTCGTCGCCGGATGGCGGCCGGCCTTCCTCGACCTGCCGGGTTTTACGCCGCGCGTGGACGTCGCCGGTCTGCTGGCCGCGATCGCCGTCACCGGGGTCTGCGTGTACGGCGCCCGCCTGCAGCCGCGCATGCCGGCCAGATGGCTGGCGGGCGTCGCGCTCGCCTGGGGGCTCGCCATGACGTTGTGGCTGCCGTGGCTCGACCATGCCAAGGGCTATCGCGGCGTGATCGCCGAGATGAAGGTGCACGCGGCACCGGGCTGCATCGCCGGGCGCAATCTCACCGAGCCGCAGCGCGCGATGTTCCACTACCACGCCGGTGTGCGCGCCGATCAGCGCGATTGTCCGAACCTGGTGGTGCACACCGCCGAAGCGAAGGAGCCGGAGGCCGGACCCGGATGGAAGCTCGCCTGGCACGGGACGCGGCCCGGGGACGGCAAGGAGTATTTCTGGCTGTTCAGGCGCTGACGCGCTTGTCCAGCGCCTCGCGGCGCGCGGGATCTTCGGCCATGCCGTCGTAGACGATCCAGTCGAAGCTGCCCTCGTACGAGACGATGCGCGCCGGGTAGCCCATCACCAGCGCGCGCGGCGGCACGGAGCGCGTGACCACCGAGCCGGGGAAGATATAGGCGTCGTCGCCGATGGTGATCTTGCCGACGATCATCGAGCCGGCGCCGACGAAGACGCGGTCGCCGATCGTCGGATGGCCGCGATCCTCGCCGCGCCCGGCGATGCCGAGCGTCACGTTCTGCTCGATGGTGACGTTCTCGCCGATCGCGCCGAACGACAGGATGATGGCGCCGAAGCGGGGGAAGTAGACGCCGCCGCCGACCACCGTCTTGTTCGGAATGCAGATGCCGGTGGCGATCTCGACCACCTTCTGCGCGCAGGCGCCGAGCGTCTTCGCGATCGAGCGCAGCGGCCCCGCCGGCAGCGTGGTGATGAGCGCGTGGAATACGCGGTACACGCAGCTCGCCCAGAAGCCCTGCGTGAGGAAGATCGTGGCGAGCGCCGACTGCCCGGCCGCGCGGTAGCGCCGGTAGTCGCGATAGAGGAGCTGCATCCACTGCGGCACGCGGTGCGCGCGCCGCCGGACCGGCTTCGGCAGCGTGCTGACGCCGGCGGTCATCCCAGGACCGGCTTGCACTTCGCGAGGATGGCGCGGATCTCTCCGCCCGTGTCGGCGTACGTCTCGACGGCGGCGAAGGCCGCGTTCTTTTCCAGCTGGCGCGCGAGCCCCGGGCCCTGGCCATGGCCGACCTCGAAGCCGAGCCAGCCGCCCGGCCGCAAAAAGCGCGGCGCGGTCTTGAGGAGCTTCATCAGGATCGACACGCCGAAGGCGCCGCCGTTGAACGCGGCGGAGGGCTCGTGGCGCGAGATCTCCGGATGCATCTCCTTCACCTTGGCGGTGGAGATGTAGGGCGGATTGCAGCTCAGGAAGTCGCACTTGTTGTGGAACATGGCTTCGTCGAACGGCTCGAGCAGATCGCCGACCCGCGCTTCCACGCGCTCGGCGAGCCCGAGGAATTCGATGTTCTTCCGCGCGAGGCTGACCGCCTCCGGCGAAAGGTCCGACGCATAGACGCGCGCCTGCGGCTCGTAATAGGCATAGGCGAGCGCGAGGTTGCCGCTGCCGGTGCACACGTCCATCACCATCAGCGGGCCGCGCTTCTTCGCCATGCAGGTGATCTTGGCGAGCGCCGCGCGGCCGAGGATCTCGGTCTCCTTGCGCGGGATCAGCGCGTCCGGCCCGGCGAGGTACTCGATCCCCATGAACGTCTGCCGCCCGGTGAGGTGCGCGAGCGGCACGCCGCTCCTGCGCCGCTCGAGGAGCTCGCGCAGGCGCGCGTGGCTCGCTTCGTCGAGCGCCGGCAGCCCGCCGCCGCTCGCGCGGTCCACGGACAGCGGCGTGCCGCAGGCCGTGCTCCAGAGCGCGGCGAGCAGCCCTTCGGGCGTCTCTTCAGGCTTGTCCGCGAGCGGGGTCCAGAAGCGCTGCACCTCCCGCAGGAGGTCGCTGAAGGTCGGCGAGGCGGTCGTCTGCATCATCCAGCATTAGATGCCGCCGGGGTCCCTGCCTCTAGCTTGCTGCGGGCTGGCGCCTGGCGTTCACCCTAGACCGAACGGGCTACTTCTTCCAGCGCCCGGCGGCCTCGTCGTCGGCCGACTTCGCCTCGACCCACGCCGCGCCGCCGGCATGGTGCTCCTTCTTCCAGAACGGCGCCTGCGTCTTAAGGTAATCCATGATGAACTCACACGCCGCAAACGCATCGCCGCGATGGGCGCTCGCCACCGCCACGAGCACGATCTGATCGTTCGGCGCGAGATCGCCGTAGCGGTGGATCACCGTGCAATCCATCACCTGCCAGCGCCCGGCCGCCTCGTCCACGATCTTGCGAATCGCGTTCTGCGTCATGCCGGGATAGTGCTCGAGCGTCATGCGCACCTCGCGCACCAGGCCGACGAAGCTCGCCACCGCGCCGGTCTTCGTGCTGCGCGAAATCGCGCGCACCTCCGCGCCGAGGTCGAAGTCTTCGCGCTGGACGCTGACCTTCATCCGCTGCCTTTTTTATCCACCAGTGACCGGGGGAAAAAATGCGACCTCGTCTCCCGCTTTCACCGGAGCACCCGGTTGCACCATGTCCTGATTCACGGCCGCGCGCACGTTGCGCGCCGGCGCGAAGACTTCGGCCCACGGGCCGCCCCGCGCGCGCAGATGCTCGCGCAGCGCGCCCACGGTGTGGATGCCCGGCGCCAACTCGAGCTCCTCCGCGGGCGCGCCCAGGCGCTCGCGAAGCGAAGCAAAGAACAGCACTCGCACTTTCAACGGTAGAGCTCCGCGTAAGGCAGGAACTGCACGCTGTCGCCGCGGCGAATGGCATGCCCTGCCGGGTTGTCGACCAGGCCGTCCGCCCATGCCGTGGAGGTCAGCACGGCGGAATCCTGCGTGTGATAGACCTCGAGCCCGCCCTTGGCGTTCCACTTCGCGCGCAGGAACTCGCGCCGGGCGTCGGGCTCGGGCCAGTCGAAGTCGGCGCGCGCAGCAATGGTGTGCGGCGCGACGTCCGTCACGCCCTGCGCCTTGAGCAGGAACGGGCGCACGAAGATGAGGAAGGTCACGAAGCTCGACACGGGGTTGCCCGGCAGGCCGATGAAGAACGCGTTGCCCACGTTGCCGAAGGCGAGCGGACGCCCGGGCTTCATGGCGATGCGCCACATGAGGAGCTTGCCCTCCGCTTCGACCGCCGGCTTGACGTAATCCGCATCGCCGACCGAGACGCCGCCCGAGGTGACGACCACGTCGCACTCGGCGGCGGCCTTGCGCAGCACGGCGCGCGTGGCTTCCAGCGAGTCCGGCACGATGCCGTAGTCCTTGAGCCGGCAGTTGAAGACTTCGGCGAGCCCGCGCAGCGTGAAGCGGTTCGAGTTGTAGATGCGCCCGGGTGCGAGCGGTTCGCCCGGCATGACGAGCTCGTCGCCGGTGAAAAAGAGTCCCAATCGCAGGCGCCGGTAGACCGGCAGGGTGCGAATGCCTACGGAGGCGGCCAGGCCCGTGTCCTGCGGCAGCAGCCGCTTGCCCGCCGGCAGGATCTCGGCGCCCTTGGCGATGTCGCTCGCCGCGCGGCGGATCCACTGCTCCGGTTCCGGTTTCTTCTGCAGCGTGACCCCTTCGCCGGCGACCGAGGCGTGCTCCTGCATCACGACGGCGTCCGCGCCGGGCGGGATCGGCGCGCCGGTGAAGATGCGCGCGGCGGTGCCCTTCTCGAGCGGCTTGCCGACGGAGCCGGCCATGATCTTCTGCGCCACGCGCAGCTTGAGGCCGTCGGCGATGCGCACGGCGTAGCCGTCCATGGCGCTGTTGTCCATCGGCGGCACATCCATCGTCGAGCGCTGCGCGCGCGCGAGGACGCGGTTCGTGGCCTCGAGCGTCGGCACTTCCTCGATCTCGCGCACCGGATGCGCGCTCGCGAGCATCCGGGAGAGGGCTTCGTCGACCGAGAGCAGGCCTTTGTTCATTGCAAACGTAGATGAGCGAGGATGAACGACGCAATCGCCGCGTCGTCGTTCAGGTTGAGCACCGGCAGCCTGGTGTCGACCCGCGTGTCGCTCGCCACGGCGACGATGCGCGGGTCGTTCGGGTGGATGAGCGGCTCGCCCGTCTCTCGCCGCCAGACTTCCAGCTTCGGGATCGGCGCGTGCTTGAAGCCCTCGACGATGACGATGTCGCAGGGAGACAGGTGCTTCAGCTGCTCGTCGAAGGCCGGCTCGGCCGCGCCCCGCAGCTCGTGCATCAGCACCCAGCGCCGCGAGGAGCTGACCAGCACCTCGGCCGCCCCGGCGTGGCGGTGGCGGTAGGAGTCCTTGCCGGGCTGGTCGACGTCGAACGTGTGATGCGCGTGCTTGATCAGCGACACGCGCAAGCCGGTGTCGACGAAGCGCGGGATCAGTTTCTCGATGAGCGTGGTCTTGCCACTGCCTGACCAGCCGGCGAAGCCGAAAACCTTCATGACCCGGCGATTTTACCGCCCGGGCGCGCGTCTACTTCCGAGAACAAACCCTCACTGTCCGTGCGCGTTTGGGAAGAAGAGCTGCTGCCCGTCGATCTTGTAATCGGCGATCGCTTGCTGGCCCTCGGGGGAGATCACCCAGTCGATGAAGGCCTGCCCCATCTCCTTTTTCACGCTCGGGTGCTTCTCCGGATTGACGAGCATGATGCCGTACTGGTTGAAGAGGCGCCGGTCGCCCTCGACCACGATGCCGAGGTCGGCGCGATTCTTGAAGGACAGCCAGGTGCCTCGGTCGGAGAGGATGTAGGCGTTCATGCCGGCCGCGGTGTTGAGCGCGGGCCCCATGCCCTGCCCGGTATCGCGGTACCAGCCGCCCTTGTCCTTCGCGATGTCGATGCCGGCGAGCTTCCAGATCTGCAGCTCGGCGAAGTGCGTGCCGCTGCGGTCGCCGCGCGACACGAAGGGCGCCTGCGCCGCCTTGATCTTCTGGAACGCGGCGACGACGTCCTTCGTGCCGGACACCTTCGCCGGATCGGACTTCGGGCCGATGAGCACGAAGTCGTTGTACATCACGTCGTAGCGCTTCACGCCCTGGCCCTCGGCCATGAACTTTTCTTCGAGCGGCCTCGCGTGCACGAAGACGACGTCGGCGTCGCCGCGGCGCCCGATGTCGAGCGCCTGGCCGGTACCGACGGCGACCACGCGCACCTCGATGCCGGTCCTGCGCGTGAATAGCGGCAGCAGGTGCTTGAAGAGCCCCGACTGCTCGGTCGAAGTGGTCGACGAGACGGTGATGAATTTCTGCTGCGCATAGGCGGGTAGCGCGAGTGCGAGCAGGAGCAGGGTACGCAGGGCTAGGTCCATGGGAGCTCTCCTTTGATGAAGGCGGCCGCCTCGGCGGCCGCGGGTTGCCTGAAGAACTGCTCGACGGCGGCGCGCTCGACCACGCGCCCTTGATGCAGGTAGATCACCTCGTCTCCCAGGCGGCGGGCCTGGCCGAGGTTGTGAGTCGCCATGACGATCTTCGTGCCGGCGGCGTCGAACGCCCGGATCACCGCCTCGATCTCGCGCGTCGCGCTCGGATCGAGGCTGGCCGTCGGCTCGTCGAGAAACAGGACTTCCGGATGCAGGGCCCAGGCACGCGCGAGGGCGAGCCGCTGCTGCTCGCCGCCCGACAACACGCGCGCGGGGCGATGCGCGAGCGCGCGCAAGCCGACTTCGTCCAGCGCGGCGAGGGATTCGGCCTCTGCATCGCGCGCGCCGGCGCACTCGAGCGCATAGCGCACGTTCTCGACGGCGGTGCGGCGAAGCATGACCGGCTTCTGGAACACCATCGCCTGGTGGCGGCACGGCTGCGGTCCGCTCCAGCACACGCGGCCCTCCGTGGGCGCGATGAGCCCATGCATGAGGCGCAGCAGCAGGCTCTTGCCCGCCCCGTTGGCGCCGAGAATGATCGTGCTGTCGCCGGCGGCGACGCGCAGCGTGACCGGCCCGACGATATCCCGGTAGCGCACGCCGATGAGCTCGAGCGGCAGGATCACCCGTACCTCCGCTGCGCCGACTCCTTGACGAGGAACGCCGCGGCATTGAGCACGAGCACCACGGCGATCAGCACGACGCCGAGGCCAAGCGCGAGCGGCAGGTCGCCCTTGGATGTCTCGAGCGCGATGGCGGTGGTCATCACGCGCGTCACGCCGTCGATGTTGCCGCCCACGATCATCACGGCACCGACCTCGGCGCTCGCCCGGCCGAGGCCGGCCAGCACGACGGTCAGCAGCGAGAAGCGGATGTCCCAGAGCACGGTGAGCGCCGCTCGCGCGCCCTGCGCGCCAAGCGAGCGCAGCTGCTCGGCGTATTCCATCCAGGCATCCTCGACCGCCTGGCGCGAGAGCGCAGCGACGATCGGCAGGATGAGCACCGTCTGCGCGACGACCATCGCGGGCGGCGTAAAAAGGAGCCCGAGGCTGCCGAGGGGCCCGGCGCGCGAAAGGAGCAGGTAGATGGCAAGCCCGACCACCACCGGCGGCAGGCCCATCATCGCGTTGAGGAGCACGATCAGGCTCTTGCGCCCCGGAAAGCGGCCTACGGCGATCGCGGCGCCGAGCGGCAGGCCCAGCGCCGCGGCGAGGCCGACTGCGGACAGGCTGACTTCGAGGCTGAGCAGCACGATCTGCCACAGGCGCGCCTCGGCCAGCACTCCGGGGAATTCCTGCATATTTCGATAGGCTACCTTGCTCAAGGATTTGGCCCAATATGAGATTTGGTGCATATTTGTGCCATGAGCGGATTGAGCGCCGGCATCGTCTGGCAGGACGCGCAGGGCGAGCCGGTCGATCCGCGCGTGCTGTCGCTCCTCGCCGCGCTGCAGCGCCACGCCACGCTCAAGGCCGCCGCCGAAGAGCTGCGACTGTCCTATCGGGCGGCGTGGGGACTCCTCGTCGACGCCGGCCGCGCGGCGGGCGCGCCGCTGGTCGAAATGCAGCGTGGTCGCGGTGCCCGGCTTACCCGGCTGGGTGCGGCGCTGCTGCGCAACGACGAAGCGCTGAAGCGGGCGGTGCAACCGCTGCGCGAGCGTTTTGCCGTGCAGACGACGAGCGTCGCCAGCCCCTCGCCGCTGCGAGTGGCGGCGAGTCACGATCTCCTGCTGGCCGAGTTCTGCGAGCGCTTCGCCGTTCCGACGGGTCTCATCGGCGACATCTCCTTTCGCGGCAGCGAGGACTGCCTCGCGCTTTTCTCCCGCGGGGCGGTCGAGATCGCCGGCTTTCATCTCGACGACGCCGATCTGCGCCGGTTCTTGCGCGCGAGGCGCGACAGCCTCGTTCGCTTCGCCGAGCGCGAGCAGGGACTGATCGTCGCCCACGGCAACCCCAAGCGCCTCGCGAGCCTGGCCGACGTGGCGCACCGGCACGCCCGCTTCGTGAACCGCCAGCGCGGCTCGGGCACGCGCCGGCACATCGACAGCCTGCTCGCGCAGGCCGGCATCGGCGCGCAGGCGATCCGCGGCTATGCGACGGAAGAGCATACTCATCTCGCCGTGGCAGCCACGGTCGCGACCGGACGGGCCGACGCCGGCTTCGGCGTGCATGCCGCCGCGGCGCAGTTCGGCCTCGATTTCGTGCCGGTGCTGCGCGAGCAGTACTGGCTCGCCCTGCGCGCGGCGAGCCTCGCCTCGGCCGCCGGACAGACGCTCCTCAAGGCGATCGCCGGAAAGCCGCTCTCGCGCCTTGCCCGCAAGCTGCCCGGCTACGATCTGCGCCATTCGGGCAGCGTGGTGGCCGCCGACGAGGGCGGCGCGTGACGCGTCTGCTCATCCTCGTCGCGATCGCCGTTTTCGCCGGCGGCGCTTCGGCACAGGAGCGCATCGTGGTCTTCGCCGCCGCGAGCCTCAAGGAGGCGCTCGACGAGTACAACGCGACGACCCGGTTGCAGGTGCGCGCGTCGTATGCGGCGAGCTCGGCGCTCGCGCGCCAGATCGAGGCCGGCGCGCCGGCGCAGGTCTTCGTCAGCGCAGACGAGGAATGGATGGACTACCTGGAGCGCAAGGGGCTGCTGCAGGCGGGCACGCGGCGCGATGTGCTCGGCAACCGCCTGGTGTGGATCGTGCCGGCAACGAGCAACGTGCCTCGGGATCCGCTGGCGGCGCTCGGCCCGCGTGACCGCCTGGCCCTCGCCGATCCGCAACACGTGCCGGCCGGCAAGTACGCGCGCGCCGCCCTCGAGAAGATGGGCGCATGGCCCAGGCTGTCGGCCCGCCTCGCTGCCGCGGACAACGTCCGTGCCGCGCTCGCGCTCGTCGCGCGCGGCGAGTGTCCGCTCGGCATCGTCTACGAGACGGACGCGCGCGCCGAGCCCAAGGTGCGCATCGCCGGCCGCATCGATCCGCGGCTGCACCCTCGCATCGTCTATCCGGCAGCCGTCATCCGCGGCGCCCCGCCCTCGGCGCAGCGCTACGTCGAGGGCATCAGCCGCTCCGGCGTTTTCGAACGCCATGGCTTCGAGCGACCATGAGCGCGGCCGAGCTGGACATCGTGCTCCTGAGCCTGAAGGTTGCGTTCTGGGCGATGCTCGGTTCGCTGCCGGTCGCGCTTGCGCTCGCCTTCTGCCTCGCCCGGCGCGAGTTTCCGGGCAAGGCGCTCGTCGACGGCGTGATCAACCTGCCGCTCGTCCTGCCGCCGGTGGTGACCGGCTATCTTCTCCTGCTCACCTTCGGGCACAACGGCGCCATCGGCGCCTTCCTCGATCGGCATCTCGGCATCACGTTCGCGTTTCGCTGGACGGGCGCCGCCCTCGCCGCCGCGGTGATGGGGCTGCCCCTCGCCGTGCGCGCCATGCGCCAGGCGATCGAGGTGATCGACCGGCGCCTCGAGGAGGCCGCCGCCACGCTGGGCGCGAGCCCGCCGTGGATCTTCCTGACGGTCAGCCTGCCGCTGGCGGTGCCCGGGATATTGAACGGACTGCTGCTTGCGTTCGCCCGCAGCCTCGGTGAATTCGGCGCGACGATCACGTTCGTTTCGAGCATTCCGGGCGAGACGCAGACGCTTCCCCTCGCGATCTATAACTTCACGCAGGTGCCCGGCGGCGACGCGGCGGCCTTGCGCCTGTGCGTTCTCTCGATCGCGCTCTCGCTCGGGTCGCTCGTGCTCTCGGAATGGCTGGCGCGCGCGGCGCGCCGGCGGGTGCACGCATGACGCTGGAAGTCACCATCGCCGGACGTGCCGGCGACCTGAAGCTGGACGTGCGCTTCGCCAGCGACGCGGCCGTGACGGCGCTCTTCGGGCCCTCGGGCGCGGGCAAGAGCAGCGTCCTGAATGCGATCGCCGGCCTCCTCACGCCCGAGAGAGGCCGCATCGTCGCCGAGTCGAGCGTCTTTTTCGATGCGCCGCGCGTCAACCTGCCGCCCCGCGCGCGTCGCGTCGGTTACGCGTTCCAGGAGGGGCGGCTGCTGCCGCACTTCGACGTGCGAGCGAACCTGCTTTACGGCCGCTTTTTTCGCCCGCGGGCGGAGCGCTCGCGCGACTTCGACGCGGTGGTGCAGCTGCTCGACCTCGGCCACCTGCTCTCGCGACGGCCGCGCAATCTTTCCGGGGGCGAAAAGCAGCGAGTGGCGATCGGCCGCGCGCTGCTGGCGAGCCCGCGCCTGCTCCTCCTGGACGAGCCCCTCGCCTCGCTCGATGCGCCGCGCAAGAGCGAGATCCTCTACTACATTGAACGCCTGCGGGACGAGACCGGCGTGCCGATCGTGTACGTCAGCCACTCGGTCGAGGAAGTCGTGCGCCTCGCCGATACGGTGGTGCGCATGGAAGCCGGCCGCGTCATCGAGGTCGGACCGGTGTTCGGCCGGCTCGAGGGCGGCGCCGTGGTGGAGACGCGCGTCGCCGGCCATGACCTGGCCTGGGGCCTGACGCGGCTCGATTTCGCCGGCGGAGAGCTCTATGCCGCGGACGTCGACGCGCTGGTCGGCGAGCGCGTGCGCGTGCGCATCCGGGCGCAGGACGTCTCGCTTGCGCTATCGCGTCCGGCGGGAGTGAGCATGCTCAACATCCTGGCGGCGACCGTTCGATCCGTCGACGGCGGCGTGGGCGCGAGCGTCGACGTGCGGCTCGACGTATCGGGCGCCGAGGTCCTCGCGCGCGTGACGCGGAAATCCGTGTGGGAGCTCGGAATCGAACCGGGCAAGCATGTGTTCGCCCTGATCAAGTCGGTCGCGATCGACCGCCTGAGCGTCGGCTACGCGTGACACGATATATTGCAGCTACCTCCTGAAAGGCATCGACCATGGACAGCTACTACAAGCCGGAGCACCTCGCCCGGTTCGGCAGCATCGCCGAAGGCAACCAGAAGCTCGCCGACAAGTTCTTCGAGTGGTACGGCGAGGTGTTCAAGCCCGGCGCGCTCTCGGCGCGCGAGAAGGCGCTGATCGCGCTCGCCGTCGCGCAGGTCGTGCAATGCCCCTACTGCATCGACGCCTACTCGAGGGAGTCGCTCCAGCAGGGTGCGGATCTCGAGCAGATGACGGAAGCGCTGCACGTCGCGGCGGCGATCCGCGGCGGCGCCTCGCTCGTCCACGGCGTGCAGATGCTCGAGCACGTCCACAAGCAGGTGATGGCGTAGTGGAAGTCCGCGAGCTGACGGGCCCTCGGGCGACCACGTCGCTCGCCTCGCGGCATTCGCCGCTCGCGTCGACCCGCGAGCAGCTGCAGGCGCTGCGCCGCCTGGAGCTCAAGGAGTTCCCGGTCCGGCTGCGCCCGGCGGCCCTCGAGATCTTCCAGATCAACGTCGGCAAGCTTTGCAACATGACTTGCCGGCATTGCCACGTCGACGCCGGCCCGGATCGCACGGCCGAGATGATGAGCCGCGAGACGGTCGAGGCCTGCCTCGCCGCCCTCGACCGGACGAGGGCGAAGACGGTCGACATCACCGGCGGCGCGCCCGAGCTGAACCCGCATTTCCGCTACCTGGTGGATGCCTGCATCGAGCGCGACAAGCATGTGATGGACCGCTGCAACCTGACGGTCCTGCTCACCGGCCCGTGCCGCGACCTGCCGGAATGGTTCGCCGCGCGAGGCGTCGAGATCGTCTGCTCGCTGCCGCACTATCGCAAGCGCAACACCGACATCCAGCGCGGCGACGGCACCTTCGAGAAATCGATCGAGGCGCTGCGCCGGCTGAACGCCGCGGGCTATGGCCAGGGCAACCCGCGCCGTCGGCTGACGCTCATGCACAACCCGGTCGGCGCCTTCCTTGCCGGCGACCAGCCGTCGATGGAGCGTGAATGGAAGGAGGGCCTGGCGGCGAACCATGGGGTCACGTTCGACGCGCTGATCGCGCTCAACAACATGCCGATCTCGCGCTTCCTCGAGTGGCTGCAGAGCTCCGGCAACCTCGAGCGCTACATGGAAGTGCTGGTCAACGCGTACAACCCGGCGACGGTGCAGGGACTCATGTGCCGCAACACCCTGTCGATCGGCTGGGACGGCCGCATCTACGACTGCGACTTCAACCAGATGCTCGAGCTCGATGCGCGTTATGCCGACGGCCGCGCGGCGCACATCCGCGACTTCGATCCCGCGCGGCTCGCGGCGCGCTCGATCGTCACCGCGCGCCACTGCTTCGGCTGCACGGCCGGCGCGGGCAGCTCCTGCGGCGGGGCCATCGCCTAAGTGCTCGATGGCGGCGCTGGGGGTCGCGCTACGATTGGCTCTTTAGGAGAAATGCGATGAAGGCGTACGTGATCGGCGATATCGAAGTAACGGACCAGGGCGTCTACGACGACTACCGCAAGCAGGTGCTGGCGACGGTCGAGAAATACGGCGGCCGCTTCGCGGTGCGCGGCGGCAAGGTCGAGCCGCTCGAGGGCGGCTGGTCGCCGAAGCGCATAGTGCTGCTCGAGTTCCCGAGCTTCGAGCAGGCGCAGAAGTGGTACCGCTCGCCCGAGTACGCGCCGCTCATCAAGCTGCGCCAGAAGGGGGCGCGCGGCCGGCTGCTCATCGTCGAGGGCGCCTAGCCAAAAAGAAGGGCGCCCTTGGATGAGCGCCCTTCCACCCCTCCTCCTCACTGGCCGGGGTACTAAGTCTTCCGGTTGATGATGGCGCACGCGAGCCGCGCGCCGGCGTTTCCGGTGGGTTGCGTCTTGTAGTCGTCGGGACTGGCGTGGACGATGAGGCCGCGGCCGACGACGCTGGTCGGTCCGGGCGCCACGGTGATGATGTCGAGCGTGCTGTCGACGTGCGCGTTGCCGTAGTCGTCGGCCTTCAGCGCAAGCATGTCGCCCGCGTGGCGCTCGCTGGTCGACGGATGGGCGTGCGGCTTCGCCTGCGGGTTGAAGTGCCCCTTGGCGCTCATGCCGTCGCCGGAAGAGCAGTCGCCCGCCTCGTGGATGTGGAAGCCGTGTTCCTGGCCGGGCTTGAGCCCCCTCACGTCGCCCGCGACGCGCACCTTGTCGCCGACCTGGGTGAAGGTGATGGTGCCGGTGGTGCTGCTGCCCTTGGTGGGCTGAAGCTGCGCGACGGCGCTGGGCCCCGCGGGCATGCTTTGACAACCAGCCAGCAACATCATCAGTGCGATGGTGCCGGCTGTTCTCACGCCTATTTCTTCCCCATGGCGGCGTGGTTCTTCTTCCAGTTCGCCACCGCCTTGTCCTGCGCTTTCGCGAGATCGGCGGCCTCCTTCGCCTTGGTGGCGGCGGCCTTGTCGGCCTCGGCCTTCTTCTCGGCGTCGCTCTTCGCCGGCGGCGGCGGCAGCTTGGC
>Ga0070681_10000792_pt1 | contig 26364 bp, 22 predicted proteins | sample KBSC83BmetaG_FD_65650 | JGI IMG/M metagenome (GOLD analysis project Ga0070681, IMG submission 65650) | Corn rhizosphere microbial communities from Kellogg Biological Station, Michigan, USA - KBS C8-3B metaG | ecosystem: Host-associated > Plants > Roots > Rhizosphere | place: USA: Michigan...
GCTCAAGATCCTGGTTGCCGCACCGGTGAAGAAGGAAGGCAACACGACGGCTTGGGAGTTCATGGTCACGGGCGTCGGTCCCTTCCGATACGGCCTCAACGTCGATTTCGCGGCGTTGGCCGTGCGGGTCCCTCCGCACAATCACTCGTTTGGGCCGCTCAGCGCGCTCGGGTTGTCACAGGAGCCGTGCCAGGAGGGCGACGAGGTCGTTATGTGCGGCTTCCCGTTTGGCCGGGCATTGCACCGCGATCAGCTTGGCGGGATGGCCATGACGGCGTCGTTCACGCAGGGCATCGTGAGCGCGACACTCCCCTTCCCAGGAGCGCCCACGGAGACGCGCACCATGTTCCAGATGGACGCGTCGATCAACAACGGCATGAGTGGAGGTCCGGTGGTCGATGTGGTCACCGGGAAGGTTGTGGGTCTGACCGTTGGGACGGTGCTCATGCAACGCGCTGCGGAGCCTCCCAGTGAGGCGGCGGCAACACATCCCGCGCCTGCAGCAGACATTCCGACGGGCCTCGCCCGCGCCGTTGATGTTCACGCCGCGTTCGAGGCGATCAGAACGCTTCGCGAAGATCTGAAGAAGTTGTCCGACCTGTCGGCTCAGGTCATTCCGTACCCGCGCCCAGTTCCACCGGATAAGCCGAAGGCGTAACGATAATCGTGTGCCCGTACGTGACGGCGCCCGGCGCGATGGTCACCTCTCCCTCGGTGATCTGGCCGCAGGGCACCACGCGTACGGGCGCCATTGGCTCGGCGGTCGCCAGAACACGACCAGTCGTCGGCTGCTTGCTTGATATCGGGATGATCATTTGTCGGTTCGGCGGTTGGCAACGAGCGTCTTGCTCGCATTTGTATCAGACGTAACGCTTGCTATGGTAAGCCGCCAGTAGCAAAGGCAAGCCCGAGGCGATGCCCGGTGACGTTGATCAGAACAGTCGCGCGACGTGCCGGCCTGAAGGGCACGAGGCAACTGACCGGTGTAGCAGAGAATGTAGCGTGAACGGTGCCGCCCGGTGCCGATTGTCGCCCTTCGCTTCCGCTCCTCTCAAGGCGTTAGGCTGTGGCCTCCGTGGCTGCTTGACTTAGGATCCAGTGGGGAAACCCGTGGGGGTTCGAGTCCCCCCTTTCGCACTGGCAACGACTTAGCCATGGTCCCAACTCTCGCTCGTAGCAGGGCCGTTTGGTGCCAGCTTTGACGTAGGCGCACCAAACGGCTCGGTTAGCGCTGCTCAGTCGCCCGCGAAGGGCTCGGGCTCCGCGACCTTCGCTCCCTTCTTCCGGTTCTTCGCCTTTCGGCGCGACGCCGAGCGGCGCCTCCGCTTCCTCTTCGCCCTCGAGATCGCGGCGGCGACTTCGGTTCGCGAGGTCGACCATCTCTGGGCTCGAGGTGCGACGGGATTTCGTGGGCGACCCGCGGCCTGAAGAGCTCGAGGAGGTCCTCGCCCCTCCGCCGACGGCCGCGCGGCGAACGTTTCGATCGAGGAACAGGCGGGGACTCTCCAGCTCGGGCCGATTTCTTGCTCGGTCGCCGACTGGACCGGATTCCCTTCATCGATGTACAACCGCTCGAACGCCGCTTTACTCGCCGCCCGCATTCGGTCGATAGTCGGGCCGACCGACCGTGACTCGCTCCGGGCACTCGCCCGCGACCTCGGGGTCGAGTCGGGCGAGTTGCGCGAGATCCTCGAGTACGCGACGCCTTATCCGTCCGTGTCGGTGCTTGCGGCGATCGTCGCCGTCTACGGCGTCGATGCCGGTTGGCTCCTCACCGGCGAGTACAGCCCGGCGACCCACCGGGCGCAAGAGGAATTCGACGAGCCGCCGAAGGCAAGAGTGGCCGTGTTCCTCGACGACGCAAGCCCACCGAACGTCTCGCCTTAAGCCGCCCGCTGGCCCGCGCCGTGCAATTTCGGGCCGCATGGCGCTACGCGAGTTCGCGGACGCCGCGGAGCGGCGGTGGCAGGTGTGGGAGACGATCCCGACGCGGGGGGCGGGACTGGGCGAGTTCGAGTCATCGGCTACATCGGGGCTGCATTCCCATCACAGCGACAAGTAGCCGAACCGGCGGCCCTCGGTTGAACTAGGCGCCGGTTGGTCGGTGCGCGCGCGAGACCACCAAGCGGCTCGGATCGTCATCCAACGTTGACTAGTCGGAGTCGCAGCCAGTGCCCGCACCGCGTAAGTCGTCAGACCTGTTTACGCCGCGGCCAGCCGCGCCGTCGCTCCAGAGTGCCCTGGCCCTGATCGGCTCGGCGATATCGGCCGCGGACCTCGACGAGGCCCCTCCGGACCGCCCGACGGCACTACGCCGGCAGCATGATGGAACAGTTCGAACAGGCCGGCGCCGAGCGCGCAGCTACCTCCTCGAGACGATGAGCGATGGCGGCGCAGCCTAACGCGGAGCCTGCCCTCGCGGTCGGAACAGGCGCGAAGGCGCCGGCCGTCCGCCATCACACGACTCAGAGTCACCCCGCCTGTGAGGCGCCGCACAGCGGTATCACCCGGCCCTGGCAGCTCTTGGTCGCTGCGTTGCTCGCGGTGGCGGTGACGGCGGTCGCGGCTCACCCGGTGTGCCTACCGGAGGTGGCCGGCGCGAACGAGCGCGCGGTCGGCGTCCGCCACGAGCAGCACGGGAAGGTGTGGTACCACTGCGAGCCGTGGATCCGGCGCGCGCTGCACCGCTGAGCGCCGCGCCACTTGTCAGCTCGCGCCGTCGCCAATCGATCGCGATCCGCAGGGCTCTGAGCCTCGCGCGATCTTACTCCGCCAGCCCGTCGCGTCTGGCCTTCGCTTCGGCCTCCACCAGCCGCCGAACGGCGCCGAGCATCTCCTCGAGCTTGGCGAGGTCCGGGTGACCGCCGAAGTCACTGACAACGTCGGCGGCGAGGTGGTCGAGTTCCCGGATCGATGCGGCCGCCGCGATCTCGTCCATCATCCGCTCAGAAGGGCTTCGACTGTCCGAGACCATCGACCGGTCCTTGCGACGCTCGCGCCGTAGCGCGGCTCGAGAGAGCAGCCGGCAATCAATCAGTGAACCCTCATGGTACGGCGGGCGATCTCAACCGGCGATGAACTGCATGGGAGAATCGGAACGCGTCATCCTCCGGCCCCCGCGCTCGGCGCTCGATCGCCTTTCGCACTCGCTAGCATCCACAACACCCGGGATCGCGGAGCGCTACCAGACGCTCCGCCTGCTAGAGGTGCTGCGCTTGCGTGGCAGGAGCGCGCCCATGATGCCCCGCGCCACCACGCCCGCCACCGTGCGCGTGAGTGGCGAGTTCATGACCTTCTCGAAGGTCGACGGTTCCGGCTTGGGCGCCCGGCCGCCCGGTCGCGCCGGCGCAGGGCCGCGTGCGGCCTGACCAGCGCCATCCCCGGCGTCGACCGTCTGGCCGGCGGGCGCCACGCGCTTGGCCAGCATCTCTCGCGCGCTCTCGCGGTCGATGGCGGTCGCATACTCCTTCACCTGCGCTGACGACGCGAGCCGTTGCGCCATCTCGGCGTCGGTGAGCGGGCCCATTCGCGCCGCCGGCGGAATGAGCCGCGTAGCAAACGGCGGCGTCGGCGTGCCGTTAGGCGCGAGGACCGTCACGAACGCGTCGCCGATGCCTAACGTCGTAAGCGTCTGCTGGATGTCGTAGAACGGCGTTTTCGGGAAGGTTCGGGCGGCCGCGGTGAGTGCCTTGTCGTCGTCGGCAGTGAAGGCCCGGAGCGCATGCTGCACGCGGTTGCCGAGCTGCCCGAGCACATCGGCCGGGATGTCCTTGGGGCTCTGCGTGATGAAGAAGATGCCGACGCCCTTCGACCGAATGAGTCGCACGACCTTCTCCACCTCGTCGAGCAGCGCCTTGCTCGCATTGTCGAACAGGAGGTGCGCTTCGTCGAAGAAGAACACGAGCTTTGGCTTGTCCACGTCCCCGACCTCGGGGAGGTGATTGTAGAGAGACGCGAGCAGCCAGAGCATGAACGTCGAGAAGAGCGCCGGCTTGTCCTGCACGTCGCTCAGCTCGAGGATGCTGACGAGACCACGGCCGTCCCGTTCGGTCTGCATCAGGTCGTCGATGTTGAACTCCGGCTCCCCGAAGAACGCCTCGGCCCCCTGTTGCTGGAGCTCAACCATCTCTCGCAGTAGGACTCCAACGGTCTGCTTCGACATTCCGCCGTAGTCCTTGAGCTCCCCGGCGCCATCGCCGGCGAGATACTGCAGAACCGCGCGCAGGTCGGAGAAGTCGAGCAGCAGGAGGCCCTTGTCGTCGCAATACTTGAACACGAGCGTGAGCACGCTCGTCTGCGTGTCGTTGAGCCCCAGCACCTTCGAGAGCAGCAGCGGGCCGAAGGCCGACACGGTCGCGCGAAGCTGGGCGCCATTTTTTCCGGAGAGGCTCAGGAACTCGACCGGGAACGCACTCGGGGTCCATGCGAACCCGGTGTCCTTCGCCCGCTGGGTGATCCGATCGTTAGGCGACCCGGCGACGCCCACGCCGGACAGGTCGCCCTTCACATCCGAGAGGAAGACCGGCACGCCCCCACGCGACAGCTGCTCGGCGACGAGCTGCAGCGTTCGCGTCTTGCCAGTCCCGGTCGCGCCAGCAATCAGCCCGTGCCGGTTGAGCATCGCGAGCGGAATCCGAACGATCGGCTCCGGATCGCACTCGCCGTCGGCGAGGACGGATCCGAGTGTGATCGCGTCGCCGGAGCTTGCATACGCCTTCTTGGCCGCCTCGATGATGTCCGCCCGCATCGACAAACCCTTGTTGGAGTCTGCATCACTCTAGCACGCCACACCGGTTGACGGGAGCAGCAGCGCTGCAAATCGGACTCCCTCGGGTTGGTGCCCTTTGGACGGTGGGTTAGGTTTCCGCTCCAGTGGCGGTCACCGTGTGACGCCGGAACGGCGCCGTCCAAGCGTTGACGAGCCGCCTGGATACGTTATCTCCTCGCACCTCTAATGAACATCGAGATCACTCCGAAAAAGACCGATGGGGTCGAGCGCCTTCTCCAGATCTCGGTGCCAGTCGAGACGGTCCGTGACGCCGAGGACAAGGCGGCGCGGCGCTATGCGACGCGTGTGCGGCTGCCGGGATTCCGGCCGGGCAAGGCGCCACCGGCGATGGTCAAGAAGAAGTTCGCGGACGCGATCCGACAGGAAACGCTCGAGAGCCTGGTACAGGAGGCGTACAAGGAGGTCGTGGAGCGCGAGCAGTTGAAGCTCGCATCCCAGCCGCACGTGCACGACGTGAAGTTCGGCGACAACGAACCGCTCACGTTCGAGCTGCACCTCGAGGTCCGTCCCGAAATCGCGCTGTCGCGGACGCAGGGATTCCGCGTGCAGCGCACGGAGCGACATGTGACCGACGAGCAGGTGCGCGAACAGGTGGATCAGGTGCGCGAGCAGCGCGCGACCTGGACACCAGTCAATGACCGGCCTGCTCCGGGCGATATGGTGACCGTGGCGCTGGCAACCGCGGACGAAACCGGCGCAATGCCGGAGGGGAAGCAGTATCCGTTGGTCCTCGGAGCCGGACAGGCGATTCCCGGCATCGAGGAGCTGATCATGGAGGCGCAGCCCGGCCAGACGGTCGAGCGGCCCGTGAAATGGCCGGAAGACTTCCCGGATGAATCGCAGCGCTCGCAGACGAAGAAGGTTCGGGTCACCGTGCAGGACGTGAAGCGGAAGACACTGCCGGAGCTCGACGACGCGTTCGCGCGCGAGGTTGGCGACTTCGATTCCATCGACGCCCTCCGAAAGGCGGTACGTGAGGATCTAGAAGCGAACGCGCAGAGGGAAACGGAGTCAGAAGTCCGCCAGCGCCTGCTGGATGACATCATCGGCGCCAACCAGTTCGACATTCCGCCAAGCTGGGTCGCCCAGCTCGTCGATGCGTACGCGAACGCGTATCAGGTCCCGGAGGGCGAGAAGGAACGTTTCGCCGGGGAATTCCGTCCGATGGCCGAGCGACAGGTCCGGCGGGATCTGGTCATCGATACGGTCGCCGAGCGGGAAAACCTAACGGCAACCGAGGCTGACCTGGATGACCGCATCGCGGAAACTGCCGGGAAGCGCGGAGCTGATCCGGGCCAACTGTACGTGTCGCTGCAGAAAGCGGGACGACTCAAGGAGCTCGAGCGCTCGATCACCGAGGACAAGGTGTTCAAGTGGCTCCTCGAGCGAAACACGGTCGAGACGAACGGCTAGTTTTCCGAGTAGATCCTTCACCGTCAGAGAAGCCTTTATGCCGACGATCTATCCTCCGTACGTCATCGAGCGTTCGAGTCGAGGCGAGCGCACGTACGACATTTTCTCGCGGCTCCTCATGGACCGCATCATCTTCCTCGGAACGCCGATCAACGATGACGTCGCGAACATCGTGATCGCGCAGCTGCTGTTCCTCGAGGCAGACAATGCAGACCGCGACATCCATCTGTACATCAATTCGCCGGGCGGCAGTGTATCGGCGGGTCTCGCGATCTACGACACGATGCAGTGGATGAAGTCGCCGGTGAACACAATTTGCATGGGTCTGGCGGCGAGCATGGGCGCGTTCCTCCTCGCGGCAGGACGAAACGGCAAGCGCTCGGCCCTGCCGCACTCGCGCATCATGATTCACCAGCCGTCGGGCGGAGCCCAGGGCACGGCGGCGGATATCGAGATTCAGGCGAAGGAGATCATTTACCTTCGCGGCAAGATGAACGAGCTCATGGCCAAGCATACGGGACGGCCGGTGGAGCAGATCGAGCGCGACATCGACCGTGACCGATTCATGTCGGCCGAGGAAGCGAAGTCCTATGGCATCGTGGATCACGTGATTGCTCAGCGTGGCGAAATCGTTGAGCCCTCGAAGCAGCCGTCGATGACTTCTTTGTGATGTGAAGGGGGCGCCAGCTCGTGAACGAATTCACAAGCGGCGCCTGTCATTTTTGCTTGACCCCGTAAGGGGCCGTCTATTAGCTATCCCCAGCCGCCCCGCCGGACCGGCGTGGGTATCCCGCATCACGGACCGCCATGTCCCACGATAAACACCTCCGCTGCTCGTTCTGCGGCAAATCGAAAGACTCGGTCCGGAAGTTCATTTCCGGTCCCTCGGTCTACATTTGCAACGAGTGCATCGCCCTCTGCAACGAGATCCTTGCCGAGGACGAAGAGCGCGAGGTAGCCGAGGCAATTACTCAGGTCCCGTCGCCACACGAGATCAAGGACGTCCTCGACCAGTACGTGATCGGGCAGGAGCACGCGAAGAAGGCGCTGTCGGTTGCCGTCTACAATCACTACAAGCGCATCAACTCCGCCTCGGCTCGTGATGACGATGTCGAGCTCGACAAGTCGAACATCCTGCTGATCGGACCTACGGGCGTCGGCAAGACACTGCTCGCGCAGACGCTCGCTCGCATCCTGGACGTTCCGTTCACGATCGCGGACGCCACGACGCTGACCGAAGCCGGCTATGTCGGCGAAGATGTCGAGAACATTCTCGTCAGGCTGCTACAGGCCGGCGACTTCAACGTCGCCGAGTGCGAGCGTGGAATCGTATACATCGACGAGATCGACAAGATCGCGCGCAAGTCCGAGAACCCGAGCATAACGCGAGACGTCTCCGGCGAAGGCGTGCAGCAGGCGCTGCTCAAGATTCTCGAGGGCACGGTCGCTTCGGTGCCGCCACAGGGCGGTCGCAAGCATCCGCAACAGGAATACATCCAGATCAACACGAAGGACATCCTGTTCATCTGCGGCGGCGCCTTCGACGGCCTCGAGAAGATCATCGAGTCCCGCGTGGGCAGAAAGCAGATCGGCTTCACCCAGGAGGAGGTAAAGAGCGGGAAAGCGAAGCAGATCGCGAAGAACCCCTTCGCCGAGGTCGAGCCGGATGACCTGCTCCGCTACGGGCTGATTCCGGAGCTCGTCGGCCGACTCCCCGTCTGCGTACCGCTGGAAGCGCTCGATGAGGACTCCCTGGTGCGGATTCTCAAGGAGCCGAAGAACGCGCTCACGAAGCAGTACACCAAGCTGTTCGAGCTCGAGGAAGTGAAGATCGGGTTCGAGGAGAGCGCCCTCCGTGCAGTCGCGCAGAAGGCGCTGCGCCGCGGCACCGGCGCGCGCGGCCTGCGGGCGATCCTCGAGGAGATCCTCATGGACGTGATGTTCGAGCTGCCCAGCCGGGAAGACGTGGTCGAGGTGAAGGTCACCGAGCCGTGCGTCACCCAGGGCACGCCCCCACTCCTCGAGATCTCACCGAAGAGGCAGAAGAAGGAAGCGTAACACCCAACTGGTTACGGGTTACCAGGGCTGGTTACAGGTTATTGACTCCCCCGGGACGCCTCTCTCCGCGAGATGAGCGTCCCGGGGGCTCTGATTGCCTGTAACCAGTTCCAGTAACCAGTGACCGGTTCAGTTCCTGGCGTCATGCGCTCCTTTCGTGTCGTAGATTTCCGGGCATGTCTCTGATCCTTACTCGCGACACCGAGCGCTTCCAGGTGCCGGAACGCCTGCCCGTTCTGCCGCTCCGTGATGTCGTGTTGTTTCCATACGTCGTCATGCCGCTCATCATCGGGCGGTCGCAGTCGCTCGCCGCGGTCGACACGGCAGCCGGCGACGGGAACGTCGTCCTCCTTGTCGCACAGCGGAACGCCGATCAGCAGGACCCGGCCGCCGCTGACCTTTTCCGGATCGGCGTGGTCGCCCGGCTGATGCAGGTAGTTCGGCTGCCGAACGGCACTACCAAGATTCTCGTTGAAGGCATCGCGCGCGCGCGCGTAACGCGCTACGCGACGTCGGCCGGCACGTTGCGCGCGACCATTGCGCCCGAGCCGTTGGTCGACGAAACGGAACCGGCGGATCAGTCGGCGCTCGGTCGGCGGGTGCTGTCGCTGTTCGAGGAGTACGTGTCGCTCCACCGGCGCATTCCGGCGGAGGTTGTCACGCTCGTGCAGGCGACCGCGTCCGAAGAGCGGCAGGCGTGCGCGGTGTCGGCACACCTCGCCGTTCGCCACGACGTTAGGCAGACACTCCTCGAGGCGCCCAATCTCCCCGCCCTGCTCTCGCAGCTGGCGCAGCTGCTCGCCGCCGAGATCGAGATTCTGCGGCTCGAGCGGAAGATCGAAGACGACGTCCGGGGCTCGCTCTTCCAGAACCAGCGCGAGTTCTACCTGCAGGAGCAGCTCAAGGCCATTCACCGCGAGCTCGGGCAGGAGGACGACGACTTCGGTGACCTCGAAGCCGCGATCGAGAAGAAGGGGCTTCCGGAGGTCGTGAAGGCGCGGGCGCACCGCGAGCTCCGAAAGCTGCGCCGCATGTCACCGCTGTCGCCGGAAGCAACCGTCGCGCGGAACTTCGTCGACTGGGTGCTCGCGCTGCCGTGGACGGAGCGGACCGACGATGCCCTGGACGTCGCGAAGGCTCGCGTGATCCTCGACGAGGACCACTACGGGCTGGTCGAGGTGAAGGAACGGATTCTCGACTACATCGCGGTGCTGTCGCTGGTCGGCAAGCTCGAGGGGCCGATTCTCTGCCTCGTCGGGCCGCCGGGGGTCGGGAAGACGTCGCTCGGGCGCTCGGTGGCACGCGCCCTCGGGCGCCGGTTCGCGCGCATGTCGTTAGGCGGCGTGCGTGACGAGGCCGAGATCCGCGGGCACCGGCGAACCTACATCGGCTCGATGCCCGGCCGGGTGATCCAGGCGATGCGTCGCGCCGAGGTGGTGAACCCGGTGGTGCTACTCGACGAGATCGACAAGCTGGGTCAGGACTACCGCGGCGATCCGGCATCCGCGCTCCTCGAGGTGCTGGACCCGGAACAGAACCGCACCTTCAGCGACCACTACCTCGAGGTCGACTACGACCTGTCGCACGTGCTGTTCATCACGACAGCGAACTCTCTGTCGACAATCCCGGAGCCGCTGCGCGACCGGATGGAGATCATCCGGCTTCCCGGCTACCTGGATCTCGAGAAGCAGGCGATCGCGCGACAGTTCCTCATCCCGAAGCAGCTCCGCCAGAACGGGCTGGACCCCGCGTCGGTGACGTTCGAACCGACCGCGGTGTCGGACATCATCCATCGCTATACGCGCGAGGCAGGCGTGCGAGACCTCGAGCGCCGCATCGCTCGGATCGGCCGCAAGCTCGCCCGGAGACGCGCGGAGCCCGGGCTCCCGGCCGCGAGCGCCGCGGAGCCGAACGAGGGCCCGAGCGCGGAAGCGACGCCGGCGCCGGCAAAACGGTCGCGTGGTAAGAAGGCCCAGGAGACGAGCGCCGCACCACGAGCCGCAACGCCCGCCGAGGGGACGACCGTGACCTCGGAGGATCTCCGCACACTGCTGGGCGTCGCGCCGTACGACCCGGCAGACATGTCGCTCGAGGACAAGGTGGGCGTGGCCACCGGGCTCGCGTACACGTCGGTTGGCGGCGAGACCCTCGAGATCGAGGTCGCGGTGGTGCGCGGCCGTGGCAAGGTGCAGCTCACCGGGACGTTAGGCGACGTCATGAAGGAGTCGGCGAGCGCCGCGCTCAGCTACGCGCGCTCGCGCGCGGCCGCCCTCGGAATCGATCGCGACTTCCACCGAAGTCGCGACCTTCACGTGCACATTCCGGACGGCGCGACACCGAAGGATGGCCCGTCGGCAGGCATCGCCATTGCTACCGCGGTGATCAGCGCCCTGACCGGTCGCCCCGTGCGTGGAAACACGGCCATGACGGGGGAGATCACACTGCGTGGCCGGGTGCTCCCCATTGGAGGTCTCAAGGAGAAGTCGGTTGCGGCACACCGCAACGGTATCGCGCACGTCATCATCCCGTTCGGGAACGCGCGCGAGCTGGAGGAGCTCCCGGACGAGGTCCGGGCCGCGGTCCAGTTCCACCCGGTCCGTACGATGGACGAGGTCATGGCGCTGGTGATCCCGGGAGTGGTGGCGGCCGCTCCGGAATTGCCGATCACGGCTCCGAACGTCGGCGTGTCGGCACCGATCACACACTGATGGCGTCCGACACGGGGACCGACCCGCTCGTCATTCGAGACCTTCGCTTTCTCGGACCGATGGCGACAATCGACGGCTGGCGTCCCGAGACCACGCTCCCCGAGATCGCCTTTGCCGGGCGATCGAACGTCGGCAAGTCATCGCTCCTCAACCAGCTCGTGCGCCGCAAGGCGTTCGCGCGCGTGAGCCGTACGCCGGGCCGTACGCGCGAGATCAACTTCTTCGAGGTCAATCGCCGGTTCGTGCTCGTCGACCTTCCGGGGTACGGCTATGCGAAGATCTCGAAGGATCGGCGCGCGGAATGGCGCCCGCTCATCGAGGGCTACCTGCGGCGCTCGAGCAACCTCCGTGGCGTCGTGCAGCTCATCGACGTGCGTCGCGATCCGACGGACGATGACCTGCAGATGCTCGATTTCCTCAGCGATCTCGGCACGCCGACGGTCGTCGCGATCACGAAGGTCGACAAGCTCTCAACGACGGCGAGAGCGGCTCGCATCGACGAGCTGACCGCGTCGTTAGGTCTGGATGCCGATCAGGTTATCCCGTTCAGCGCGCACACCGGAGCGGGGCGCGATGCGCTGGCGGCCGCGATCGTCGCGCTCACCGACCCGGAGTCGGGCACAGCTCCTCGGGTCCCATGAACGTTGCGCATGCGGCCCAGGATCGCCGCGCACTGCTGCTGGCGTCGCTCGTCTGCGCCATCGCGTGTGCGTCGTCGGCACCAGCCCCAGCCTCGACCGCGGCTACGCCCCACACGGGAACAGTCACCGACACCGCGAGGGGACGGCAACGCTCGCCGGCAGACACAGTCCCGGGGCTCCCACCACCGGGCTTCGGGACGCTCCGCCAGGACGACATTTCCCTCAAGCTCTCGGTCTCGAACCTCCAGGTCCGTGCTACGCCGCTGGGCGAGTCGATCATCCGGCTGCTGTCGCCGGATTCCTACCGAGCACTATCGGAGCTCAAGCGGAGTAAATCCGAAGCGATCGCCGCCGTTGCCCGGCGCAACGGGGTGCGCGACCTCAGCCTCTGGTACGTCTCGTTCTTCGCGGTCGAGCAAGGGGAAACCCGATTCAGTCCTCGCGAGTTCATCATCACGAACGTCGGGCGCGATTTTCGGCCGCTCGACATTCTGCCCATCACGCCCGGGTTCGGGGAGCAGCGGCTTCGGCAGAATGGCCGGCAGGATGGGTTGTACGTATTCGATGGTCAACTCGACGTGCAGCAGCCACTCACGGTCTCCTACGAAACGGCCCGCAACGATTCCTGGGGGCAGATGCTTCCCCAGATCGAGCGCGAGCGCGCTTTGGTCAAGAGTCGGGCGGCGGCACGCCGCGTCCCTTGATCCGGCGGGTCGCTACACGTTAGGCTCCCGCTCACCCTCGCTCTCTCGGATTTTCACCATGGTCTTGCGCCCACTTCGTTCGGTGCCCCCGTGCGACAACGCCAAGCTCGCCGACGCCTGGCTCGAGCAGCTCGGGGCGGCGCTATCCGATCCACGCTGCGACCGCTCGGTCCTCTGTCGGAACGCACTGGCCGAGCTGGCATACCCGGACTACGCGTCGAACTGGGAGACAGCCGTCGAGGATTCGTCGCTGCCGCTCGCCACTCGGCTTGCCCTCGGTGCGCTCGATCCGCGCAACGTGACGCTCGAGCCCGAGTACTACGCCGAGTGCGACGTCGAGAGGTTTCAGCGAGTGAAACCGCTGTTGTGGCTGTGGTATTCGTTCGATCGGCTGCCGATCGGCGGCCAGAACGTCGAGCTGGGCGTCAGATTCCGACGACTCCTGGCGCCGCACATCTTCAAGCGCGTCGGCGCGAACTTCAAGGCGTTTCAGCACGTCGAATTTTCCTTCGGGTACAACATCGAGGCCGGCGACAACGTGGTCGTCCACCGCCATGTGCTGCTCGACGATCGCGGCGGCATCGTCATGGGCAACAACGTGTCGATCAGCGACTACGCCAATATCTACAGTCACACGCACTCCATCGTGGACCAGCGCGACGTGACCGACGCGTGCACGGTGCTCGATGACGGCGTGCGCATCACCTATCACGCCACGGTGCTCGCGGGGGTGCATGTCGCCGAACAGGGGATGGTCGGGGCGATGGCCGTCGCGACGAAGGACGTGCGCGGATATCACGTGTACGTCGGGATTCCCGCGAAGAGCGTTCGCGTGAAGCCTAACGCGCCCCCGGAAGCGACGAAGCTGACGAGCGTCAGACCGGGCTCGGGCTCGAGCGGTTAGCCCGCGAGCCTTCGCGTCAGACCACGCGCAGCACGTCCTCAGCCGGGCCGGCGTCGCCCGTGCCCAGCAGGATCGTGATGTGCTCCAGCGCCTCGCGCTCGCGTGGCCAGGTGAATCGAGCCGCCGCCTCGCGCATCGAGAGCCACTCGTGACGCTCGTGCTCGACGCCGAGCCTAACGTCGCTCTCTTCCGTCACGAACGCCGCGAAAACCACGGCCATCTGGACCACGCCGATCGTGTGCAGGTAGAACGGCTGGCAGGTGACGTTGTAGAGTCGGTCGAGCTCTAGGCCGGTTTCCTCGCGCACCTCGCGAACCGCCGCCTGTTCCGGCCGCTCGTTCGCCTCGACTCGCCCGTGGACAGTCTCCCACGAGCCCGGGCATCGCGTGCCACGCGAGCGCTGCAGGGAAAGCACGAGCCAATCGGCGCGGTACGGGCGGATGACATACACGTCGACAACGCCAACTTTTAAGTCGGTCATCGACCAAACCTAATCGCTGGTAGCTCATAGCTATTAGCCAAGAGCTAACAGCCGTCAGGCTTTCAATTTCAGTAACGCTCTCAATCGCGCGCTCAGCGCGCGCGGGCGGAATGGCTTCGCCAGGAAATCGTTCGCGCCCGTCTCGAACACACGAACCTCGTTCTCCTCATCGCCTTTCGCCGTCAAGACGATGACCGGCAGCTTCGACGTCGAGGGGCGCGCGCGCAGATGGTTCAACACGCCATAACCATCCAGCCGCGGCAGATTGAGATCGAGCACGACGACGTCCGGCGCGCTCCGATCCACCTCATCGAGCGCCTGGACACCGTCTGACGCTTCCACCACCGTGAACCCTTCACGCTCCAACAGCTCGCGCAGCACCTGACGCAACGGCTCCTCGTCCTCGACGAGCAGAACCGTCTTCTTCGCCGCGAACGTTTCGTCGAACAGGTCATCGAGGAGCTGCAGGGCATCGTCAGGCAGCGACGTTGGAGGCCTAACGACTGGCGCTCGCGACGGCGTGTGCGCCTGGCTTCGTGTTGGCGCGTCCGTTCGGGAACGCGCCGGTTCCGCGCCGGCGTCGCGAGGCGGCGCCGACCGGCGAACGGGCACCTCCAGCGGCGGTTCGACGACTCGCAGGAGCTCGTCGAGCGACGTTTCGCCCGCGCGCACGTGCTCGATGCCGGACTCCCAGAGCGTCTTCATCCCCTGCGCGCGCGCGGTCTCGGCGATCACGTCGGCGATCTCACCGTTTGCGATTACGCGCTCGATGTCACCGGTCACGGCGAGCACTTCCAACACGGCCATGCGTCCGTGGTAACCCGTCTGCGCGCACTCCGGGCAGCCAACGGCCTTGTACAGCGCCATCCCGGCTGGGAGCCAGCGACGCATGCGATCCGACACCGGATCCGTCGACTCCTGGCGACACGTCGAACAGAGGCGTCGGAGCAGACGCTGCGCGACCACGCCCTTGAGCGCTGCGGCGATCTTGTACGGCTCGACGCCGATGTCCACGAGGCGCGCGATAGAGCTCGCGGCATCGATCGTGTGAAGCGTGGACAGCACGAGGTGACCCGTCAGCGACGCCTGGACGGCGATGCCGGCCGTCTCCTTATCACGAACTTCACCGATGAGAATGACGTCGGGGTCCTGGCGAAGGATCGATCGGAGGGCGTTCGCGAAGTTGAGGCCAGCCTTCTCGTTCACCTGCACCTGAACGATCCCCTGGAGCTTGTACTCCACGGGATCCTCGACCGTCACGATATTCACCGCGCGCTGCTGAATCTGGCGTAGCGCCGAGTATAGCGTCGTCGTCTTTCCAGACCCCGTCGGGCCCGTGACCAGCACGATGCCCTCGCGAAGACTCACGAGATCGGCGAGTCGCTTCGCTTCCTCCGGCAACAGGCCCAGGCCGTCCAGCGAGAGAACCGTGGAACGCGTGTCCAGGATCCGGATGACAACCTTCTCGCCATACGACGCGGGCAGCGTCGAAACGCGAAGGTCGACGCGACTCCCATTGACGGACACCCGCGCACGTCCGTCCTGAGGACGCAGGCGATCCGCGATGTCCATCGTCGCCATGATCTTGATGCGTGACACGAGCGGCAAGCCCGCGGCCCGCGGCAGCATCATGGTGTCACGCAGCACGCCGTCGATTCGGTACCGGACCGCGACCCCGCCTTCCTCGGGCTCGAGGTGGATGTCGCTTGCCCGCGTCGTGATCGCCTCAGCGATAATGTGATCGACGAGCCGGATGACCGGCCGCTCCGAGGCACGGTCCGCCGACAGGTTGAAGTCGTCGTCGGACGACTTCTCCGCGATCGTATTGACGTCATACCGCCCGGCGACGCCTTCGAGAATCTTCTCGACGGCATTCTCCGGCTGGTAGATCTCGTCGATGCGAGCGGCGATCGCGGTGGGCGAGGCCAGCTGCATGCGAACGGTTCGACCGGTCGCGAAGGCGAGCGTGCGCTCGCAGTCCAGGTCGTGCGGATCCGCGGTCGCGATGTCGAGCGCGGAGTCAGTCGCAGCCAGCGGAATGATGCGGTATTTACGCGCGAGCGATTCGGGAACGAGCTCCCGGGCCTGGGACGTCGTTGTGCTGAGCTCCGCGAGCTTCATGCGGAAGCGTGAGGCGAGCGCGGCTAGCAGCGCGTCGTCGCCAATGGAACCGGCACGCACGGCGGCGTCCCAGTAACTGTCGGTCTCCCGCTGCTTCAGCTGCTCGAACGCATCGCGCGCGATGAGCCCTTCGAGCGTGGGGAGCAGCCATTCATCGCGCACAGGACGGTGGGCCATTGTGGTGTAGCGGCGCTAGCGTGATGCGGCTCTACGAGCCGTATCGTCCCGCGGCCCGCGAGTCTACAGAATCGACCAGAAATCTCTAATCACGTCGACGGAGAAGGCCCACCTTCCGTCACGTAATCCTTTCGCGACATCGACTCGAAGCAGGTCGAACAACGTGAGCAGCCCCACTCCGACCGACGGGTACCAGCCCGCCCCCCTGCTCACGCCACCCGATCGCGCTGCCGAATCGACCTGCGCGAGGTAGGCCACGTGTGCGAAGGGAGCGAGCGTCGCCCTGCTGCCCGTGTTGCCATACCGGCCTAACGGCAGCGCAACGAACGGGATGGAGAACCTGCCTTCCACCCGTTCACTCGCCCCGAACCCGCCCACGAGCTCGTGAAACTCGTAGCCAGGCGCGGAGGTTGGCCCCCCAAGAAAGACGAACTCCTGCCGTGGAAGGTCAGGCCCGATGGTCGAGCCGACCGACGTCCTGGTAGCGAGTCGAAAGCCGCCAAACGGCCGCTCGGCCTGGAGTCCCAGCCACGCCCGACCGAAAGTCGTTCCCTGGACGCCGTTTGGCGCTTCCTCGACACTTGCGTGAGCGACACGGACGTGACCCGTGAGCCGCGCCTCGACGCCTCCCACCGTCAGCGCGGTTGGCCGCTCGAACGAGACCTCGACCCTGGGCTCATGGAGCTTCCACGCGGCTAGCGTGGGCTCGTATTGGCCCGAGGCCGGTGTTGCATTGACGCGCAACGAATCCTGCCACTCATAGCCACCGGTCAGCCGCCAACGGCCTCCAAACCGCCCCCCGAAGTCCACGGTGAGCGACGCGCCGCGAGCGTCATACGGGTCCGTGTAGTCACTCCCGAACTCCTGAGCCGCGATGGTGTTTCGCAGCAGCGACGTTTCCGGCTCGTCACCGGTATCCCGAAACGACCGGAACACGCGCAATTGGAGCCCGCTTGCGTCCGCTCGCTGCCAGCCCACGAGGAGCTCGCCCTTCGCTTCGTGGTCCGAAAAGCCGTAGCGGCCGGCCAGGCGCGACGAAAAGCCGTCGCCGAACCGCCTGCCGATACCGAGACCGAGCGCGAGTCCCTCGACGCGATTCACTCGCGCGAAATCGGAGACCGAATGCGCGCTGAGTGATGTTTCGCGCGTGCGCGCCAGCGCGGTGGCTCGGACAAGGGAACGCGCGTCTTCCTGAACACGTCGGACGTCCTCGTCGGTTGCGACTCGCACATCGGGCGGCAGTGAATCGAGGATCTTCCCTTGCCACGCGTAGCGTCGCTGCTCGGACAACGGTGCCTGGACGATTTCCGGCCCGGCAAACTGCCCTCGCGAAAATCCGCGGTTCACCTGATAGCAGCAGATCTCCCAACGGCCGCGGATGATTCCGCGCGCCGGGTAGTCGAGCCACGATCCCGTGCGACGGATCTCGATCTCCTGGCGTCGCGGGAGCCAGAAGCGGTTGTCGATGAGGGAATTTTCCAGAACGATCGATACGTCTTCCAGTTGCCTGTCGATGAGCGCGGCGCGAGTGAAGCTGAACGCCATCCGGACCACGGTCGCCTGATCACGGTCGATGTACACGGCGCCGACGGCTGCCGGCGCGCGGTCGTTTTTCGGCTTCACGCGCACTTCGAGGACGTCGATCGTCCGGTCGGGGAGCCGGATCTTCAGCGAGTCGCTGATGACATAGTCGTACTGCGCCAGCCCCTGCCTGGAGAGCGGGTGCGGGACATCACGGACCTCGTCCCCTTCACCGAGCCGGATGATGTTCGGGAAGTTGTTCTGAACGATCCCGAGATGGTCGCGGTGATAGTTGATGTCGGTCGGGAGGAGCAGCGTATCCCGGCGGCCGATGATGCGCTGCTTGCTGAGGTCGGGCGAGCGCCAATAGACTTCCAGCGCGAGCTCGTCGGCTTTGACGATCTTCGGCGGTTCGGGAAAACCCTCGCCCACCTGCGCCAGGAATGTCAGGTAACCGTGTGCGGTTGCCTGGTAGTCTGCCAGTGCCGTGTCTGCCAATTGGGCCGCGCGGCGCTCGGTGGCGCGCTCGACGAGGGCACGAGTTCGCGGGTCGTTCCACGTCTGTGCCGCCGTCGCGCTCGGGACCAGTGCGACGGCCCCTGAAGCCACCACGACCGCGGCAGTGAAAGCCGCGAGAGCTCGAAGCATGATTTTCGAATATCGCCGGCACTCCAAGGGCCAACAAGCGCGGTTCGACCTCGCGTGACATTCGATCGCTTTCGCGAGATGGCCGCGCACGGCGGGCTCGTGCCCGTGTGGCGCGAGCTGCTGCTGGACACCGACACGCCCGTCTCCGCGTTCGCCAAGCTCCGGCGCGGCCCGTTTGCATTTCTCCTCGAGTCCGCGCCTGCCGGTGGTGAGACGTGGTCGCGGTACACGTTCATGGGCACCGAGCCGCGAGCTGCCTGGCGCTATCGCGACGGCGTCGCGGAAGATTGGACCGCGGCTGAGGGGTGGCACGCGGCGCGTCGGACCGAAGATCCGCTCGCAGATCTCGAGCGCCTGATCACGGAGTTCGACGCGGTCCCCGTCCCCGAGCTGGGTGCATTCTGGGGAGGCGCGATCGGCTACTTTGGCTACGACGTCGTACGTGCCATCGAGCACCTTCCCTCTCCGCCGCCGCGCGGGGTCGAGGCGGCCGATGCGCTGTTCGTGCTGACGCGGACCGTCGTCATCATCGACAACCTGCGATCGCAGGCGCGCATGGTCGTCGGCGTGCCGGTATCGCGCGGCACATCCGTCGACGCGCTGCGCCGGGCCTACGACGACGCACAGCGCGAGCTCGACGAGATCGCGCGGAGGCTGAGCGCACCGCTCCCCCTTCCGCCGCTAACCCTCAAGCGCGACGCGCCACCGGCGGTCGGCGACTCGACGTACGAGCGCGCGAAGTTTCTCGCCGACGTGGAGCGCATCCGCGAGTACATCTTTGCGGGCGATTGCTTTCAGTCGCTCTTGAGCCGGCGCATCCGCGTAGCCCACGATTTCTCGTCGGACGCGCTCTATCGTGCGTTGCGTGCGCTCAACCCGTCGCCGTACATGTACCACCTCGTGCTCGACGGCGTGGAGCTCGTGGGAAGCTCTCCCGAGCTACTGGTGCGCGTAGCCGACAACCGCGTGACGGTGCGACCAATCGCCGGAACGCGACCTCGCGGCGCGACGCCGGTTGAGGATGAGCGCCTCTCGGCCGAGCTTCTCGCCGACGAGAAAGAGCGTGCCGAGCATGTGATGCTCGTGGATCTCGGTCGCAATGACGTGGGGCGCGTCGCGCGTTATGGAACAGTGTCCGTGACGGAGCTCATGCGCATCGAGAAGTATTCACACGTGCTTCACATCGTGAGTCAGGTCGAGGGCGAGCTCCGGGAAGGCGTATCCGGCATCGACGTATTTCGCGCAACGTTTCCTGCGGGCACCATGACCGGCGCGCCGAAAGTCCGTGCGATGGAGATCATCGATGAGCTCGAGCCAGAGCGGCGCGGGCCGTACGCCGGCGCGGTGGGATACATCGCGGCGGGCGCTCACCGCATGGATCTCGCTATCACGATTCGGACGTGCGTCATCGCCGACGGCGTCGCGTCCGTGCAGACGGGCGCCGGCATTGTGGCCGACTCGGTGCCCGAGCGTGAGTGGGAGGAGACCGAGAACAAGGCTCGAGCTCTGCTCACGGCCATTGGCCAGATCCGCTAACTTCACCGCATGGCGTTCCGGCTCGTCAGTTCAGACGGCGATCAGGTATTCGAGCTGAAGCGCGGCGCGGCGCTGATGGTCGGGCGTGCGCTCACGAGCGACGTTGCCCTGCTCGACCCCACCGTCTCGCGCCGGCATGCGTCGCTCGTCGCCGATGAGTCCGGGATCGAGCTGAATGATCTGGGCTCGAGCAACGGGACGTTCGTGAACGGCGCGCGTGTGGAGCACGCGCGACTCGCGGCCGGCGACGTCCTCACGTTCGGCAAGCTGTCGTTCAACGTGAGCGAGAGCCCGGCGTCCGAGAACGGGAGCGACGGCCAGGGCGCACGGCACGCGCCTACCATCGTCAGGCAGCGAGCGGTGCCCGACGCCAAGCAGGCCTTCGCCGAGGCATTGCGGGCGAGCGGGTCGCAACTGGTGGTGGACGAGACCGCGATCGTCCTGCCTGACGAGCAACGGCTTCGGCAGAAGCTCACGCTCCTGCTGGAGGTCTCGAAGGCACTCACGCGCGCCCCCGACGTCGCGACGCTGCTCGAGAGGATCGTGGAAATGGTGTTCCAGATCCTCGACGTCGACCGGTTCGCGATTCTGCTGCTGGACGAGCAGCAGGATCTCATCCCGAGCATCGCGCGCGATCGCAGCGGCGCAAACCTCGGGCGAACCGTGCCGCTCTCCATCGCGCGTAAGGCGATCGAGGAGAAGGTCGCGATTCTGTCGGACAATGCGCCGGAGGACGTGCGCTTCAGCGGATCGATCGTGCATCAGCAGGTGCGCTCGGCGGTCTGTGCACCGTTGATCGGGACGGAAAATCGGGTCGCCGGCGTGCTGTACGTGGACAGCCTAACGAGTGCACATCGCTTCAGCGAGGAGGACCTCGACTTCGTGGTCGCGTTCTCGGGGATCGTCGCCGTTGCGATCGAGAATAGCCGGTTCGCCGAGCGGATCCGGCACGAGACGTTGGTGCGTAGCAACTTCGAGCGGTTCTTCACGCCACGCATGGCCGCGCGGATCGCGTCATCAGCCGACGCGATTCAGCTTGGCGGCGAGCGCCGGCTCGTCGCCGTACTGTTCGCGGACATCCGCGACTTCACGCCGCTGTCCGCGGCAATGGCACCGGACGCAACGGCGCTCCTCCTGACCGAGTTCTTCACCGAGATGGTGGAGTGCGTGTTCAGGCACGGCGGGACGCTCGACAAGTTCATCGGCGATGCCGTGATGGCCCAGTGGGGCGCGCCGATCACCGAGCCTGACGACGCCGATCGCGCCCTCGCGGCGGCGGTCGACATGATGCGCTCTCTCGAGCGTCTCAACACGCGGTGGCGCGTACAGAGCCGACCGCAGCTTCAGATCGGCATCGGGCTCAACTTCGGCGAGGTGTTCGCCGGCAACATCGGGTCGCAACGCCGCCTCGAATTCACCGTGATCGGTGATACGGTCAACACGGCCAACCGGCTCTGCGCGTGGGCCGAAGGCGGAGAGATCCTGATCACGCAGGCGATGCGGGATGCGCTCACACACTCGCACCAACTCGTGGAGCGCCCGCCGCTCAAGCTCCGCGGGAAGGCGGAGCCGGTTATCGTCTATCGCGCGCTCGCGTGAGCGCCCCGTTCGTGACTGCATGACGCGGGCGCCAGCGGGGTACACGCGATTTCTGCAGGGCACCGCCGATGTCGTCGCGCTCGGCGCATGCGCCGAGGCGGTGCGACGGGCCGTTGGCGCCCGCTCGCTGTACGATTACGCCGCAAGCCACCCGAGTCGCCGAGAGCTGCGTGGCCGCGGCGTCGCGTATGCCGTGCCGCTCCCCGACGGCGAGACACGGGTGGTCATCAGGCACTCCCGACACGGCGGGCTGCTCGCGCCAGTGACGGGTGACCGGTTCCTGCCGCCCACGAGGGCGCCTCACGAGCTGCGTACGGCGCTGCGGCTCGCGGAGGCTCACGTTCCCACCCCTGAAGTGATCGCGTACGCGACCTACCCCGCCGGCGCGGTGTTTCGGCGGAGCGATGTCGCAACACGGGAAGTCGCGGGCGGCAAGGATCTCGCTGACGTGCTCGCGAGGGCAGACGACGGCGAGGCGCGGTCCACTGCCCTGGTTGCGACGGCGGACCTGCTGCGAGCTCTCGAGCGCGCCGGCGCACGTCACCCCGACCTCAACGTGACCAATGTGCTGATCGTCGCCACTGACGGGTCAGCGACACGCGCGCTCGTGCTCGACGTCGACCGCGTAGTGTTTGGCCAGCGCGGCGACGCCCGGATCGGTGCCGCCAACGTTAGGCGGCTCCTGCGATCGGCGCGAAAACTTCGATCGAACGGTCGAATCACGGTCAGTGAGGACGAGCTCTCGCGCCTGGCCACCGCCGCGGGGCACGACTGGTGACCAGGCCACAGCCTTCGCTCGACCGGATCTGCATCGTCATGATGAGCGCCGTGGGCGATGCGGTGCACGTGCTGCCCGTGATCAACGCGCTGAAGCGGCAGCGTCCGGGGTGCCGCATAACCTGGGTGCTGCAGCCCGGCCCGGCCACGCTCGTGCGGGGCCATCCCGCCGTCGACGACATCGTGTTGTTCGACCGGTCGAAGGGGATGCAGGCATTCGTGGATATTCGGCGCGAGCTCGCATCGCGCCGCTTCGACGTCGTGATCAATCTCCAGGTCTATTTCAAAGCGGGAGTCGTCACGAGCTTTACGCAGGCGCCAGTCAAGCTCGGGTTCGATCGGGCGCGCGCGCGCGACATGAACTGGCTGTTCACGAACCGGAAGATTCCTCCGCACCCCGAGGGTCAGCACGTTCAGGATCAGTACTTCGAGTTCCTGACCGCGCTCGGCGTACCGTACGAACCGGTGACGTGGAACCTGGGCCCATGGCCGCAGGAGCGCGCGTGGCAACAAGAGTTCTACTCGGCGATCGCCAAGCCGGTGGCAGCGATTGTGGTGGCGACGAGCAAGCCGCAGAAGGACTGGCTGCCGGAGCGATGGGCGGAGGTCGTCGACCGGCTCAGCGAGGAGTACGGCCTGCAGCCGGTGCTGGTGGGCGGCCGCTCGCCGCGGGAGCTGCACGCGGAATCCGTGATCATGGATCGCGCGCGGCATCAACCGATCTCGGCGTTAGGCAGCGGCCTTCGCAACCTCGTCGGGATCCTCGACGGCTCGGCGCTCGTGCTCGCGCCCGACACCGGACCGCTGCACATGGCCGTCGCGCTGGAACGGCCGGTCGTGAGCCTCATCGGGTACACGAACCCCAAGCGCACCGGCCCCTACCGCCGGTACCACGATCTCATCGTCGACGCCTACGGTGACCCCGGGGAGGACTACCCGTTGTCGATGGAAACGCGACTCGATCGGATGCCTCGCATCACGGTGCCGGATGTGATGGCGAAGGTTGCCGTATGGCGAGATCGCTACGCGAGCCCTGATCGCGCAGGATGATCTCACCGAATCGGTACTCGACGCCGACGCTGGCCATGAGGCGCACCATGAGCCCGAGCGCGAGACCCATCACGGCGAAGTAGTCGCCGTCGATTCGGGTGACGATGGTCGCACCAAAGCCCTGGATGCCATAGGCGCCAGCCTTGTCCATCGGCTCTCGGGTGGCGATGTAGCGCGTGATGTCTCCGTCGGACAGCACGCGAAAGGTCACGTCGACCGATTCGACGTCCGACACGATGAGGCCGTCGCGCGCGACGGCAACCGCCGTGAGCACGACATGCCGGCGTCCGGAGAGCCGCCGCAACATGACGCCCGCCTCGGCCTCGTCGCGCGGCTTGCCGAGGATGTCGCCGTCCACCACCACGATCGTGTCGGCCGCGACGATCACGGCGTTAGGCTCCCGCGTGGCGACGACGGTGGCTTTCCCTCGGGCCAGGCGCTCCGCGTGAGGGCGCGGCTGCTCCGCGGCGAACGCGGTCTCGTCGATGTCCGCGGGTGATACGGTGTGCGGAATGCCGATCAGCGTCAGGAGCTCGCGCCGCCGCGGCGACGACGAGGCCAGCACGACTCGAGGCGGAGTCATCGCTCGAGCCAGAGCGTCACCGGGCCATCGTTGACGAGCTCCACATCCATCATGGCACCGAACTCTCCGGTCTCCACCCGAGATCCGGTCTCGCGGAGGCATTGGATGAATCGCTCGTACAGCGGTATCGCGATTTCCGGTCGTGCGGCATCGATGAAGCTCGGCCGCCGTCCCTTGCGCGAGTCACCGTACAGCGTGAACTGCGAGACGACGAGCAGCGCACCGCCGACGTCCGCGAGCGCAAGGTTCATCTTGTCGTCCGCATCCGCGAAGAGCCGCAGGCCTACGACCTTTTCGGCCATCCAGGCCACATGCTCGTCCGTATCGATCGCCGTGAACCCGACGAGCAGGACGTATCCGCGCCCGATTCGCCCGGCGACGCGCGGCTCTGCGTCGGACGTGCGGATACGAACCTCACCGCGACTGACTCGTTGAAGCAGTACTCGCATTGCGACGCCGCGGCGATTGGCGTTAGGCTTACTCCACCGTTACCGACTTCGCGAGGTTGCGTGGCTGGTCGACGTTCGAGCCACGTTTGACCGCGATGTAGTACGCGAGCAGCTGAAGCGGCACGGCGGCGAGTACGGGCGTCAGCATGTCCACGGTTTCGGGAATGCGGAACTCGTAGTCGAGCTTTCCGGCGAGCGACGGCTCATCACGACTCGTGATCGCGATGACGCGGCCCTTTCTCGCCTTCACCTCCGCCACGTTCGACGTCACCTTGTCGAACACCGAATCGTGCGGCGCGATGAACACGACGGGCATCATCTCGTCAATGAGCGCGATCGGCCCGTGCTTCATCTCCGCCGCCGGATACCCTTCGGCGTGGATGTAGGAGATCTCCTTCAGCTTGAGGGCGCCCTCGAGCGCCGCCGGGAAGTTGTAGCCGCGTCCCAGGTAGAGGAAGTTCGACGCCCGCTTGAACTCCTCCGCGATGTCCTCGATCTCCTCCGCGCGGTCGAGGATCTGCTTCACCTGCCCCGGAATCGCATTCATGGCCTCGATGATCTCGCGGCCGCGCAGGATCGACACGTTGCGGAGCCGGCCGAGCTTCAGCGTCAACAGCAGCAGCGCGATCACCTGGCTGGTGAAGGCCTTGGTGGACGCGACGCCGATCTCCGGCCCGGCGTGCAGGTAGATACCGCCATCGGCCTCACGCGCGATCGTCGAGCCGACCACGTTCACGATGCCTAACGTCCGTGCGCCCCGGCGCTTCGCCTCCCGCATGGCGGCGAGCGTGTCGGCCGTCTCGCCCGACTGCGAGATCACGATACAGAGCGTGCGCTCGTTGACGATGGGATTGCGGTAGCGGAACTCCGACGCGTACTCGACCTCGACCGGAACTCGAGTGAGCTCCTCGATCATGTGCTCGCCGATGAGCGCGGAATGCCAGCTGGTGCCGCACGCGGTAATGACGATGTTGTCGAACGCGAGGAGCTCGTCGTCCGTGAGATTGAGCCCGCCCAGCTTCGACGTCCCTTCCTCGCGCAGGAGACGGCCGCGCATCGCATCTTCGATCGTCGTTGGCTGCTCGAAGATCTCCTTGAGCATGAAGTGGGCGAACCCGCCTCGCTCGATCTGCGCCACATCCCAATCGATCTTGTTGACCTTCTTGTGCTGCTCCGTGGCGTTCAGATCGATGATGCGGTACCCGGACGGCTCGAGCACGGCGAGGTCGCCGTCATCGAGGTAGACGACCTCGCGGGTGTGCGCGAGGATCGCCGAGGCATCGCTCGCGATGAAGTACTCGCCATCGCCGAGCCCGACCAGCAGCGGACTGCCCTTCCGCGCGGCGACGATCTTCTTGGGGTCCTCGCTCGAGATCACTGCGATCCCGTAAGTCCCCTCGATCTTGAGCAGCGCCTGAATGACCGCCTCCTCGAGATTTTCCTCGAAGAGCTCTTCGATCAGGTGAGCGATGACCTCGGTGTCCGTCTCGGACGAGAACTCGTGGCCGCGCTCCTCCAGCATCTGCCGCAGTGCCGTCGCGTTCTCGATGATCCCGTTATGCACGACCGCGATCTCACCGTTGCAGCACGTGTGCGGGTGGGCGTTTCCCTCCGTCGGCGCGCCGTGGGTGGCCCAGCGGGTGTGCGCGATGCCGATCGATCCGTGCAGCGGATTCGCTGTCACCACGTTCTCGAGCCGCGAGATCTTGCCGGCCACCTTGCGTGTCTCCACGCCCCTGCCGTTCATGATCGCGACGCCAGCGGAGTCGTAGCCGCGATACTCCAGCCGCTTCAGCCCATCGATGAGGAGTGGGGTCGCGACGCGCGTTCCGATGTAGCCGACAATTCCGCACATTGTTCGTTGAGCTAGAGTGATCGACCCGCGAGCGCCTCGAGTGGCTGCCGCGAGCGCGCTACAAGAGCGCGCGCCGCGTCGACCGAGGGCGCCTCGGCAATGACGCGAACGATTGGTTCGGTACCGGACGGCCTGATGTGAACCCACCTATCCGGCCAGGAAAGTCTCAATCCATCCTGCGTGTCTACGTTCGCGTCCGAAAAGCTCGAACGTAAGGCATCGTACACCGAATCCAGCGCTACGGACGGCCTGTCCAGCTTGTCCTTCACGATCGCATAGCGTGGATAGTCAGAGACGATTTCCGACAACGATTGTTCACCATCCGACAGCAACTGCAGCACCAGCGCCGC
>Ga0070681_10000795_pt1 | contig 26311 bp, 19 predicted proteins | sample KBSC83BmetaG_FD_65650 | JGI IMG/M metagenome (GOLD analysis project Ga0070681, IMG submission 65650) | Corn rhizosphere microbial communities from Kellogg Biological Station, Michigan, USA - KBS C8-3B metaG | ecosystem: Host-associated > Plants > Roots > Rhizosphere | place: USA: Michigan...
AAAAGCGCTACATGGCTCCGGACGACTATTCGCAGGAGAGCCACATCGATGGCCTTCCCTTCGGAACGCGCGGCGGAATGCTGGTCAAACACTATTTCCCTGCCGACGGAGAGTACGTGCTTTCGTGGGGCCCGGTGCGGCGCAACACGGGCGGACTTTACGGCGGTGAACGCAAGGGCGAACAGCTCGAAGTCTTGCTCGATGGCGAGCGGATCAAGCTGTATGACCTGGATACCGATATTCCGCAGACCACCGCGCAGGAAAAAAATGAGCTTCGCTTGAAGGTCACGGCTGGAACGCATGCCATCGGTTTGACGTTTCTGGCCACCACCTACGTGCCGCATAGCGACGTGAACCGGCATTTTCAGCGCAGTGTCATCGACGACAGCAATATCGAAGGATTCACGTTTTATCCGCAGGCTAGTTGGATTTTGATTTCCGGACCTTTTGGTGCGACCCGGCCTCAGGACACGTTGGCGCGCCGCAAGATTCTGATTTGCACCCCGGCTAACGATGCGGAGCAGTTACCTTGCGCGAAAAAGGTTCTCTCCAGCTTGGCCCGGCAAGCGTTTCGCCGGCCACTGAAGGACGCGGATGTCGAAACCATTCTGAGCGTGTATCAGAAGGGCCGTAATAGCGGAGACTTCGAAGGCGGGATCGAGCGAGGTGTGCAGTTCATTCTGTCGCATCCTGAATTTGTATTCCGGGGCGAGAGCGATCCGGCCAACGTCAAGCCGGGGCAGGCGTACCATCTCAGCGATTTGGAACTGGCTTCCCGGCTGTCCTTCTTCCTGTGGAGCAGCGTTCCGGATGACGAACTGGTGACGCTCGCGTCGCAGGGAAAGCTCAAAGACCCCGCCACGCTGGAACGCCAAGTGAAACGCATGCTCGCCGACCCGCGCTCCCACGAGCTGGTGAAAAACTTCACCGGACAGTGGCTGCAATTACGGAGCCTGGCGACCTCGGCTCCCGTAACCGAATTCTTTCCGGACTTCGATGACAATCTACGACAGGCCTTTCGGACCGAGACCGAGATGTTCTTTGAGAGCATCCTGCGCGACAACCGCAGCGTGACGGATCTGCTAACCGCCGACTACACCTTCGTCAACGAGCGTTTGGCCCGGCACTACGGAATCCCTAACGTATACGGGAGCCAGTTCCGCCGCGTCACGCTCGCTGGTGACTTGGATGTGCGCCGCGGTCTGCTCGGCAAGGGCGCCATTCAACTCGTAACTTCGGTGGCGGATCGCACCTCGCCAGTGCAGCGCGGCAAGTGGGTGCTGATGAATATTCTGGGTGTGATTCCGCCCGATCCGCCGCCCAATGTTCCCGCACTCAAAGAAGCCGCCGACGGCAGCGCGGCTCCGCTCGAACAAACCATGCGCGAGCGCATGGAGCAGCATCGCCAGAATGCGGTCTGCGCGAGTTGCCACAAAATGATGGATCCCATTGGCTTCTCTCTGGAGAATTTCGATGCTACCGGTAAGTGGCGCACCACGCAGTTTGGCCGGCCTCTCGACGCTTCCGGGCAAATGACCGACGGCTCCAAGATCGACGGCCCGGCGAGCCTGCGGCAGGCGCTGGTGCGTTACTCGCCGCAATTCGTGCGGACGCTGACCGAGAAGCTGCTCACCTACGCGCTGGGCCGGGGCGTGGAGTATCAAGACATGCCGTTGGTGCGCTCCATCGTACGCGACGCAGCGCCCGGCGATTATCGTTTCGCGTCGCTGGTGATGGGCATCGTCAAGAGCGCTCCCTTCCAGATGAACAGAAAGGCGCCGGAGACTGGCAGCCTGGCACAGAACAAATGAAAGGCGCATACCAATGCTGATATCCAAAAAACACATCTCCCGGCGCTCAGTTCTGCGCGGCGCGGGCGTGGCACTCGCGCTACCATTGCTCGATTCAATGGTGCCGGCTCTGGCGCCGTTGGCTAAAGCCGCGGCCCTGCCGAAGACGCGCTTTGTGGGGACCTTCGCGCCACATGGGTGGGCTCCCGGATATTGGATTCCGAAGAACGAAGGCGCCTTCACCGACTTTTCTTTCATCACCAAGCCGCTGGCGCCGATTGCCGATTCGATGACGCTGATCAGCGGCCTGGATGCGACTTCGTCGATGCCGCCTCCGGGTGCGAGCGGCGGCGATCACTCGCGCGCGGCCGCGGTACTGGCCGGCGTGCCTCCCAAGAAGACCCTAGGCGCCGACATTTATCTCGGCACCACCATCGACCAGATGATCGCGCAGAAGTACGGGCAGGATACACCGCTGCCTTCGCTGCAGCTTGGTATCGAAGACCAGGGCGCGATTAGCGTGTGTCCGTGGGGTTATAGCTGCGCTTACACGAATTCCATTTCCTGGTCCGGACCCGCGCGGCCGCTGCCGCATGAGATCAATCCGCAAGTGGTTTTTGAAAGACTGTTTGGAGACGGCAGCAATCCGCAGGAACGTATCGCTCGCCGCGAAGCCAAGGCTAGCATTCTCGATTCGGTGACGCGTGAAGTCAGCCGCTTCCAAAAGACTCTTCCGGGCAATGATCGCAACCGCCTCAACGACTATCTGGAAGACATCCGGGAGATCGAACGGCGGATTCAGAATGCCACGAAGTCAACCATGCCCATACCCGATATGGAAGTCCCGGTGGGCGTGCCGGAGTCGTTCGACGAGCACATCAAGCTCATGTACGATCTGCAAGTGCTGGCGTTCCAGGGCGATATCACGCGCGTCTCGACATTGATGTATGCTCACGACGTCAGCCTGCGCTCTTATCCGGAATCCGGTGTGACCACGGTAAACCACTCCGCCTCGCACCACGGTGAAGTTCCCAAGCGGATTGAGGATTGGGCCAAGATCAACCGCTACCATCTGCAGACGCTGGCGTATTTCGTGAACCGGCTGCGTAAGACCCCGGATGGCGAAGGCAATTTACTCGACCATAGCCTGATTCTGTGGACCAGCAACATGGGTAACGGCAATCAGCACAGCCACGTGAACGTCGGCCATCTGCTGATTGGCGGCGCCTCCGGACGTCACAAGGGCGGTGTCCATGTGAAGTCGTCGGGTTCGACTGCCAATATTCTGCTCACGACGCTACAACTTTTTGGCATTGAGCAAGAGCATATCGGCGACAGCACCGGAACGGTTACGCTCAGAAGCTAGACCGGGCAAAGAGGAGGCCAGAGTGCGAATCAAATCCATACTCGCTGTCTTGTGCGGGACTGCGCTGCTCGCGGCCGCTGCGAGCGACGTTGCCGACGCAGTCATGAACCGGGACAAGCCAGCGCTGCATATGCTGCTACAGAAAAAGGCAGACGTGAACGCGCCTCAGGCGGATGGCGCCACGGCACTGCATTGGGCAGTCCGCTGGGATGATGGCGAGGCTGCCGATCTGCTGATTCACGCCGGAGCCGGCGTGAAGACTCCCAACCGCGAAGGCGCCACTCCGTTATTCTTGGCGTGCGAGAACGGCAGTGCGGTCATGATCGAAAAACTGTTACAAGCTGGCGAGGATGCAAACGCGGTTGTACTCACGCATGGCGAAACCGCTTTGATGATGGCGGCCCGCAGCGGCAAAGTCGACGCCGTAAAAGTTTTGCTGGATCATGGCGCCAAGGTGAATACCAAAGAGAATCTGGACGGAACCACCGCCCTCATGTGGGCCGCGGACGAAAATCATCCTGCCGTGATCCGGCTGTTAGTGGAGCATGGTGCGGACGTAAATTTGCAGGCCAAGATCATCACACCCGCAGCCGCCCGCCGTGGGAATGCTGGAGGAGGAGAAGCCGCCGCACAAGCTGCCGCCATCGCCGCCGCCGCGGAAGATTATGTTCCGCCGCCCAAGGTCAAAGGCGGCATGACCGCTCTGGTGATGGCTGCCCGCAATGACAACCTGGACAGCGTCAAGGTTTTGCTCGAGGCCGGCGCGGACATCAACAAGACCTCGGCTGATGGCACCAGCCCGCTGCTCGCCGCCGTGCAAAACGGCTTCTACGGCACCGCGGCAGCGCTCCTCGAAAAGGGCGCGAACCCGAACATTGCCAACGGAAAGGGCTGGACGCCGCTCTATATCGCGGTGAAGAATCGCAATCTCGAAACCGGCACAATACCCTTGCCGAACACCGTGGGTGCGCTCGATTTCATTAAGCTGTTAGTCGACCGCGGCGCCGATCCCAATCTGCGCATCAGCGCCGATACCGAAGTTCATTCCGGCTTCAAGGCGCAGTGGCTCAAGGAAGCCGGCGCTACTCCGTTTTTCCGCGCTGCCGTGTCAGGCGACTTGACGGTCATGAAGCTTCTGATGGCCCACGGTGCCGATCCTCTCATCGCCACCAGCGACCATACTACGCCTCTGATGGGTGCGGCCGGCATTGGCTGGTCAGATGGTTTTAGCCACGAGTATTCAGAGAAAGAAACGCTTGAAGCCATGCAACTGCTGCTCGAGAAAGGTGCGGACGTCAACTCCGTAAACGATCAGGGAATGACCGCGCTCCACGGCGCTGCCCACAAAGCCGCGAATCAGGCCATCATTCTGCTGGTGGACCGCGGCGCAAAGCTGGATGTTAGAGACAAAGGTAAAGTCGGGGCTTTCGGTAACAGCAATGGCGGCTTGACGCCCCTCGAATGGGCCCAAGGCGTCCCCATCGGCGCGTCCTCCGGAATCTATAAGGCCGAAACCGTGGCTCTGCTGACACGGTTGATGAACGAACATGGCGTACCCTTGCCTGAAGCGACGAATCGCACTGTCGGCGGCAACGTCGTGGTCAAGAAATAGGACACGGCCCTCCTAGCCAGAGGGCCGTGCTAACCACGTCATTAGAAGCGATAGCCGAATCCAATCGACGGCTCGGCACGATGCGTGATGCGATCGGTGCCGTCTAGACTCGTCAGATTGTAGGTTGGCGAGCTATAGACAAAGCCTCGATACTCGGCACGCATGAAAATGTGATGTGAGATGTTGAAATCGGCTCCGCCGCCATAAACGAATGCGGCACGCGTCTGCGAATCGGCTTCCTGAAAATCTTTGGGATCGAATACCAAAGCTCCAGCGCCGGCAGTCACGAAGGGCGTGAATCGCTTTAGCGGCAAGCGAAATACATACGCTGCGGATACTTCGTGGGAGTAATTTTTCACGCCAAGCGCGCCGCTCGATGACACGAAGTTCTGCGTGTTGAGCGCGTAACCGTAATTCGCTTCTACGCCATGGTGAACACCGAAGAAGTAGCGGTAACTGCCGAGCACTCCGCCGCTGTTAGTGGCTGAATTCTGTATGCCATTGTCGGTGGTGTTCTTCAGGAAACTGCCGAAAGCCTGGACCGACACCTCATTCCGCGCGGGTTCTTCCGATTGTGCAAACGCCGGCAGAGCGATCGAGGCGACGCCCGCAATTAAAGTGACTACCATTTTCTTTCCAAACATTGTTTTTGTCCCTTTCTCATGGACCTTAAGCCAACTGGTTCGGCCGGGTCACCTTCTGTAACGCATGCGCCGTTCCAGTCCCGGCGTTACAGAACTCCTGTAAATGCAGCAGTTTTATGGCTAACCGCTGCCGAAGCACTGCTGATCTTTTCGGCACCTGCCGGCGAGGTGGCACGCCTCGTGCGCACCGCTTCTTCGGTTTGCCTAAGCGACGTCAGCATAGAGTTGCGCGAGACGCGCCGCACGATGGGGTCAAGCACGAAGCGCATGGCGGCGGGCACTTCACGGCTCAGCGCGACGGCCTCTATTTCGACGTATACGCCACCGCCGCGCTCTTCCATACGGACTACGCTAAGCAGCTTCCAGATGTAGCCGCTGCCTTCCCCCTCAGGGAAACGATGTTCGCCTGGCTGGTTGCAGTCTTCAATCTCCTGCACGCGGGTTGTCCGCGAAACGCTATAAACGCGACGATCATCCAGGTGCACGGTGGTCGCGCGATAATCCGCATCGAGCGTCGTCTTCAGGAAAAACGCTTTGTTCATCAGCCGCATCGAAAAGTAATCGTCGACGTCCTCGCGCGCGACCGTTTTCGACGCGACGACCGACGGGCGGTAAAACTCCTGGTAGCGATCATAGTCCTTCGTCACGTCAAGGACGTCGCTGAGCTTCGTGTTCGGAAAGTACGCTGCAGCGATCCAATGATGAATCAGACCGCCCGGCACTCTTCGCGGGCTCCCTCCCGCCGCCGGCGCCACCACGATCTCGCCCTTATGAACGTTCGCGATCCGGCTGGGATTCTCATAGGCCCATAAGAAGCGGCCACCGGGACGGACGCGATCCTGCAGCGAGGAGCTAACCGATTGTACGTAGTCATCCCAGGCGGCCACCGTCTCCGCTTTCAGATGCGCGGCGTGCACTTCAACCGGGAATAGCAGTGCGGCGAGCAAAAGCATTACGCCCAGCTTAAGCGCGCCGAAGGATGCATGAAACGGCAGCCACGTCCGCTCCGCACGCCTATGGCGGTCCGAGTCGAACGGAGAGAGAGGCTCACCTATTATTGCTTCGGCCAGTTCGCGGGAAGTTTTGGTTCTGGCGATGAGATGTGCGCCTTGGGCGTGCCAGCGAGCCAGCAGCGAGCGTCCCTCTTTTTCCGCGCTGGTCACAAACGTCATGTCGATGATCAGCGCGCGGTCGCCGATCACGGCGGAAGCGGTGCGCCATGCCTGCTCAAGCTCGCGAGCCCCCTGGCTGCCAAGGTCGCCCGCCAGTTCAAAGCGAAAAGCGGAAGGCCCATCATGCATGTAATAGTGCAAAGTCTGACTCTTCATTCTTGTGTTCTCCGAAAGATCTAACGCACGTGACGTGCCGAGGCAGGCGCGTGAAAACGACGCGAAACACTAGCTTTTGTGACAGGTACACGGCTGTCGTCACGGCTTGTGTCGGGCACTTGCTACGGGCTCGGCATTGCGGCCCGCTGTGCGACTATTGCCAACCGCCGCCGACAGCTTTGTAAAGCTGCACGACGCTCAGGAGCTCATTCAGACGAATCTGTGCGAGCGAGAGCTCCGCCTGAAATAGATCGCGGTCGGCATCGAGTGCGTTCAATTGAGTATCGACTCCTCCGCGATAGCGCACGTAGGCGAGGCGAGTGCGATCCTGCAGCGCCGTAACCAGACGTTCCTGCTCGATACGGCTCTCGCGGGTTCTCTGGTGAGCAATCAGCGCGTTTGAAACTTCACTAAACGCAGTCTGAATGGTTTTCTCATACTGGACCAGAGCGCTTTCGCGCTCCGCCTCGGAGAGCCTCACGTTGGACTTTAGCCGGCCCGCGCTGAAGATCGGTTGGCTGACTTGGGGAATGAAGCTCCAGGTGCTGTGCGGGCCGTTGAACAGGCTCGCCAGTTGCGTACTCTGGCCGCCTAGCAATCCGCTCAGGCTCACTTGCGGAAAATAGGCTGCCTTCGCGACGCCAATATTCGCGTTGGCGGCGATAAGCGCCTGTTCGGCGGCGCGAATATCGGGCCGGCGCTCCAGCAGAGTCGATGGCATACCTGCGGGCACGTCAGGCGGCATCTCTTGTTCAATGAACTTGCGGCCCCGGATCACGCCACCAGGGTTCTTCCCGACCAGCAGATTGATTTGATTTTCCGTTTGTTCAATCTGCTGTTGCAGCGCCGGTATCGTCTGCGCGGCGCTGCTGACTAATTGTTCGGCCTGGCGGAGATCGAGCAAGGTGGCGACTCCCCCTCCAGAACGATCCTGCACCAGGCGCAAGGATTCGCGGCGCGTGTCGAGGGTACGCTGGGAGATTTCCAGCTCGTAATCGAGCTGCAATAGACCGAAATAATTGGTAGCGACGTCACTGACGAGCGTGGTGACGACCGCTTTGCGATTCTCTTCCGCGTTCAGGAGACCAGCGCGCGCCGATTCTGTCGCGCGGCGGAGGCGTCCCCAGAGATCCACTTCGAACGACAGCAGGTTGAGCGACGCCTCGCCCCAGTTGCGATTCTGGCTCGGCACAAACGAGGCAGGCAGCGGCAGATTTCCATCGCGCGAAAGGTGCGTGAATTGAATATCGCCGCTGGCGCTCGCCTGCGGAAATTGGTTGGAACGGGTGATACCGAGATTCGCACGAGCCTGCTCGACGCGCGCCACGGCATCGCGCAGATCATAGTTTTGTGTGAGTGCGGTGCGTGTGAGCTGCTGCAACTGCTCGTCTTTGAAGATCTCGAACCACTTGAGATCGGCGAGCGACGCGGCCTGCGGCGCAGGCAGAGGCACCGGGGCCCGAAAGTTTTGGGGCACTGGGATTGCGGGACGCGAGTAGTTCGGCCCCACAGCACAACTGCTTAACCATCCCGCGGCGATGATAACACCAATCAGAGAGTACTTCATGCTCAATCTCCCAGTGCCCCTTGGGGCTCCATATTTATGCTGGTTGTTTTTGCACCGGACAGTTTCTCCACGACGTAGAAAATCGCCGGGATCAGAAAAATGCCGATTGCGCTGACCGCGAGCATTCCGCCGATCACCGTCGTGCCCATGATCTGGCGGCCCACCGAGCCTGCGCCCGACGCAGTCCAAAGCGGCACGCAGCCCAGAATGAACGCGAACGAGGTCATCAAAATTGGACGCAGGCGCAGGCGGGCTCCTTCAAGCGCCGCTTCCGCCAGACCCATTCCTTGTTCGAATTTCGTTTTCGCGAACTCCACGATCAGAATCGCGTTCTTCGCTGCGAGACCGATCAGCATGACCAGGCCGATCTGCGAATACACGTCGTTTTCGATCTGAACCATGTATGCGGGCAGGAACAGACCCATCAACCAACGCCGTAGCCACAACACCGCGAACGCGCCGAACAGAGCAATGGGAGTGCTCAATAGGACGCTGAACGGTAGTGTCCAGCTTTCATATAGAGCCGCCAGGATGAGGAATACGAACAACAGTGAGAAAGTGAAGATCGCCCAGGTGGGCACGCCTTCCTGTGCTTTCTTTTCCTGATATGACATGCCCATGTAGTCGTAGCCCATTTCGCTGGGCATGGTTTGGTCGAAGGTTTCTTCGAGCGCCTTCATCGCCTGCGCCGAGCTATATCCAGGCGCTGCTCCGCCAATAATTTGCGCCGACCGGTAGAGGTTATAGCGCATGGTAAACTCGGGTCCGGGACGCGATTCGAATTTAGTGAGCGCGGATAGCGGGACCATCTCGCCCTGTGTGTTACGCACATAGAACTGGCCGACACTATCCAGGTTCTTGCGATACTCGCCTTCCGCTTCCACGTAGACCTGCCATTGGCGTCCGAAGCGATTGAAGTAATTCACAAACAGTCCACCCATATAGGCTTGAACAGTTCGATATACGTCGTTCAATGGGACACCTTGCTTTAACGCCTTCTCGCGGTCTACTTCCAGGAACTGCTGCGGAACACTCGGCAGGAACGTGCTGATCAGGCCGGGAGCGATTTCCTTGCGCTTGGACGCCGCGGCCATGAACTTTTGTAGATTCGCGTCGAGAAACGGCACGTCTCTGCCGGCGCGGTCTTCCAAGACAAAAGTAAATCCCCCAGACGTTCCGACGCCCGGAATCGCAGGAGGCGGGAAGCTTACGGCGATGCCATCGGGAAGCTTAGAGAGCTCCTCATTCACGTGGTGCACGATCTCCTGATACTGCGTTTCGCGGCTGGTACGATCCTTCCAGTCGTCCAACGTGACGAAGAACAAGCCGGTATAGGGGATGCTGACAAAACTCAAGAGACTGAAGCCCGCCACGGTCGTGGTGTACTTCACGCCAGGCGTACGCATCAGGATCTTCTCGACCTTCGCGGCCGCGGCTTCGGTGCGCTCGAGCGACGAGGCGTTAGGGAGCTGAAGGTGCATAAACATGTAGCCCTGATCCTCGCCCGGCAGGAAGCTTACTGGAACTTTACTGTTGAAAAACAAACCACCTAGCCCGGCGGCTAGCAGAATTAGGAACGCGATGGCGCTCTTGCGGATCAGCGCGCCGGACCAGCGGATATAACCATGCGTGGTGCGCTCGAACATCCGGTTGAACCAATCAAAGAACCGGCGCAACAGCCCGTGACTCTCCTTTTTCGGTTTGAGCAGCAAGGCCGACAGCGCTGGACTCAACGTCAGTGCGTTGAAGGCCGACAGGATGACTGAGATTGCAATGGTCACCGCGAACTGCTGATACAAGCGACCCGTGATGCCCGGGATAAACACGGTTGGCACGAACACCGCCGAGAGCACGAGTGCGATTCCTATCACCGGTCCGGAGATCTCTTCCATGGCTTTCAAGGCGGCCTGCTTGGGCGCCATGCCTTCTTCCATGTGCCTCTCCACTGCCTCCACCACGACGATCGCGTCGTCGACCACTAGTCCGATGGCCAGCACCAGTCCGAACAAAGAGAGCGTGTTGATCGAAAAACCAAAGAGGGGGAAGAGGATGAAGGTTCCGATCAGGGAAACCGGCACCGCGAGCAGCGGTATCAGCGTCGCGCGCCAACCTTGCAAGAACAGATAGACGACGATCGTAACCAGGACGATCGCAATCCCGATGGTGATCACGATGTCCCGAATGCCTTCCGTCACGGACTCCGTCGTATCCAGAGAAATCACATAGTCAACATCCTGCGGGAATCGCTTCTTGGCTTCCTCCATCAACTTGCGAACGCCTTTGGCGGCATCTACGGCGTTGGTGCCGGGCAATTGATATACGGCGATGATCGCGCCAGGCTTGCCGTTGATGCGTCCGGACAAAGTGTAATCCTGCGCGCCCAATTCGATGCGCGCGAGATCGCGTACGCGAACGATGCCGCCGTCCGGCAGTTCGCGGACGATGATATCGCCGAACTCTTCGGGCGAGGTGAGCCGTCCCTGTGCCCGCACCGAGTAGGTGTACTGCTGGCCTGGGGGAGATGGCGAGCCGCCAACTTGACCCGCGGGATTCACAGTGTTCTGCGCTTGAATCGCAGAAACGATTTCGGTGACTGTGATGCCCAGCTTGGACAGTTGATCGGGCTTGATCCACAGGCGCATGGCGTATTGGCCGGCTCCAAACACCTGCACGTTACCGATGCCGGGGACGCGCGTTAACTGGTCATTCAGGTTGATGTAAGAGTAGTTGGCCAAAAACTTTCCGTCATACGTGCCTTTCGGCGAATAGAGTCCCATGACCATCAGGGGCGCCGTCACGGACTTCTGCACCGTCACACCGAAATTGGTCACGTCCTGCGGGAGCTGTGAGGCGGCCTGCGTCTGGCGCATCTGGGTAAGCATCAAGTCGGTGTTGGGATCGCTCTTCACGTCGAAGTTCACGATCATGGTCATCTGCCCGTTGCCTGCCGCGTTCAACGAATACATATAGTTCAGGTTGTCGACGCCGCTCATTTGCTGCTCGATCGGCGTGGCTACCGATTGCTCGATGGTCTGCGCATCGGCACCCACGTAGTTGGCGCGAATCTGCACTTCTGGCGGCGCGATGGCCGGGAACTGCGAAACGGGGAGCTGTACGATTGTCACCGCGCCAATGATCACCAGCAGGAGAGAGATCACCATCGCGACGATGGGACGGTTAATGAAAAACTTTGACATTAGTTGGCTCCCTTCGGATTCACGGGGGCGCCCGGACGGATCTTGAATAACCCGTCGGTAACTACGCGCTCACCGGGCTTGAGGCCGTCATCGATAACCCAGTCCGAGCCGACCCGGTCGCCGACTTTGACCACGGAGAAGCGGATGCTGTTGTTCGGATCTACCACGGCCACTGAATAGTTGCCCTGCATTTCGTTGACAGCCTTCTGCGGCACGACTAGCGCGCCGGTACGCATTCCGATGGAAGCGTGGACCTTTCCGTACAGCCCGGGGCGCAGTTTGTTGCCAGGATTGGGGAATAACCCCGTTAATTGGATTGCCCCGGTAGACGAGTTCACCTGGCGGTCAGCGAAGGAGAATCGTCCTTTATGGGGATGCACCGAACCGTCCGACAAAATCAGCTCCAGCTGTAAATGGTTCATGGACGAATCGCCGCGCGTCAGGCTTAAATATTCCTGCTCGCTCACCGTGAAATTGGCTTTGATGGGATCGAGCGTCGACACGGTGGTGACGGCGTTGCTTGATGGCCCAACCAGATTGCCGACCTGAGTCGTCGCGACGCCTGCGATGCCATCGATCGGCGAGACCAGCTTTGTGAAACCAAGATTCACGTTGGCGGTTTCAACCGCGGCCGCGGCTGCCGTCACGGCGGCCTTAGCGGCTTCAATCTGCGCTTGCGCGGTCTCCACTTGTGCCTTCGCCGCGGCTACCTGTGCTTTCTGCGCCTGATTGGTCTGGCTGGCGTTGTCCAGGTCCTGCTGCGTGATGGCTTGCTGCTTTGCAAGTGGAATATAGCGATCTTCGTCGAGCTGCGCCTTGTGCTGGTTGGCCTCGGCGCTCATCAACTGGGCACGCGCCTGCAGCAATCCCGATTGTGCTTGCAGGAGCTGGGCCTTGGCTTGTGCTAATTGCCCCTCGGCCTGAGCCGCGGCGGCTTGGAGCGGTCTGGGGTCGATCTCGAACAGCAATTGTCCCCTACGCACGAACGACCCCTCGGCGTAATTTTGCGTCAGCAGATTACCCACCACCTGAGCTTTGACGGCGGCGTTCACCATTCCGTCCAGCGTGCCGATCCATTCGCGCTCGATGGGGATATCTTTTTGCTGTACTACCGCGACCTCCACCTCCTGCGGAGGCGGTGGACCGGCCGCATTCGTTTTTGACGTGCATCCTACCGCGCCGACCAGAACCGCGCCCACCAGCGCTGCTTTCCCAAACAGTTTCGTGCGTCTCTTCCACTGATTTTTCATTTGATTCCCTCTTTTTTGTCCATATCCGGTCTCTGGCAAGGATTCGCCAGAGGTGCGATGAATCGCCGCAGAGGACGCTCACCTTTGCCTTTCAGGTGTTTCAGAAGATGCTTTGTCTCCACTCCGGCGGCGACAAACTCCGCTCCGTCGCCTCTCATTTCCGATAACAGTTGTTCTCCGCTTTCGTCGACGAACGTTACGTCACTCAGATCGACGACGATGTGCGAATCAACACCGGCCTCGCGGCCGTGCTCCCAGCACGCGCGCAATTCGGCAACCCACGGACGCGTTAAATGTCCGGACAGAGTCCACCGCTGTTCTGTTCCTGTCTGCGCGTGTGTGATCCGCAACATGGCGATCTTGATTCTCCCGTTGGTGAGAATGCATGCGGGGCACCACTCGCCGGCTTGCACTACGGTCAGGTGCAAGCGCTTGACTCACCAAGGAATTTGAGGATTGTTGCGCAACGCGGTCGCGTGCCGAGTGAGGCAGCCGATGACGAGAGTCCGGCTCGCTACCGGAATTTCGGCATTTGAATTACACGCCGGTACGGGAAATGCGAATGCCGAGTTTTTGCATTCGCGATTGCAGGGTGGAGCGCTTAATCCCCAGGCGAGTCGCCGCTCCGCTGGGTCCGGCCACGATCCAATTGGATTGTTCGAGTGCAGCAATGATTTGCTGGCGCTCAGCATCGTCGAGCACAGCCCGCATATTGTGGGAGCTTACGCTGGGGGCCGCTGGCTGAATCACGGCTACGGCCGCCATCGTCATCGAATTCGCATTGGACACGCGCAGATCGTCATTCGGGATATTTAGAATCGAGCCCTTGGTTAGGATTACAGCCCGTTCGATCACATTTTGCAGCTCGCGAATGTTGCCCGGCCACGGGTACTTGATCAGCGTGGTCATGGTCTCCGAAGGAATGGTATCGATTACCTTACTGATACGCCGGCTGTATTGCTGGACGAAATGCCGAACCAGCAAAGGTATGTCTTCGGGGCGCTCGCGCAACGCGGGGACCCGCACGGGGAATACATTGAGGCGGTAGTACAAATCGGAGCGGAATTTCTGCGCGCCGACAAGGGCCTCGAGATCGCGATTGGTGGCCGCGATGAGCCGCGCGTCGGTCCGTAGTGTCCGCGTCGAACCTAGACGCTCGAATTCACGCTCTTGCAGAACGCGCAACAGCTTCGGTTGGAGCTCCAGCGGGACTTCGCCGATCTCGTCCAAGAACATGGTGCCGTGATTGGCCAGCTCAAAACGGCCGACGCGCTGCGAAATCGCGCCCGTAAATGCCCCGCGTTCGTGGCCGAACAGTTCGCTTTCGAGCAAACCCGTGGGAATCGCCGCGCAGTTGAGTTTGACGAAGCCATTCGACTGCCGCGAGCTTAAGTTATGCACGGCACGCGCGATTAACTCTTTCCCGGTCCCGGTCTCGCCGTAAATCAGTACGGTGGAATCGGTGGGCGCCACGGTCTCCACTTCCTGCAATACACGGCGCAGGGCCTCGCTCTTGCCTACGATTTCCTCGAACTTCAATTCCGTGCGGATTTCGCCTTCGAGGTACAGTTTCTCTTGCGCGAGTTTGTTTCTGAGGTCCGATACTTCACCAAATGCCCAGGCATTCTCGACGGCGATCGCTACTTGCCGGGCAATCTGGCCGAGAAATGCAAGATCCTCTTGCGAAAAGGCGCGCTCACGCAGGCTGCCCAAGCTCAAAACGCCGACGATGCCGCCGCGCCCCGTCAGAGGCACGTGCGCCAAGGAACGAATTCCTAACTCGGGCAAAGAATGTTCCCGCTCGATTTCCTCGAGCGAGAGAACCTCAGGCGCGCCCGACATAAATACCCGAAGCGCGCTGCTTTCTTCGCTGGCGGGGGGCTCGAAGCCTTCTTCGATCATTCCCGGATTGTCCGGAAAATCCAGCGCGTACAGCCGTAGTTTTTTATCCTCTGGGTTGGGCAGGTCGATCCCCACGCCGTCGCATTGCATCACGCGGCGAATGTTCGCGGAAACTTCGCGTAGTACATCGCGCAGGTTGAGATTCGAGACGACGCGATTCGTTAAGTCAAGAAGCAGTTGCAAGCGTTCCTGTGCGCGCTGCGAAGCCTGGAAATTGAAGGCGTCGTCCATTGCCAGGGCGATTTGGCCGGCCACCAATGAACAGAAGCGGACTTCTTCTTCGGAATAAGCGTCGCGATGAACGCTGGCTATCACCAGGCTGCCCAGGCGTCTATGAGCAGTACTTAAAGGAAAAGCGCAAATCGACTGCAGGCCCGCCTGCCTCATAAGGTCGATGGACGCGGGAATACGGCTTTCCCGGTCGAGATTCGGGAGAGCCACTATTTCCTGATTCCGGTAGACCCAGGCCGGCAACGTCTCTTCTTTATCGATGTCGGAAGGCAAAGAGCGGGGCTTGCGGCAGCCCGCGCACATATGCCAGTGAACCTTGTTTGAGCTCTCGTCGTATTGCGCAATCGCATCAAATTGAACCACTTGGCCGAGTTCTTCGATCAGAAGGCCAAACAGGTCTTGCGGCTCTTTTTGCGAGCGCACCGCCGCGGCGATGCGGATTAAAGACTCGTACCTTGCCGCCGTTGATTGATGTGATTCCGCTTCCAAAACGGGCGCAGATAGCATTTCCGGAAATCCCACCTCAGGTACTTTGATGCCGAACGGGCAGGTGGGGATTCGCGGAAATTTGACTGATGTAATCCCTCAACTGTTACAACTTGAGCCGTCCGCCTCCCCTTGAAACGCCGGCGCGCATACAACAAAAAGTGGCTAAAATGTTTTAAAGGAGTTTTTAACGTGGGATTTAGCATTCGTTTCGACAGTGATGACATCGTGGAACGTGCGCGGCAGCGGGCTCTTGCGGATGCAGAGGAAAAGACCAGAGTCCTTCGCTGTCCGGAGCACCGTCAGCCCGTCAAGTTAGAATTTGACGGCCGCGCGTTGACGATTTCGGGCTGCTGCTTGAAATTTGAAAAACACGCGCTCGCTGTCATTGGCACGAACTAAGGCCCCGCTCAACGCCATTCACGCCAGCGGCATCTGACCTCACGAGATGATACGCTATGCGGGTGATGACGAGATTCATAAACCGAGTCGCGATACCCTTGACGGCAGTGTATTTGTGTTTTTGCGCCACGGTCCCAGCGAATGCACAGTACGGCGCTAAAAACGGAGAATGGCGAACCTACGGAGGCGATCTTGGCAACACCAGATATTCTCCGCTCAACCAGATCAATGCTACGAACTTCGGTAAGCTGCAGATTGCCTGGCGTTTTAGCACGGCAAATCTCGGTCCGCGGCCTGAATTCAATTTTGAAGCCACACCGCTGATGGTGGGCGGTGTTGTCTACACGGTGGCCGGGTCCCGGCGGGACGTGGTGGCACTCGACGCCACTAACGGCGAAATGCTGTGGATGCACACCGAAAAGGAGGGCGCGCGGGGAGACGCCGCGCCGCGGAGACTTTCGGGACGCGGGTTGGCGTACTGGACCAACGGCCGGGAAGAACGCATCCTTTACGTCACGCCCGGCTACCGTCTGATTGCTCTCGACGCTAAGACCGGCCTGGTAGTGCCCACCTTCGGCAATTCCGGAGTCGTCGATTTGAAGATGGACGATGACCAGGAAATCGATTTGATCAACGGCGAAGTCGGGTTGCATGCGGCTCCCACCGTCGCCGGGGATACCGTCATTGTCGGCGCCGCTCATCTGGCGGGCGGCGTCCCTAAGAGCAAGTCAAACGTGAAGGGCTATGTCCGTGGATTCGATGTGAAGACCGGGAAGCGTTTGTGGATCTTCCATACCATTCCGAAGTCGGGCGAATACGGCTACAACACCTGGGAAAACGATTCCGCCGATTACACCGGAAACACTGGCGTATGGGCGCAAATCAGCGTCGACGAAGAGCTGGGGCTGGTGTACTTGCCGGTCGAATTACCGACGGGCGACTATTATGGCGGACACCGTCCCGGCAATGGCTTATTCGGCGAGAGCATCGTGGCAGTCGACATCAAAACCGGCCAGCGGAAGTGGCACTACCAACTCGTGCATCACGGAATTTGGGATTGGGACATCCCCTGCGCGCCGATTCTGGTGGACTTCACTCTCAATGGACGAGTGATTAAAGCAGTGGCCCAGCCTACCAAGCAATCCATTCTGTACGTTTTCGATCGCGCTACGGGACAGCCCATTTGGCCCATCGAGGAGCGGCCCGTGCCTCAGGGGGACGTACCGGGCGAGAAGTACTCTCGTACGCAGCCGATTCCCACGAAGCCTCCCGCGTACGGGCGCACGGATACTTCCATTGACGAGTTGATTGATTTCACGCCCGAGCTCAGGGCGGAAGCGGTGAAGCTGGCGTCCAAATACAAACTTGGACCGCTCTTCACACCGCCCGTCGTGAGCAAAGTGGATGGACCGCTGGCCACGCTCGTTGCCGGGTGTTGCCAGGGCGGCACCGGTTGGCCGGGCGGGTCCTACGATCCGGAAACGCATATGCTGTACGCGTTTACTTGGGGAGCCGTGAACCCGTTGGGGCTCCTACCTCCGGATCGTAGCCGGTCGGATATGAACTACATCTCCGGTATCGCCAGACCCACTGCCCCGGCGGCACGCCCTGACGCCGGTGGCGAGGCTGCGCCCGCACCACTTACCGTGCAAGGGTTGCCGCTGTTCAAACCACCTTATGGATCGATCAGTGCGATCAACTTGGACAAGGGTGAGATCGCCTGGAAGGTGGCGCATGGCGAGACCCCGGATAACATTCGCAACAGCCCGGCGCTGAAGGGGCTCACCATTCCACGCACGGGTCGTGGGGGACTCGTCGGCGTTTTGACCACTGGCTCTTTGGTGATTGCCGGTGAACGCGGAACCTTTACGGATGAGCAAGGAAGGAATGCCGCCATGCTCCGCGCCTATGACAAGGCCACGGGGAAAGAGGCGGGGGCAGTATTCATGCCTACTGGACAAACCGGCTCGCCGATGACATATATGGTGAACGGCAAGCAGTATGTTGTGATCGCAATCGGTGGGCCGAACTTCCCCGGTGAGTTGGTGGCTTACAAGTTACCGGACTAAGTCCAGGTGGCTCGCACGCACTTGCGGCGCTTGGGGGCGCTCTCGATCGCAATCTTCATTTTTTCTGCCAGGCCGGCCGCCGTATAGGGCTTTTGAACAAAGCCGGCGAGTTCCTTGTCTGTGAACCGCCGAGTCGCCTCGGCCTCGTTGTAGCCACTGGACAACACGATCGGAATGCTGGCTCGAATACTCCTTAAACCGACGAGCGTCTCTTCACCCGACATCACCGGCATGGTCATATCCAGAAGTACCGCATCGAACTCCTCGCCGAGCGGCTGAAATAGATCCAGGCCCTCCTTGCCATTCGCTGCGACCACTACCCTGTATCCATAGCTTTCGAGTATCGATTTCGCGGCCTGCCGAACCGCTACTTCGTCGTCGATGACCAGGACGGTTTCAAAGCCCGCCAGATTCATTTCCGGACTGGATCGTTCCGCCGAAGCCGCTCGGCCTTCGCTTAGCGGAAATAGCACCTTAAAACTGCTTCCTTTTCCAGGAGCGCTTTCCACTTGCAACGCTGCTTTATGCCCGCGCACCATCCCCAGCACCGCGGCGAGACCGAGGCCCCGGCCCGTGAATTTGGTGGTAAAGAACGGGTCAAAAATGCGGGACAGCGTCACGGCGTCCATTCCGCAACCCGCGTCGCGGACCTCGAGTGTCACATATCTGCCCGGAGCGATTCCATTCGGAGTAATCATCTGTTCGATATAAGCCTGATCGACCACTTCCGCCCTTGTCATGATAAGAACTGTTTCCGTCTTTCCCTCGTCCACCGCCTCAGCGGCATTTATCACCAGATTCATGATGAGCTGCTGAATCTGCGCCGCATCGCCCTCGATCGGCGGCAGGTCATTCTGGAGTTCCAAGCGAAGCTCGACGGTTCTAGAAATGGAGGTCTTTAGCAGAGCTGTGATCTCGCGGACGAGCGCCGAAAGATCGAGCGGCTCAACGATGAAGCGGCCTTTACCGGCATACGCCAATAATTGGCGCGTCAAAGCGGCGGCGCGCTCGCTGGCATGAACCACGGCCTCCAGGTTTTCGCGCGCGGGACTCTCGGAAGCAAGATCTTCCAATACTATGCTGGCATTGCCCATGATCCCGGTGAGCAAATTGTTAAAGTCGTGCGCGATGCCTCCCGCCAACACCCCCAGGCTTTCCAGCTTCTGAGTCTGTTGAAGCCTCTCGTTAAAGCGTTTGCGCTCGGTTACGTCACGGCCGAAGACTGCCAAGCCATCTTTGGTAGGATAGGCATCGATTTCAAACCAAATATCGAAGGGAGCGTAATGCTGTTCGAAATGCACCGCGACTCCGGCTTCCATAGCGCGGGACAACTCCGCGTGCATGGCTGTGCCGGCACTATTCGGATACAGCTCCCACACGTTCCTGCCCAAAATCTGTTCGCGAGGAATCCGGCTTAATTCAATGGCCTGGTCATTGACGTAGGTACAACGCCATTGCTTGTCAAAAGCAGCGAACCCATCGTTGATACTTTCGAGGATGTTTCTGGTTTGCTCACTGGACTCCTCCAGCGCAACCCGCGAGTGCTTGAGAGAGACTGCCATGGCCTGAAAGGTTTGGGCGAACATCCGTACTTCGGCCGGTCCCCCGACTGGCACGGGACTATCGAAATCTCCGCGCTGCAAGGAGCGCGCGCGACGGGTTAACCGCTTCATGGGGCGCGAGAACAATTGCGCCAATACCAGGGAACACCCAATGGCCACCATCGCCAGGAGGCCCGAGACCTCCGCGACCTCGCGCGCAATGCGCTTGGTGGGTGCAAACGCCTCGGCCTGATCGATCAGGGCCACGATGCATCCACCACCGATCTCCGGCACGTAGCGGAACCCGTGAATCACCGCAACACCGCGGTAACCTTCCCCGGGGACTTCACCATCCATCCCTTTAAGGCACGTCTGGATGGGCTTGCCGCCAATGGGATGGCTTTCGCCAGGTGGTCCAGGATACTTCGGGGGCGTCAGGAAGAACCCTCTTTGATCTGTCAGGAAAGTCTCGCCGGATTGACCCAATCCGTAGCGGTCGAGAAAGATCTGATTGGCGAGTTGCATGTCTCCCCGAATGGTAAGGACCGCATTACCATCTTGTGAAATCACCTGTATCAGGTAGGAGGGCTTCCCTTTTCGATCGAACTCGAAACGCGCAATTTGGTTGAAATCCGGAATCCGCCGGGTAGGCAGCGAAGAGGCCTCTTTTCCCGCCATCACGGGGCCGCGTCCACGATACATCAGGCGTGCTGCGGTGGCGCCCTCGGTTGCCACAAAGTCCAAAAGGAGTGTGCGAAGGCACCAGGTCTCGCTATGCAAGCAGCCTATATCTGCCGTCTTCAGGAGAGCGTCAGCGCGGTCGCGCTGCTGCGCTAGCACCCGAATCAGAATCTGTTTTCGGACGGTTGCCGTGACTCCGACTTCGCGAATGGCGGCCTGTTCAACGATGCTGCGTGAGGTGCGGTAAGCGATGGAGCCCAAGCTCGCGGTCGCCAGCAGCACCAAAATGCTGAGCAGCAAAATCAGCTGCGTGCGAAACGAGATCCCGGTGCGGTGGAGTCTGATTCTGTTGGCTTGAACTCTTCTGAGCCAGCGGTTCACCGGAGACCGCCCTGCAATTCGCTCAGCCTCAGACACATGGTCGTCACGGAATGACATTGAGAGATCAACTCCGCAATGCTTCCTTGAGTGAGACCGCAGCCATGTGCGCCAGCATACCCGGCCTAGGGGTACCTAAGGATATTCCCGGCGAGTACAGCGTTGCTTCAAAAATTTTGTTCGCGAGTAGAACCAAAGGATTAAATAGGTGTTGCGGACGATATTTTCGTTCGGACCACTTGCAGTCCGCATGGAACTGCATTTCGACGAAATAGCCGAGCCCTCTAGACAGTGTTCCGGCGATCGCTTTCCCCTGAAACTTGCGGCCGCCACCCACAAACCAGAGCGGCGTTAACTCACGAATCCGCGCATCCGTCCGGAGGAGTGCACCTGATGACCAGATTTCCTCCAAATTGGCTTGCAATTTACGCTCGCGTCCAACCTGAGGTTGCAAATACAGGTTGAGAATTTCCGAACACAGCATAGGGCCTCCCTACGTACTACAGCCTAGAGAAAAACTTGTTCCCTTGTAACTATCGTACTAGGCTTGCCCGTACTCTAACAGGGGTATATGTGAACAAAAAACCCTTAGGTGGTTTAAGGCGAAAACCCTAGTTTCTGTGATCTAGCGGCTGCCGGTATCGGCGGTATGCGGAACCGTTTTGCCGTACACCTCGATGGTGGCGAGCTGAATCCAGCCGCCGGTCCCGTGGCCGCTGCCGGGCATCAAGTCCGCGAAGCCAATTTCGTCGACTTTGCTGAGATCCGGATGGGCGCCCAAATTTCACCATTGGGATTTGCCGCCGCGGCGCCACTGCTGAGCGTGACCACTCGCTCCGGATCGAGCTTGATCCAGCGGACGTTGGCCAGATAAAATTCACTCAACGTCAGCTTAGTGACCGAAGAGAAGGAGGCGTCCCCGACCAACAGAGTGCCGTTCGCCAACTTAACCACGGGGCGAACGACATGGAAGCCAGATGCCTTGACGAACCAGCGGATGTTGGCGAGACCGGTGAGGTCGGCGTAGGCGCTATTTTTGAGCTTGAAGGTGATGGCGAACGGACCTTCCCCAGTACCGGACCACATGCCATAGGGTGTGAGATCGCTCCCCGGCGCGCCCGTCGTCAGTATCTCTGCTTGGCCGCTTTCCCGTAATATTTCATCTCCACGTTCGGGTCGCTCACGTTTTCCTGCACCGGCGAATAGCGGACTTTGGTATCACTCTGGCTGGGCGGCGGAACCCACTCCACTTTCAGAAAGAGTGGCGCCACCGTCGCGCGCGGCCGTTCTTCGGCACCGCGTGGAGCCTGCTGCGCGAAAGCATTGCAGGCGATCGCCAACAGGGCAAGAAATCCGATGGTCATTTTCAGCGAGCAGTAGCGTGGCATACCGCCTCCTTTTTGCGCGCGAGGCCATGACTTCGCGGAAATCGAGTCTTAATCTACTCCAACAATAGCCGGGCAAGCAAGTAGCGCGATTCTTCTTGGGATCGAATAAACTTAACTGCATCGAAAGAGGAGGATACATGAGAATCCTTGCACTTGGTTTGATTACTTGGGGCGTCGGGGTTTCCGTCTCTTCGGCACAGCGCCCGACGATCTCAAACGAAGAAGACTTTCGCCGCGCTATGAAGGAGCTTTCCAATTGGGGACGTTGGGGTGCGGACGACGAACTGGGTGCCGCCAATTTGATCACACCCGCGAAGCGGAAACAAGCTCTGGCTTTGGCCAAGGAAGGCGTGGCCATTTCGCTCGCGCACGACGCCGCTCAGGAAAGGGCCGCGGATGCACCTTTCATTCTGGAGAGGACTCTGAACGACGTCACACCGACGGGCACCACGGACCGCTACCAATACACCGGCACGTATCATGGCGTGGTCCACAGCCATCTGGATGCGGTGGACTGTCACGTTATGTACGAAGGCAAAGGATATAACGGCCGGCCGATGGAAGACATTAAGGCCGCAGGCGGTTGCCCAAAGGGGAACATCACCGCTCTGAAAGACGGAATAGTGACGCGTGCCATTCTGTTCGACGCGACGCGCTTGCCGGGTAAAGCCACTCCACAAGGATGGCTTGAACCGGGAACCGCCATCCATCGGGAGGATCTTGAAACCCTGGAAAAATTGGAGCACGTAAAAGTGGCGCCCGGCGACGTCATCCTTCTATACACGGGCCGTTGGAAGCGACGCGCCGAGAAGGGACCATGGGGGCGGGATCCCGGTTTCGCCGGTTATCACGCCGACGTCGCTTATTTCCTGAAAGAACGCGGCGTATCCTTCATTGGATGCGATGGGCCCAACGACGTGATGCCTTCGGGCCTTCCAGCATCCGCCGGAATTCCGCTGCACCAACTCGCGCTGGTCGCCCTGGGCGTGGACATATTCGACAACCTCGATTTCGAAAGAGCCGTCGAACATGCGCGGCAATTGAAACGCTATGAGTTTCTGTTCTCGGCTGCCCCGCTGCGCATCGCGCTGGGAACGGGTTCTCCTCTGAATCCGCTGGCGATCTTCTGAACTGAAAACAGATCGGGGCTACCGCGCCGGAACGTCGGGAAGCGTGAAGAGTAATGCCATGGTAGACCAACTGGATGCCCCGGCGGAGGCGAACTGGTGCCAGCCGTGAGGAAAGCCGCTCTCAAAGTTATGCGGCTGCACCGGGACCGCTCGCGTGGCCATAAACCACGAACCGTCGGCCAACTGATTTCGCAACAGCCATTGCACGCCCGACTGGTAGACTGCGTCGGTGGTAGGAACTTCTCCGGAGGCATGTAGGGCGTAAAGCGCTTCACCGGTAGCATAGGCTTCGCCCGGGATGCCTGGAAGCAGGCTCCAACTTCCGTCGCGGTTTTGAGCGGCCTTCAAGGCTCGAACAAACGGCGCACGTTCGGCGGCAGTGGCGCCCGCGTCGGCCAGTGCGTTGAGCTGCATCGCTCGTTCTTCTTGAGAGGAAGCCTTAGCCGTGAGCAGCCAGCGCTTGGCGTGGGCGACACGGTCGCGGAATTCCTCACGCCTGCCGGGGATTGGGTACAGCTTGATGGCACGCAGGACCACGGCGGTGGTGGTGAAGGGCCCGTACTCCTCCGGAGGGCGGTAGCTAGTCGTGCGCCATGAACCGTCCGCTAACTGATAGTTCGAGAAATAGTGAATATGGGCGTCGGTCAAGGCATCGGGCGGATAGCCCGCTGCCGCCATCCCCATCAGCGTAAAACCAAGAGTGTCCGACCCGCCGCCGATCGTCGATCCCAGCCGCATCGGTTCCAGAAAAGGCGCATCGGTAGCTGCTGCAAAGCCTAGCTCTTTTTTGGCTTGCTCGTCATTTACGGCGAACCCTTTTTTGCGCGCCAAAGCCACCGTCATGGCCGGAAGCGAATTGTTGTGGCAGGAAACGCAGCCCCGGTTCTTGAATACGGGCTCACCGCTCATTTCGATCAGCGGTAGGATTTTTTTCACCGCTGCTTGTGCCGTGGCAGAACCTTCCGCGGGTTTGGGCCACTCCTCCTTGACTTCCTTCGCGCCGGCTTTTACTAGTAGATCTAATGTTGACTTGATCCCTACGCGTGCTGCCAGCAGATACGCGGTGTCACCGCGGTCGTTGGTGGCGTTCGGATCGACGTCCTTCGACAGAAGCCATTCGACCATGCGGTCGCGATCCGCGGGTGCTTCCATGGAGAGCACAGCCTGCATTAGAAGCGTAAAACCCTCGCGATCCTTAGAATCAAGCGAAGCGCCATGATCCAGCAGAAATTGGGAGAGCTCGGGCAGCGCTCTCTTCGCGGTCTCGTTCAAGACGCCCGGTCCATTGGTCCGGACAGTATTGGCGGAAGCGCCGTTCTCCACCAGCAGTCGGACGCACGGTTCGCACCGTCCCAATACAGCAGCCGAAAGCGTGGTGGCGTCGCCCGCGCGTACGCCGATGCTGAGCAGAAATCGGATCGCCTCGAGATCGCCTTTTTGTGCCGCCGGAACCATCAGTCGATCTTCGGGCCGAGCTCCTTTGGCCGCGAGAAGTTTCAGGATCGGCGTCGATCCAAAGGCGGTGACCGCGACACTCATGGGTGTCGCGCCGCGCTTGCCGACTGCCTTCGCGTCCGCCCCCGCATCCAGCAGGAGACGGGTTTTCGCCAGATTGGTGGCAGCGTACATCAATGCCGTGGAATCGAGCGCGTTTTTAGCGTTGACATTGGCTCCGCGGTCGATCAGGAGCTTCATCATCTTCACGTCTGATTCGATGACGGAGTGCATCAAAGCGGTCGTTCGGTCGTTGTCGGCCGTGTTCACATTCGTACCCGCTCGAAGGAGCTGGCTTGCCTGGGCGTAGTTGCCGTTGCGGACCGCGATCAATAGATCAGGTGAGGCAGCAGCCGACAATATCGAGCTGGCAATGAATAGCAGCGTCAAACAACGAACCACTGGGATTCTCCTATCGCGTTGATTCTATCTCACGGAGGATGCACGCGCAGCTGGACGCTGCGGGCGGACTACCGGTGGTGCGGCCAACGTGTCAGCACATAGTAAACCGTTGCACCAATGGCGCTCACGAGCCCTAAGCTGCACATCGCCATGACGCAATAGATGAAAAGCAAACCTCTGATGGGTTGACTCCGCAGGATGACTCTTTGGAGCCTACGTCAGCGCGAGTTCGTTGAAGGCGCCGCGCTCGTCAATCCAGCAACGATACTTGGTCCGCACTTGATTCATGTTTCTGGAGCAGGCGTCTGCTTGCAGCATGATCGTTTTGTCGGATGCCAACACGCTCCGCTTGGCTTGATCAATGGCCTGGTCGAGGTTATAACAGGCTAGGTCAGGATATTCCTGTTTGATCAGAGGCGCCGAGGCTCCGCGACGGCTCTCTTTACGTCCATCGGTGGTGCGAACAAAGTATTGCAAATATGGGACCTCTACCCTCCAGCATAGCGGGTCTGGGCCTCAATCGCCTATTTTGCAGGAACGGCTAGCGAAATTCTCTTCCGATACTCCGGATAGAGCGTCTCGGGCTTCCCGATGGCGGCGTCGCGTGGTACCCCGTACTTCTTGGTCATCTCATCAACGAAGGGATTCTTCTCGGGCAAGTAATGCGGGGCGGTGTCTCCAGTGCTCGCTTCATACGTGGTGACGCACGGCGGTCCGGTAGGCGATAAAGGCGTAGCGCTCAGTTGAAAGCTTCGAGAGAGAATCCAAGGCTCGGCAAGATAGATGGGATCTTCAATGATCGCGAGAAGGCTGAGGATTTCATCGTGACGGTAAAAACGCAGCGTCATGGTCGCTTCGTCGCTGCTGGGCGCACCGGTCTTTCGCAGGAACCCGGCCTTCACGTGGGTTGTGTGGGTCACGAGTGTGTTGCCTTCCCACGCGCCTGTCGTGAACCCCGCGCGCGTGTGCTCGGCATATTTGGAGGGGTGAGGGCGTCCGTCCATCCAGATCACCAACGGCGGCCGGTCCTCCCACGCGCCGACGGTGTAGGAGATCACATTTCCTTTCAGCGGGTCAGCATCACTCCAGATCTTCAACCCAAACGGTCCCTGAACGACATAGAAGGCCGGCCATCCTTGGCATTGCCGTTCGACCATCGACAGCTGCGACTCAGAATAGCTCAGTGCTCGGATCCGCCCTTCCTCGCTGAGAGGGATTCCCGTGAAGTCCACCGGCAATCCGTCGCCCGTGAGGAACTCATGATTTCGTGCCGCCCACGAACCGGTAAGTTCGGTTTGCGCTGCGACAATCCCGGACCCGAACAGGTACAGCAACACGGCGGCGGATACTATTTTGCGGTGCATGGAGTCGGATCCCATTTCGAACCGTCAGCCTCCTTCTTAAATTGCGAACTCACGATAAACGGTAGCCGGAGATACTGCGGATCATCGAC
>Ga0070681_10000797_pt1 | contig 26270 bp, 26 predicted proteins | sample KBSC83BmetaG_FD_65650 | JGI IMG/M metagenome (GOLD analysis project Ga0070681, IMG submission 65650) | Corn rhizosphere microbial communities from Kellogg Biological Station, Michigan, USA - KBS C8-3B metaG | ecosystem: Host-associated > Plants > Roots > Rhizosphere | place: USA: Michigan...
GAAGCAGGGCGTTGATCGAGGTGCTGCCCGAGCGTTCAGGCGTCGTCGAGCGCGTCATGTTCGCGCTGCCGAAGTCGCTCGCCGCGAAACCACCCGAGTAGCGCCAGGAACGCAGTCGCGGCCGCGATGCATGCGGTTGCGGCGACGAACGCCTGGCGAGCGTGCTCCGCGGCGGCACGCGCGAGCGCCTCGGCGAAGTAGAACGGCAGCAGCAACGTCAGCCACTGCCGCTGGCGCTTCACGCCGCGCATCGCTCCGGGCAGCAGCAGCGCGAGCGGCAATGCTTTCAGCGCAAGCGACGACGGATGGCCGCGAAGCGGGGCAAGGACGGTTTCCCAGAGCAGCTCGAGCAGCGCGAGTGCGAGTGTCGCCGCGATCGCAAGCCGTGCCGCCGCCGCTTCGTAACGCGCAGGCGACACGCGCCGCTGCGCCCCGGCGCTCAATGGACCGTCACGAACTCGTAGAGATCGAAGCCAGGTCCCTGCTCGACGAGCTTCGTCAGCACGGCGAAGCCCGAGCCGCTGCGGCGGCGAAGGCTCACCGCCTGCTCGAGTGCGAACGCGCCGGCCGGCGCTGCGAGCTGCGGTGCAGGCGCGTCGGCATCGTTTGCTTCTTCGGGCAGCACGAGCACGGGCATCAGGTGGCTTTCTGGCGCATCCTCGGCGGCGGCCGCCGCCGCTTCGGGCGCGTCGGACAAGAGCTCGCAGCCGAACTCGAGCACCGAGCCGGACAGCGTGTTTCTGAACCAGCGCACCATCGCGACCTGCAGGCCTTCGCGGCCTTCGACGCGCAGCGCGATCAGGTCGCCGACGCGCAACGGTGTCGGCGTTCCGTCGACCTGCCGCAAAGCGTAACCGCCCGTCGTGTGATTGACGACCTGGCATTGCGTCATCGGGGGCGCTGCCGACGCGCCGTTCGGTGCCGGATGCTGCGTGCCGCGGCTGTAGTGCCATACGCCGGGCAGCCCCGCGCATATCGCGACCTGCGCGCGCGACGGCAGGCGATTGAACTGGCGCGCCGGCGGGATCGCCCACTGGCGCAGCAGCCGCTTCAGCAGCGCGACGTGCCGGCCCCGTGCGTCGGCGTCGCTGCCCGCTTCGCGCGGCAATGCGCCGCCGGCCTCGATCGCGCGGATCTGCTCCTGCAGCTCGAACGCGAGGTCGAACGTGAGCAGGAAGAGCTTCGTGCCTTCGGCGTTGCCGCCCTTGTTCGCCGAAAACGGCGGGAAATCGTGGCCGACCGGCACGATCGCCACGGCCTTTGCCATCCGGTGCACGGGCGGCACCGGCGTCAGCTTCGCGAGATGCGCGTTTTCCTCGAGGTAATGCAGCACGACCGCGAGCTGGCTTGGCACGAATCCGTAAGGATTGGCGAGCGCGAGCAGCAGCGACTGCGTGTAGAGGCGCTCGAGCGTGATGTCGGGCTGGTCGACCGTCACCGCGTGACGATGGATCTTGCGCTCGCGCGTGAACATGTAGATCTCGTGCGCGTCGTACCACGTGTGCGCGGGTACCGGCGAATAGGTGAGGTAGCTGTTCGTCAGCACGCGCGCCGTCGCCTGGAACGCGCGGCGCACGAGCGCGACCACGCGGCGTGGACCGCCGAAGCGGAACCTGCGCGAGGCTTCGTTCGCAAGCAGCCGCTTGTACGAGGTCGCGAGCTCGTTCGCGAGATTGAGCGCGGCCTTCGCGGCGTCGAGGTCGTCGCCCTGCAGCGGATGCGACGAGCGGATGAAGCGGTGCTCGAGCCGGGGCCACAGCAATGCGGCCGTCTTCCAGTATCGCTCGGTCAGATCCAGGCGCCGCGCATGGCTCATCGATACGCGGTTCGTACCGGCGAGCGCTTCGGACATCACGCGTGCGGCGAAGCCCGGTTCGCGCGTCGACGTTTCGGTCAGCCAGCTTGCGACGCGGGCGGGACGGATCTCCGGCGCTTCGCGAGGACGGTCCGCGAAGGGCGGCAGACGGAGTGCGAGCGACATGGACCTGCGAAGCGCCGAATGCGGTTGGAACGAGCCAAAGCGGGCGCGAGGATTATACGGGCGAACGCAGGAATTCGACGACTGTCGCGACCTGTTCGGCAGCGAGCAGCATCGGCGCATGCCCGACACCGTGTATTTCGACGACGCGCGCACGCGGACCGCGCGTGGCCATCGCGCTTGCCGTCGCGCGGGACAACAGATCGGAATGCTCGCCGCGCAGTACGAGCGTCGGACAGTCGATCGCGTCCCATTGCGGCCACAGGTCGGCGCCGGTGCCGGCGACGGCCCGAAACGGCACGGCGATACCGGGGTCGTAGCCGACACCCCACGTGCCGTCCGGATGCTGGCGCGCATTCGTCCGCACGACATGCTCCCACTGCGCGTCGGTGAGCGGGCCGAAGGGCGCGGAGATCTGCCGCACGTACGCGTCGAGTTCCGTGTACGTCGCAAAGCGCGGGTCGCTGCCGAAGTACTCGCCGATCCGCGCGAGCGCGGCCGCCTCGATCGTAGGCCCGACGTCGTTGACGACGAGCCGCCTGACCGGCGTGCCGGGTTGCGCCGCCGCGACGATGCCGTGCAGTCCGCCCATCGACGTGCCGACCCACGACACATGCTCGGCGCCACTCGCTGCGATCAGCGCCGTCAACGTACCGAGGTAGACCGGGAGCACGTAATCCATCGGATCGCGCAGCCATTCGCTTTGGCCGCGGCCCGGCATGTCGATGGCGAGCACGCGATGCGTCGACGCGAGAGCCTCGCCGAGCACGTCGAAGTCGCGTCCGTTGCGGCCGATGCCGTGCACGCAGACGACGACCTCGGGATTGTCGTGCGCGCCCCATTCGTAATAGACGACGCGATGGAAGCCGTGCGGCGAAAGGCCGGCGAAGTGTCGGGTTCGCGGAGAGGTTGTCGTCAGCACGGGTCGGTGTGGGATCGCGGATCGGGGATAGAAGCGCGCGAGCGCGTCAGTCGTCGCGCAACGTGCGGTCGAGGATCAGCAGCATCGCCGCGGTCGCGCCCCAGATGTAGCGCGAAAGCCACGGGATCGCCCAGTAGTCGCGTCGCAGCTCGCCAAGCATCCGGAAGTGGCGCTGGTGATTCGACGGGTCGAGGATGAACTCGAGCGGCACCTCGAACACGTCGGCCACTTCGACTGGATCCGGCGCGAGCTCGAACGGCGGCTCGATCCAGCCGACGACCGGCCGCACGCGATACCCGCTCACGGTATCGTATGTCGACAGTTCGCCGAGGACCTCGACCTTCGCCGGCGCGAGGCCGATCTCCTCGGCGGTCTCGCGCAGCGCGGCGGCCGCGTGATCGGCATCGTCGGGGTCGAGCCGGCCGCCGGGGAAACTGATCTGGCCGGGATGATCGGGAAGGTCGGCGCTGCGCTGAGTCAGCAGCAGTTGCAGTCCGTCGGGGCGATTCACGACGGGCACGAGCACGGCCGCGGGGATCGCCATCGCTTCGCGGCCCGGAAAGCGAAAGCCGTCGCTCAAGCCCTGCGCGGACTTCGGCGCCGGCCGCGCGAGCCGCTCGATCAGCCAGGTGCGCTGCGAAGGGGGATCGAGGTCGAAAAGCGGAAGACGAAGCGCCGCGGGCATTGCGCGAGAGGCCGGATGCGGGCCACGCGCGAATGATACGCCTCGGAGGCTCGACTTCGAGGCGCACGGCGATCAGTTCATCGGCAGCGACGCCGAAACCGAATTCGATCACGGCGGCCTCGTCGTGTTCGGGACGGAAGACACCTCGAACATGGCCGGCGGCAACGACAACACCATCAGCGTCAGACTTTGGGGCGTACGAATGCTCGGCAACGATACGTGGGATCTCGCCGGGATCGGCGCCCGATCGTTGTCGGATCTGACCGCGCCCTTCAGCCAGAACAGCCACGTCACCATCGCGATCCACGGTGACGCCAGCGGCCGCGGCATATGGCAGCCGGTCGAGTATTTCGTCGACAGCCTGCCGGCAATCCCGAACTACGGCAATTCGGTCACCGTGACCCGTTATTGAAGCTCAAGGCTCCGGCTTCGCTCATGCGCGACGCGCATGCAACGGCGCGTCGCGCGTGTCTGCGCCCGGTTGGCGATTGCGCGGACGAAACTGCGGGCCGACGAAGAGCAGCGCAGCAGCACCAATGTCGGACTCGGCGAACGCCGGCAATCGCGCAAGCGTCGTGTAGTACGTTTGCTCGGAGGCGAGCGATGCGTCGACGACGATGGCGACCGGTGTCGCCGGCACCATGCCGGCGCCGATCAGCGCGGTCGCGATGCGAACCGCCTCCCGGGCGCCCATGTAGATCGCGCCGGCATCGGCGTGGCGAAAGCCCTCGATCCAGTCGCTCGCGCCTTCGCCGTCGCCGACGCGCGGTGTCGCGAGCGTGAACGAACGCACGCGCCCGCGCTGCGTCAACGACGTTCCGATCGTCGCGGCGGCCGCCAGTGCCGCCGTGATGCCGGGGACGACCTGGTAACGAACGTTCGCCCTCTCGAGCGCCTCGATCTCTTCCTGCGCGCGCCCGAAGAGCATCGGGTCGCCGCCCTTGAGTCGAACGACGACCGCGTACTTGCGCGCCGCATCGACGAGGCGCTTGTCGATGAAGCGTTGTGCCGTCGAATGCCGGCCGCAGCGCTTGCCGACGGCGACCTTCTCCGCGCGCGTGGCGAGCGCCAGCGTATCGGGATGCACGAGGGCGTCATGGAACACGATGTCGGCGCGCGCGAGGAGCCGCGCGGCACGGACGGTGAGGAGATCCGGCGCGCCCGGTCCTGCGCCGACGAGGTAGACCGTGCCAGTCATTGCGAAGCGCTTCGTGCCATATCCGACACGCTACCGTTCGCGCCCCGCGAGCGGAAGGAACGTCTCGCCATGCCCTTATTGCGGGTTCCTATAATGGGCGATGAGCCGCGGCGAAGCGATCGTTCTCTTCGTGCACGGCGCGCGCGATGCGCGCTGGGCCGAGCCGTTCCTGCGCCTGCGCGAGCGCGTCGCGGCGAAGGCGCCGCAATCCATCGTCGAGATCGCATTTCTCGACCACATGTCGCCAAACCTCGCGAAGGTCGCGCGGCAGTTGTCGGAACGGGGTGTCACGCACATCCGGGTCGTGCCGATGTTCTTCGGCCGCGGCGGTCATCTCCGCGACGATTTTCCGCAGCAGCTCGACGCGGCGTGCGCGGCTGCGCCCGGCGTCGCGTTCGAGGTGACCGAAGCAGCAGGCGAGAGCGATGCCGTGCTCGAGGCGTTGGCGGCGTTCGCGCTGGATGCACCCGGTTCCTCGAAATGACGTGAAACGACTATCGCAAGATACTGAAACTTGGCAACTAGTGGCCTGAGAACTCACAGAGCGCCTGAACCGGAATGCCCAGTGAGTCGAGCAACCGGCGGCCACCGAGATCGGGCAGGTCGATCACGAAGGCGCAGCCGACGAGCGAGCCGCCCGCCGTCGCGATGAGGCGAACCGCCGCGTGCGCAGTGCCGCCTGTGGCCACGAGATCGTCGACGAGCAGCACCCGCTCGCCGCGATCGATCGCGTCGCGGTGCATTTCGAGCCGATCGCGGCCGTATTCGAGCGCGTAGTCCTCGCCGAAATTCTCGGCGGGCAGCTTGCCGCGCTTGCGGATCGGCACGAAGCCGACGCGCAGCCGGCAAGCGAGGGCGGCGCCCACGATGAAGCCGCGCGATTCGATCCCCGCGATCTTGTCGATGCCGCGTCCGCTCTGCGCAGCCGCGAGCGTCTCGATCACCTGATGAAAGCCGTCGCGGTCCTTGAGCAGCGTCGTGATGTCGCGAAACTGCACGCCCGGCTTCGGAAAGTCGGGAATGGTCCGGATGAGGCTTGCGAAGTCGAGCTTGCTCGCCACGATCGCTCCCGTTCAGTCGTTGCTTCGATGCACCCGCTGATGGCGACGCGCCGGGGTCATGGATGACATCGAAGGCGCGGCCATGACTCGACGTCAAATGAATCGCAGCGTCTGGCCCACCGCGTCGCGCCGCGCCTTCTCGAGGAGCGCGTGACCGAGCGCGATGTCGGTCGTGCTCAAGCCCCGATGCCATAGGAGGATCGTCTCGTCGTCGCGCTCGCGTCCGCGTTTGCTGCCGGCAACGATCTTCCCGAGTTCCGCATGCAGGTTGCGCTCGGTGAGCCGATCGGTGTCGACATGCTGGCGCAATGCACCGAACGGCAAGCCCTTTCGGCACTGGCCCCAATCGTCGACGACGATCTTGTCCATGATATCGGTGAGCGACAGTTCGACGGCGCTCATCGTGCCGTACGGAACGACGAGCGCGCCACGACGAATCCATTCGGTCTTCAAGTGCGGGTACGGCTCGGGGAGCCGCGATGCCTCGACGACGATGTCGGCGCCTTCGACGCACGATCGCCAATCATCGGTGACGCCGATCGGCTTGCCGAGGTCGTGCGCGAGACGATCGGCGAACGCGCGGCGGCTTTCGGCGCGGCGCGAATGGACGCGGATCTCGTCGAAATCGAACAGGCGATTGAGGAGCCGCACGTTCCAGTACGCGGTGCCGCGCGCGCCGACGTGGCCGAGTACCTTGCTGCGCTTGCGTGCGAGATGTTTGGCGCCGATCGCCGTCACGGCGCCGGTGCGCATGTCGGTGATCGCGGTCGCGTCGATCACCGCGAGCGGTATCCCGGTGTCGGGATCGAACAGATTGAGCAGCGCCATTTCAGATGGCAGGCCGAGCGCGTAATTGCCGACGAAGTCGCCGACGACCTTGACGCCGGCGACGTGCAGCGGCTTCACCACGCCGCGCAGCACGTTGAAGTGGCCCTTCGTCGAGCTCTCGGGCACGAGATGCACGCGCGGCTCGATCACCGTTTCGCCCCGTCCCTGCGCAGCGAGCGCCGCTTCGACCGCCGCGAGGATTTCGTCGTCGGTCAGCGCGAGGCGCTCGATATCGCCGGCGTTGAGGTACGCGATGTCGACCCTCATGCTTCGCGCGCCGCGCTCATTCGACGGTGATGTTGGCCTTGTGGACGATGTCGCCCCATTTGCGCGTCTCGGCCTTGATCATCGCGGCAAACGCATCCGGCGTGCTGCCGACGGGTTCGAGACCGACGTTGGCGAGCTTCGCGCGCACGTCATCCTGCCGGAGCGCTTCGGCCATGTCGCGCCGAACTCTCGCGATGATGGCAGGCGGCGTGCCAGCGCGCGTGACGATCCCGTACCACGACGTCACCTCGAATCCCGGCAAGCCGCTTTCGGCGACGGTCGGCACGTCGGGCAGCTCCGGCGAGCGCGCGGGACTCGCGATCGCAAGCGCAACGAGCTTGCCGCTTTTCACGTACTGGATCACCGTCGAGATGCCGGCGAACATGAGCTGCGTATTGCCAGCCAGAAGATCGTTGACAGCGGGTGCGAGTCCCTTGTACGGCACGTGCACCATGTCGATCCCGGCGTCGGTTTTCAGCAACTCGCCGGCCAGATGCGCCCCGCTGCCGGCCCCGGGCGAGGCGAAGTTGAGCTTGCCCGGGTTTGCCTTCGCGTACGCGATCAACTCCTTGAACGTCTTCACGGGCACCGACGGATGCACGACGAGAACGTTCGGCGATTGCGCGAGTTCCGTGACGGGCGCGAGGTCCTTGTATGTGTCGAACGTCAGGTGCTTGAAAAGGATCGGATTGACGGTGAGATTGCCGGCCGGCGCGAGCACGAACGTATAGCCGTCCGGCGCCGCATGCGCGCCTTCGGCCATGCCGATGTTGCCGGATGCGCCGACCTTGTTCTCGACGATTACCGGCTGCTTCCATTTCTCGGAAAGCTTCGCACCGACGACACGCGGGAGGAGGTCGGCCACGCCGCCGGCGGCGAACGGCACGATGATCACGACCGGCTTCGTGGGCCAGGCGTCCTGCGCGAATGCGACGGGCGCGAGCAGCATCGTCACGGCGACGAGCGCGTCCGAAAGAAGGCGTTTCATTGAAGCTCCCGATGCAAGATGGGCAACGCCGCGCATGATGTCGCAAATCGGCTGCGTGCGCCATGTGTGCGATGATCGTCACTCGTTCCTGCTCTTCCGGACGTCATGAAAAATCGAGGTGCCGATGCGCTGCTGCGTGCGATCCGCGCGCGGGGTGTGGCGAAGATCTTCACCGTCTCGGGCAACCACGTCATGCCGGTGTTCGACGCGGCACTCGATGCTGGCATCGATTTGATCCACGCACGTCACGAGGCGGCGACGGTCCACATGGCCGACGCATACGCGCGCGTGTCCGGGCGGGTGGGCATCGCACTCGTGACCGGTGGACCCGGGCATGCGAATGCCGTGTCCGCGCTTTACACGGCACGAATGGCGGAAGCGCCGCTCGTGCTCGTGTCGGGACACGCGCCGCAGCGCCAGCTCGGCATGGGTGCATTCCAGGAAATGGCGCAAGCCGATGTCGCGGCGCCGCTCGTGAAGGCGGCATGGACGTGTGGAAATCCGGCAGACGCCGCGCGCGACGCTGCACGCGCGATCGATATTGCGTGTACCGGCCGGCCCGGACCGGTGAGCCTCAGCGTGACATCCGATGCGCTCGAGAGCATTGCATCGTCGGATACGATCGCGGCTTCGTCGTTGGCCGAGCCGTCGCTCGAAGACGACGTGGCGGATGCAATCCTCGAGCGCCTGCGTGACGCATCGCGGCCTCTCGTCATCGTCGGCCCCGCAAGCATGACCGCGCACGGGTCGCAACACGCCACGGCGTTCGAAGATGCGAGCGGCGTCCCGGTCGTCGGGATGGAGAGTCCGCGCGGCATTGCCGATCCGTCACTCGGCGCGTTCGCCGAGGTGCTCGCGCAGGCCGATTGCGTGCTGCTCGTCGGCAAGCGCCTCGACTTCACGCTTCGCTTCGGCAAGCCGGCGGCGCTTGCGCCCGATTGCCTGTTTCTCCAGATCGACGCCGAAGACGTGGAATTCGTGCGCTCGCGCATCGCGGTCGGCGAGCGTCTTCTTCTGACGACTCGTGCGAGCGCCCATGGCGCGTTGCAGGCACTGACCGCGCGTGCGCCGTCGCTGCTGCGCGGTGTGCACGCCGCGTGGCAGCAGGATGTTCGCACGGCGATCGCGTACCGTCCCGACGAGTGGAATCGCGAATCGTCGCGCAGCGAAGATCGACTGCATCCGCTCGACGCGTTGCGGCCGCTGCAGCGCCTTCTCGATTCAAACCACGAATCGGTGTTCGTCTCCGACGGTGGCGAGTTCGGCCAATGGGCGCAGGCGTGCCTTCATGCGCCGCATCGCGTGATCAACGGGATGGCGGGCGCAATCGGCTCCGCGTTGCCCTACGCGATCGGCGCGCGCTGTGCGCTGCCCGACGTTCCGATCGTCGCGACGCTCGGCGACGGAACGTTCGGTTTTCACGCGTCGGAGATCGACACCGCGGCACGCTACGCGCTGCCGTTCCTGGCCGTCGTCGGCAACGACGCACGCTGGAACGCCGAGTATCAGATCCAGTTGCGCGAGTACGGAGCAGGGCGGTTGATCGGATGCGAGCTCGCGCCGACGCGCTACGACCTTGTGTGCGGCGCATTCGGCGGCTACGGCGAGCGGGTCACGCACGCCGCCGACATGCGTGACGCTGTTTCGCGCGCGCATGCGTCGCGATTGCCGGCGTGCGTCAACGTGATGATCGACGGCATTGCCGCACCGACAATCGCGCGGCACTGAGCACGCAATCGACGAACGCGCAGGCGATGGCACGCGACAAGCTGCCGACGACGCGAGCGATGCGCGTGCTGCGCGAGCACGACGTTGCGTTCACCGATCATCCGTACGCCTACGAAGCGCGCGGCGGGACTGCGGTGTCGGCGCGTGAACTCGGCGTCGACGAGCATGCGGTCATCAAGACGCTGATCATGGAGGACGACAGAAGCGGCCGTCGATCGTGCTGATGCACGGCGACCGCGAGGTCTCGACGAAGAATCTCGCGCGCTTCCTTGGCGTCAAGAGCGTCGCGCCGTGCGAGCCGGCGGTCGCCGATCGCCACTCGGGCTACCAGGTCGGGGGCACGAGCCCGTTCGGCACGCGTCGCGCGATGCCGGTGTACGTGGAACGGACGATTGGCGATCTGCCGCGCGTCTACGTCAACGGCGGAAGGCGCGGCTACCTGGTCGGCATGGCGCCGGCCGACCTGATGCGGGTACTGAAGCCGCAATTGGTAGACGCAGCCGTAGCATCATCGTAATTCAGCGTTTACGACTCGGCCTTGCTTCATGTGAGGGCGGGTCCGAGAAGCTGCGCCAGCGAGTGGCGACCAGTCGGGGTCGCTACGAGCGCGCGTGTTCCCGGTACGCGCTGCAGCCAGCGCATCGCGACGAAATGTCCGAGCATCGCAACGGCGAGCGGGCCTGCGAAATGATCGCGGCGTTCCGACCAGTCGAGGCATGGATAGACGATACCGCGTCGGCCGCTTCGCACCGCGTCGGCATCGATGCCCAGCGCGTGCAGCGTCGTGCGGCCCTCGTCGGTGATGCGAAACGCGTCATGGTCGAACGCGAGCGCGCGCTGGTCGATAAGGCAGTCGTGCAACGCGACGCCAAGCCGGCCGGCGAGGTGGCCGTAACAGCTCCTCGCTTCGCGAAGGGGTCGATACGCGCCGTGCGACCACTTGTCCGATGCGGCGCCGACGGTTGCGTCGCGTTCGGCGACGAAGGCCAGCGCTTCCAGCGCATGCGCGATTTCGCCGCCGGCGAGGCGAAAGTAGCGATGCCGCCCCTGCGTACGGATCGCGACGAGCTCGGTGTCGACGAGCTTCGCGAGATGCGCGCTCGCGGTTTGCGGCGCAATGCCGGCGGCCTGCGTGAGCTCGCTCGCGGTCGCGTGCTCGCTGCCCAATAGATGCGCCAATATGCGCGCGCGGGTCGGATCGCCGATCATCGCGGCGATCGTGGCAAAACGAGGTTCCGGGTTCATGGTGGTCTTCAATGATAGCGTCGTCCGGCAACCGCCCGCCTCATCGAACCGGTGCGCGCTGCGGCTGCATGTTGCGCGGGAGGTGGCCATCGAGTTCCACGCTGCGGTCTTCGAAACGCGCAGTCGAACGCCGACGGCTCGCTGCGACGACGGCCGCTGCGATCATCAGCGCCCCGGAGATCCATGCGGCTTCGCGCAGACCGGCGACGGTGCGGTCGTGCGCGACGAGCGCTCCGAACACTGCGACGCCGAGCGCACCTCCGACTTGTCGCCCCGCGTTGAGTGCGCCCGTCGCCGTTCCGCTCGAGCTGCGTTCGACGCTCGACAACACGAGCGTCGTCATCGCGGGCACGGCGAGTCCCATGCCAAATGGAATCAGCGTGAACGGCGCGAGCATCGCAACGAAATGGCTTGCCGCGTCGAGCCGGGCGAGCAGCGCGAAACCAGCGGCACCGATCAATGCGCCGGCGATCATCGGAACGCCAGTGCCGAGCCGCGCGATCAGAGGGCCGCTCGCCACATTCGAGACGATGAAGGTCGCCGTCAGCGGCAGGTAGGCCAGCGCGGCTTCGACTGCGCCGTATCGGCGCGCCTGTTGCAGATAAAGGCTCAGCACGAAGACGATGCCGTAGTACGTGGAGTTGACGATGACGCCGAAGAGGATCGCGCGGCCGAACCCGGGACGCCGGAAGAACGCGAGGGGAAGCATCGGTGCGGCTGCGCGCGTCTCGCTCGCGCAGAACGCGATCGCGCCGACCAGCGCCACCGCGAATCCGGCGACGATGGTTGCCGGCTGCGTCTGCGCCTTCGACGCCGAGATGATCGTCGCGACAAGCGCCGTGAGCGTGACGACGGCGAGGATCTGGCCGGCTGCGTCGAATCGACGAGCCACGCCGCGGGACCTCCGCGCGTCGAGCCAGCGAAGGGCAGCCAGCACGGCGAGCGCGCAGAAGGGCACGTTGACGAAGAAGATGCTGCGCCAGCCGAAAGCGCCGAGCAGGGTCGCACCGATCAGGGGCCCTGCTGCGATCGATAGGCCGCCGGCGGCCGTCCAGAGCCCAACTGCCCGAGCGCGCCAGGAAGCGTCGCCTTCGCACGCAGCATTCAAAAGCGCAAGGGAACTCGGCACCAGCAGCGCCGCGCCAATGCCTTGCAGCGCGCGCGCCGCGATCAGCGATTGTGCATCGGGCGCGAAACCGCACATCCACGACGCGAGCGCGAACAGTGCGAAGCCGGCGATGTACGCGGCACGCGCGCCGAGCCGGTCACTGAGCGCACCGGCGCTCAGCAGCAGCACCGCGAAGGTCAGCGTGTACGCATCGACGAGCCATTGCAATGACGCGATCGATGCCGCGAGGTCGGCGGCAATGCGCGGCAACGCGACGTTGACGATCGTGACGTCGAGTTGCACGACGGCAAATCCGAGGCTCGTCGCGGCAACCGTGAGGGCGGGAAAACGCTGTGCGGTGTCCATGGACGACACCGTATCCCGCAAAGGCCTGCCGATGCTTCGGCGCGGGTCGAAGTGATAGCCGCGTCATTTGACATAATACCAATTATACGCAGTCAAAATAAACCAATCGCCGAGACAGCGAACGCGGGGAACGCGATGCCGTGAACCGGCGGCCAGGTCATTCTGGCTGTATTTAGTTGCTGTTAATCAGTGCCTTGTTTGTGTTACTTTCATGTAAGGCGTGAGCCGAGATCCGTGTCATTGCGCTGACAATGCGCGCTGGATGCGGCGCCCGGTCGACGGATGCGTCGACAGGTAATCGGGCAACGATTGGCCTGCGTCGCGCGAGCGCGCCGCATGGGCGCCCTCGAGCGCAGCAAGCGCTTCGGCGAACGCGCGCGGTGAAATGCCGAGCGCCTTGAGCCGCTCGAACGCATACGTGTCGGCGTCGTCCTCGAAGCCGCGCGAATATCCGGTTTGGAGCAGCAGCGTCGGCAGCGTGACGACGATTCCGGTGATCGACACTGCGTCGCCCGCCAGCACGCTCACCAGCGCGGCTGCCCCGGCGCTTTGCAACGCCGCGCGCATCGGATGGCGATAGCGAGCGTGACCAAGCTCGTGCGCGAGCACGGCGGTGAGTTCCGCGTCGCTCTTGAGCACATCGGCGAGCTGGTCCGTGACGACGATGATGCCGCCGGGAAGCGCGAAAGCATTGGGCCCGATGGCGCGGCACGATCGCAGCTCGATGCGCGCGTTCGCTTCCCCGCTGCTCGCGGCGAGCGTGCGAAAGTCGCCAAGCAGGGCCTCGCGGCGCCTGGCGTCGAGCGCGCTCGGTGCGCAGAGCGTGCGATCGATCGTTCGCAACGTCTGGTCGCCCATCGCGCGCTGCGTGGTCTCCGGGATCGCGTCAGCCACGAGGGCTGCGGCGGCCGGCAAGCCGTCGATCACGATCCAGGCCGTGACTGCGGCGACCAGCGCGAGGCCTGCGAGCGCGTAGCGCCAGCGCCCTTCGAGCACGTGCGCAATCCGTTCGATCCTGTCCTGCGACGAGAACAGGGCGTCGAGTGCCCCGCAATCCTCGGTGCGGAGCTCCGCGCCGTTCGCAAAGCGGATGGCCCGCGCGACGCCCGCCAGCGGAGGATCGACGCGTGCGCCAGCCAATGGCAGCGCGACATCCACAGCGTCGCCGGCAATGTGAATCTGACCGTCGTCGGCGGCGCGCACGCGCACGGCGTTTCTCGCGGACGTCCGCCCGTCGTAGTAGACGGCGTCGAACTCGGTCACAACGACACGTCGAAGTCGAGCATGTCACCGATCTCCTGGCCCGCTGCGCCGATGTGATCCGCTTCCGCCTGCACGAAGCCGTCGAGCGGCGCGGCCGCTGTCATTGCCGTCTTCGACATCCGATATCGCCAGGTCCTGATCACCGCCCACGGCGTCGCGAATCCAAGCGTGAATACGACGGCGACGGCGTTGCTGAAGTAGATCCCGGCGACGTCGCGGACACGCAGTGACGACGAGAAGCGGATCGGACCGATCCGGAGATGGTTGAAGATCGCGTTGATCGTTCGCGCGCGGATATAGGCGAACGTGAGGCCGATGGCGATCGCATAGACGGGAAGCCACAGAAGAAATCCCAGCGGGGCGATCTGCGAGAGCTTCACGCGCATTCCCGCAGCCACCGCTGCGGCGATGCCGACCACCGGCAATACGCCACCGATCATGTACAGCACGAACAATCCGTACGCGACGAAATACGCGCGCACGAACGGCTTGCCGAAATCGAACGACAGCTCGAGCTTCGTCGCGCCATACAAGTGATTCTCGACGCCGAAGCGGACGAGGCGCCGCCTGAAAAACGGATAGAGAATGCCCGTGAGAAGCAGCCAGCCGTATGTTGCGACGATCCTGAAACAGTCGCCGTAAGCGGCGGCGAACCGGAACCGGATGTTCCGGTACGCGGTGTTCCGCGCGTTGAACCGAAGCGAGCGCACCATGATCCAGGGCCCGGCGGCGACGAACACGACGATGGACAGCAACTGGCGCAGCGGCCGGCTCGCCGCCAGCGCGGGCACGAGGAAGTCCGCGGCGACGATCGCGGCGAGGACCGCGACGGCGATCAGGCGGCCGAGCAGGATCGGGATCGGCTTTGCGAGGTATTCGATGCCCTCGCCCGCCACACGCGTATGGCCGTAGAGATAGCGGCGCTTGCGCACCTTGGCCCACGCCGAATAGATCCCGAGCGTGACGAGCGTCAGCGCAACGTTGACGATCCAGATGCGGAAGTACTCGCCGCTCGTCCCGGTGAACTCGACCGGATGGACCGTTTCCGGTCCCGGAAGAACGGAGCGCGTCGGCGTCGCTTGCGCGGCGACATCGGGTCTCTCCCACGGTGACGGCGCGCCACTCGGCGCAGCGGTTGCAGCGACATCCGATTCGGCCACCGACCCTCCCCTCGCCGAGCCAGCCGGCTGGGAGGCTATCGCATATCGCTTGCAGCGGCAAACGCGAGGGGTGCCGCGAGCACCGCTCGGAAAACGAACGCGCCGAGGCCCGGGTCGGCGGGCCTCGGCACGGTCACCTCGAACCCGCCTGTTTGCGGGCTGCGAGGTCAGTGCGACGAGCGTCGTTCGTCGCCGCTGTCGCGTTCGCGCTGCGCCTGCCGGCCCCGCGAGCCGTTGCGCGACGTCCGCGATCGTCCGCCTTCGAGCTGCTGCTTGCGCTGCGCGAGTTGCTCGCCGATCGCCTGCAGGTCCATGTCGCTCGAGCGGACCTTCGGGAACAGCTCGTTCTCTTCCTCGCGCACGTGATGCTTCACGTACTCGGAGAGCACCTTGACGCCCGCGTCGTACAGCGGGTCGCTCGTCGGCGCCATTTCGAGCCGGCCGATGATGTCCTTGAGCGTCTGGTGCTCGACCGCAGCCTCGTTCAGCAGATCCTGTCCTTCCTCCTGCTGCAACGCCTGTCGGGCGGCCGGGTAGAAGATCGACTCCTCGATCTGCGCGTGCACCGTCAGCGCGTCGCAGATCTGCGCGACGAGCTCTTCCTTCGCCGCGTCCTCGGCGCCCTCCTTGATGTCCTCGTATTGCTTGAAGAGCTGTTCCACTTCTCGGTGGTCGCCTTTCAGCAGCTCGATCGCGTTCGCGCCGCCATTGTCGTTGGTCATTCCGAACATGCGTTTCTCCCGGGGGTTTCGAGGCGAATCAGACTTTACGGCGAAGTACGGCGCCGTCGTGTCCGGCGCAGGCTGCAACGTGTGTAGGACGTGGACGACGGCGATAGAATCGACGCTCGACGACGCGATCGAAGGCGTGCAATGCGCTACGAGCTCTACTACTGGCCCGGGATACAGGGACGCGGCGAGTTCGTCCGCCTGGCGCTCGAGGAAGCCGGCGCCGACTACGTCGATGTCGCGCGCGAGGATCGCGGCGAGGATGCGATGCTCGCGCTGCTCGACGGAGAGCGCGTCGCGCGTCCGCCGTTCGCGCCGCCGTTCCTCAAGGCGGGCCGGCGGCTGATCGGGCAGACCGCGAACATCCTGCTCTTCCTTGGCGACGCGCTCGGACTCGCGCCGCGCGAAGAATCCGGGCGCCTGTGGACGCATCAGCTTCAGCTCACGCTCGCCGACCTCGTCGGCGAGGTGCACGACACGCATCATCCGATCGCGAGCAGCCTGTATTACGAAGACCAGCGCAAGGAAGCGAAGCGCCGCGCATCCGATCTGCGCGAGCGGCGCCTGCCGAAGTTCCTCGGCTATTTCGAGCGCGTGCTCGCGCACAACGCGCGCAGCGGTTGGCTCGTCGGAACGGGCCTCACGTACGCGGACTTGTCGCTGTTCCAGGTCGTCGCCGGACTGCGCTACGCGTTCCCGTGCGCGATGGCCTCGCTCGAATCCGGTCTGCCGGCGATCGTGCGACTGCACGATCGCGTGCGCGAACGCCCGCGCATCGCCGCTTACCTCGCGTCGCCGCGTCGCCTCCCGTTCAACGAGCAGGGCATCTTCCGCCACTATCGCGAGCTCGATGCGTGACGGTCGTTGCGCGGTGGTAAATTCGCGCTGATCCCGTTACCGACGTACGCCGTTGCGCGCCGACGGCCGCTTCGCGATGAGCATCGCCTCCGAATTCGACCGCGCCTATCGCCTGCATCAGGAGGGGAAGCTCCGCGAAGCGTTCATGCGCTACGACGCGGTCCTCGCCGCGGATCCGAAATTCGCGCCCGCCCTGCACTATTCGGGCGTCGTGCTGTACCAGGCCGGCAAGATTCCCGAGGCGGCCGAGCGCATCCGTGCGTCGCTCAAGCTCGAGCCGACCTCGGCCGAGGCCTGGTCCAATCTCGCGCTCGTGCTCGAATCGGCGGGCCGGCGCGAGGCCGCCGTGAACGCGCTCAAGGAAGCGGCGAAGCTCGCGCCGCGTGCGCCGGAGATCTTCGCGAATCTCGCCGCCGCCGAGCTTGCGCTCGGCCGCATCCCCGATGCGGAAGCGTCGGCACGCAGCGCGACCGCCATCGACGCGCGGCATGCGGCGGCATGGCACAACCTCGCGCTGGTCCTCGAACCGCAGGGGCGGCTCCTCGAGGCGATGGATGCCGCGTCGCGCGCGACCGCCCTCGATCCCGAGCAGGTCGCGTACGCGGGCCTCAAGTCGCAACTCGAGGCGACTGCGGGCATGCGCAAGAAGGCGCGCGCGACGCTCGATGCCGCGCTTGCCCGGAAGCCGAACGCCGCGCCGCTGCGCTTCCAGCTCGCGACGCTGCTCGAACGCGACGGCGAAGTCGACCGCGCAATGCAGGCGTACGAAGACGTCGTGCGGCTCGAACCGGCCAACGGCGCCGCGCTGTCGCAGCTCCTCTTCCTGCGCCAGCGGACCGGCGACTGGCACGATCTCGCCGACCTGCGGCGGCGCTTCCGCGACGGCGTCGCGGAACAGCGTCCGCTGCTTTCGCCGTTCGTGCTGCTGTCGCAACCGTCGACCCGCGCCGAGCAGCGGCGATGCGCCGAAGCGTGGAGCGCGCGTGTCGCGCCGCCGGCAGCGGTCGCCGGCACGATGATGCTGAACAGCGGGCGCCTGCGCATCGGCTACCTCTCGTCCGACTTCAAGACGCACGCGACGGCGTTCCTCGCTGCGGGGCTCTTCGAGCATCACGATCGCACGCGCTTCGAGGTCGTCGGTTATTCGACGGGCGCCGACGACCGCAGCCCAATGCGCGAGCGCCTCGTGCGCGGGTTCGATCGCTTCGTCGACGCCGCCGGATGGCCGTTGCTCAAGCTCGCGACGGCAATCCGCAACGACGCCATCGACATCCTGGTCGACTTGAAGGGACACACCGAGGATGCGCCGTCTGCACTGCTCGCGATGCGTCCGGCGCCGATCCAGGTTCACTACCTCGGCTATCCGGGAACGCTCGGCGGGAACCTCGCCGATTACCTGATCGGCGACGCCGTCGTCACGCCGCCGGAAGACGCGGGCGATTATTCGGAAACGCTCGCGCTCCTTCCCGCCAGCTACCAGATCAACGATCGCGAGCGGCCGATCGCGCAGACGCCGCCGCGCGCCGAGCTCGACCTGCCGCGGAGCGGCGTCGTCCTCTGCTGCTTCAACAGCGGCTACAAGTTCAACCCGGAAGTGTTCGATGCGTGGATGCGCATCCTCGCGCAGGTTCCCGAAGCGGTGCTGTGGCTCCTCGCGCGCCGCGGCGAGGAGCGCTGGGTCAGCAACCTGCGCCGCGAGATGGTGCGGCGCGGCCTCGACGCGCGCCGGCTCGTGTTCGCGCGCGCGCGCCCCAATCCCGAGTACCTCGCGCTCTATCGTGCCGCCGACCTCTTCCTCGACACGTGGCCCTACAACGCGCACACGACGGCGAGCGACGCGCTGTGGGCCGGCTGTCCGCTCGTCACGCTGCGCGGCGAGACCTTCGCGTCGCGCGTTGCGGCGAGCCTCCTCACGAGCGTGGGTTTGCCGGATCTCGTGTGCGACGATGTCGACGCGTACGCCGCGAAGGTCATCGCGCTCGCACGCGATCCTGCCGAGCGCAGCCGTTTGCGCACGCATCTCGACGGTCCGGGGCGCGCGAGCGCGCTGTTCGACACGGCCGCGACGACGCGGGCGCTCGAAGCGGCGTATCTCGAGATGGCCGACCAGTACCGCCGGCACGTACGTCAATTGATCCGGATCGGTCCCGACGCCGCGGCCGGCGGCTGATGCCTGCGCCCTGCGGCGCTGTACGCCGCGCGGCGAGTCCCGCCCCGCAGCGTTATCCGCGCAGCCAGCCGATCGCTTCGTCGACGCGGTCGACGCCGACGATCTTCACGTTTTCAATGGCTTGCTTCGGTTTATTCAGGTTCGGGATCACGAATGTCTCGAACCCGAGCTTCGCGGCCTCGCGAATGCGCTCCTGGCCGCGTTGCACGGGACGGACTTCGCCCGCGAGCCCGACCTCGCCGAAAACGAGAGCTTTGCGCGGCAATGGACTGTTTTTCAAAGAAGAGCACACCGCCATCATCACCGCCAAGTCGGCGGCCGGCTCGAGGATGCGGACGCCGCCGACCGCGTTGACGAAGACGTCGAATCCGCTCGTCTCGACGCCGCCGTGCCGATGCAGCACGGCGAGCAGCAGGGCGAGCCGCTGGGAATCGAGACCGACGGCAAGCCTTCGCGGCATGCCGCCCTGCACCGGGTCAACGAGTGCCTGCACTTCGACAAGCAACGGCCGCGATCCTTCGAGCGTCGCGACGACCGCCGAGCCGGCGACGCCTTCGGCATGCTGCGAAAGGAACAGCGCCGACGGATTGGACACGCCGCGCAAGCCGCGCTCGGTCATCGCGAACACGCCGAGCTCGTTCGCCGCACCGAAGCGGTTCTTGATCGCGCGCACGAGCCGGAAGCTCGAATGCGGATCGCCCTCGAAATAGAGCACCGTGTCGACGATGTGCTCGAGCACGCGCGGGCCCGCGATGGCACCCTCCTTCGTCACGTGGCCGACGAAGATCACGACGATGCCGCGCTGCTTCGCGAGGCGCGTCAATTGCGCCGCGCATTCGCGCACCTGCGCGACGCTGCCGGGCGCCGACGTCAGCGCTTCCGTGTAGGTCGTCTGGATGGAATCGATGACGACGACTTCCGGGGACGTCGCGTTGATCGCGCCGACGATTGCCTCGAGCTGCACCTCGGCGAGCAGTTCGACCGGCGCATTGACGAGACCGAGGCGCTGTGCGCGCAGCGCGATCTGCTCGGCCGATTCCTCCCCGGTCACGTACAGCGTCCGGTGCAGCGCGCCGAGTGCGGCGCCTGCCTGCAGCAGCAGCGTCGACTTGCCGATGCCCGGATCCCCGCCGAGCAGAATGACGCCACCCGCCACGAGGCCGTCGCCGAGCACGCGGTCGAATTCGTCGAGGCCGGTTGCGATGCGCGTCGTCGCGCTCGGGGTCACGCTGGCGAGCGGCGTGACCGACGAGCGTACGCCGGCGACGTTCTCGAAGCGCGCGGCGGCCGGCGTCGCGAGCGTCTCGACGAGCGTGTTCCACGCACCGCATTGCGGGCACTGGCCCTGCCATTTCGGCGCCTGCGCACCGCACTCGGTGCAGGAGTAGACCGGCTTCGCCTTCGCCATCAACTCAACTCGTCCGGCTCGGCGACGGCGGTGCCGAGCTTGCCGACGACGACGCCGGCCGCTTCGTTCGCGATCGCCATTGCGATCGGAAGCGATGCGCCGGCAGCGAGCAGCGTGCCGAGCGTCGCGATCACCGTGTCGCCGGCGCCGGACACGTCGAACACTTCGCGCGCCCGCGCGGGAATCGTCACCGTGCCGGCATTCGTGTAGAGCGACATCCCGTCCTCGGAGCGGGTGAGCAGCAGCGCGTCGACCGCAAGATCGCGGCGCAGCGCCTGCGCGCGGCGCGCGAGATCGTCCTCGTCCCGCGCGCGGCCGGCGACCTGCCGGAACTCGCTTCGGTTCGGGGTGATCACGCTGGCGCCGCGATAACGCTCCCATTCGTCGCCCTTCGGATCGACGAGCACCGGCTTGCCGGCGGCGCGCCCGCGCTCGATCATCGTCGCGATGTGCGCGAGACCGCCCTTGCCGTAATCGGACAGCACGAGCGCGTCGGCGCCACCGAGCAGCCGATCGAACTCGGACAGGTGCGCGGCGAGCAGCTCGTGCGGCGGCGGCGTCTCGAAATCGATGCGCAAGAGCTGCTGCTGGCGTCCGATCACGCGCAGCTTCACCGTCGTCCTGAGCGCTTCGTCGCGCAGGAACGACGCGTCGATGCGATCGGTGTCGAGCAGCCGCAGCAGGACGTCGGCCGGCTCGTCCTTGCCGGTGGCCGACAAGAGCATGGCGCGCGCGCCGAGCGCCGCGACGTTGCGCGCGACGTTCGCCGCGCCGCCGGGTCGTTCCTCGGAGCGCGCGATCCTGACGACCGGCACCGGCGCCTCGGGCGAGATCCGCTCGACGTCGCCGAACCAGTAGCGGTCGAGCATCACGTCGCCGACGATCAGCACGTTCGCGGCGGCGACGCGCGTGCGCCAGGCGGAGAAGCGGCGGCTCCCCTCACCCCTTCCCTCTTCGCGCTCGCGGGGAGCGGGTGCCGAGCGCTCGCGAGGCGGTTGAGGGGTCCCGTTTCGCGTCGGACTCATCGTCGACCGATCGACACGTGCTCGAAACCCGCACTGCGCACGAGTTCGGGCTCGTAGAGATTGCGCCCGTCGAAGATCAGCGGCTGCTTCATCCTGCGCGAAAGCGTGTCGAAGTCCGGGCTACGAAACTCCTTCCATTCGGTCACCACGACGAGCGCGTCGGCGCCGTCGCAGGCCGTGAGCGGATTGGCCGCGAAGCCGATTCGCGGCAGATTGCCCAGCAGTCGTTTCGCCTCGTCCATCGCGACCGGATCGTACGCCGAAATCGTCGCGCCTCGCGCGAGCAGCGCGTCGATGATCACGCGCGACGGCGCCTCCCGCATGTCGTCGGTATTGGCCTTGAACGCAAGTCCCCACAGCGCGAAGCGCCGCGTCGACAGGTCCTCGCCGAAGCGGGCGACGATCTTGTCGACGAGCACCCGCTTCTGCGCATCATTCGCGGCCTCGACGGCCGACAGGACCTGAAGCGACGCGCCGGCGCGCGCGGCCGTATGCCGCAGCGCTTTCACGTCCTTCGGAAAACAGCTTCCGCCGTAGCCGACGCCGGGATAGAGGAAATGCCATCCAATCCGCGGATCCGAGCCGATGCCCTGCCGCACGTGCTCGATGTCGGCACCGAGCTTTTCCGCGAGGTTCGCGAGCTCGTTCATGAACGATATCCGCGTCGCGAGCATCGCGTTCGCCGCGTACTTGGTGAGCTCGGCCGAGCGCACGTCCATCACGAGCAGCCGCTCGCGGTTGCGCTGGAACGGCGCGTAGATGCCGCGCAGGATCGCGATCGCCCGCTCGTTGTCGGCGCCGATCACGACGCGGTCGGGCTTCATGAAATCGTCGATCGCGGCGCCTTCCTTCAGGAACTCGGGATTCGACGCGACAGCGTACGGGATGTCGACGCCGCGTGCCGTGAGCTCCTCGGCGATCGTCGCGCGCACGCGGTCGCCGGTGCCGACCGGCACCGTCGACTTGTCGACGACGAGCGTCCACTGCGTCATCCGCCGCCCGATGTCGCGAGCGGCCTGCAGCACGTAGCGCATGTCGGCGCTGCCGTCCTCGTCGGGCGGCGTGCCGACGGCGATGAACTGCACGTTCGCGTGGCCGACCGCTGCGTCGACGTCGGTCGTGAACCGCAGGCGGCCCGCGACGACGTTGCGATGAATCATCGGCTCGAGGCCGGGCTCGTGGATCGGGACACCGCCGCTTCGCAGCAGGTCGATCTTGCGCGCGTCGACGTCGAGGCACAGCACGTCGTTGCCGACTTCGGCGAGGCACGTGCCGCTGACGAGGCCGACGTAGCCGGTGCCGATCATCGTGATCTTCATGCGCGCGGTCCCAGCGTGCGGTTGATGGCGGCGAGCGCGGCAAGCGGATCCGAAGCGCCGGTGATCGGCCTGCCGACGACGAGAAACGTCGCGCCGTTGCGGATCGCTTCTTCCGGCGTCACGATCCGCGCCTGGTCGTGCGCGTCCGCGCCCGCCGGGCGAATGCCGGGCGTGACGAGCGCGAAGTCCGGCCCGCATTCGGCACGCAGCGCAGCAGCCTCGCGCGCCGAGCAGACGACGCCGTCGAGCGCGCACGCGCGCGCGAGGCGCGCAAGCCGCAGCGCCTGCGTTCGCGCGTCGCTTTCGACACCGGTCTCGCGCAACGCATCGTCATCGAGGCTCGTGAGCACGGTGACGGCGACGAGCAACGGCCGCTTCGCACGCGGCTGCGCCGCATCGACGGCTTCGCGTGCCGCGCGAAGCATCGCGCGTCCGCCCGCCGCGTGCACGTTCATCATCCAGACACCGAGGCGCGTCGCAGCCGCGCACGCCTGCGCGACGGTGTTCGGTATGTCATGGAACTTGAGGTCAAGGAACACGTTGAAGCCTCGCGCCACGAGCGCGCGGACCGCTTCCGGTCCTCCGCTCACGAACAGTTCCTTGCCGACCTTGATGCCGCATTCGCGCGGATCGAGACGCCCGGCAAGCGCGAGCGCAGCCGCGGGATCGGCGTAGTCGAGCGCGACGAGCACGCGCGGAGAGTTGGCGCTCATTCGAAGGATCTCCTGCAATCAGCGATCATGCGTAGCCATCGGGCGCTTCGGTTCGCTTCGGCGAATACGTTTCCCATTTCTGGCAACCGGGGCAGCGCCAGTAGTACTGCCGCGCGCGAAAGCCGCAGTTGTCGCACTTGTAGAGACCGAGGCGCTTGATGTGCTGGCCGACGAGGCCCTTGACGAGCTCGAGATCGTGGCGCCGCTCGGGCGGCGACGACAGAAGCTGCGCTTCGAGCAGCCGGTCGAGGCCGATCAGCGTCGGATTGCGCGCGAGCTCGTCCTTGATCAGCGTCGCCGCGGCGTCCGGGCCTTCATGCTCGAGCGTCAGCGTGAAGAGCGCGTTCAGAAGGTCGAGCGACGGATACTGCGCCTGGTAGTTGCGCAGCACGCGGATGCCGGTCGGCAGGTCGCGCAGGCTGCGAAACGCGGCTGCGAATCGATCGGCGACGAGCGCGAGAAACGCCGGATTCTGCGATTCGATCCGCTGCCAGGCCTCGATCGCCGCGCGGTGGTCGCCCGCTTGCGCCTCGACGTCGCCGGCAATCACGTTCGCGCGCGCGCAGCCGCGATGCGTCGCGAGCGCGCGCTCGATTTCGGAACGCGCGGCCGGCATGTCGGACCGCAGGAGCGCGGCCTGCGCAAGCTCGCAATGGTATTCGGCGATCTCCTTGAAGTACGGCTGCTTCGCGAGCACTTCCATCCGCTGCATCGCGGTGACCGCCTTCGGCCAGTCCTTCTCCGTTTCGTAGATCTCGATCAGGTGCGACAGCGACGAGTGCTCGAACGGCGTGCCGTCGAGGCGGCGGAAAAGGGTCTCGGCGCGGTCGAGAAGTCCCGCGCGATGGAAGTCCTGCGCGAGCTCGTACGTCGCCATCGTGCGCTTGTCGGCAGGCAGCGTCGGCCGGTCGAGCAGGTTCTGGTGCATCCGGATCGCGCGGTCGGTTTCCCCTTGCCGGCGGAAGAGCGAGCCGAGCGCGAAGTGCAGGTCGATCGTCTGCGGATCGACCTTCACGACCTCGATGAACGACTCGATCGCCTTGTCGGGTTGCTCGTTCAGAAGGAAGTTCAGGCCGCGGAAATACGACAGCGGCAACGCACGCGACTCGTGCAACAGGTGCTTGATGTCGATGCGCGCGGCGATCCAGCCGAGCGCGAAGAAGAGTGCCGGGATCGGCAGGAGCCACCACAGCTCGAAATCCATGCGGCGATCAGAATCCGGTGGATGGCGGCGGCTCGAACCCCGGGCCGGACGCCGGCGTGGTGCCCGGCACGGCGCCGCGCGCGGCCGGCAGCGACGCCTGGACGCGATGATGCTCGCGGCGCAAGCGCGAGAGCTGGCGCTTCAGCCGCACGACCTTGATCGCGCTCGCGATCAGTCCGAGCGCGACGCCGGTCGCGAATGCGATCAGGATCACGAACACGAGCGGCGCCTGCCACTCGTAGAGCGAGAAGACGCGCAGCGTCACCGGGTCGGCGTTCTGCAGCGAGATGAACAGCAGCGCGATGAACACGATCGCGATGAAGACAAAGCGCACGACGCTCATCGGCGCGCCTCTCCTTGTGCCCAAGTCGCGCGGGCAAACCGCCGCGCGCGCTCCGAGTCCGTAAACGATCGCCTATGGGTACCCGGCACCTCCTTCGCGAGACAAACATGTCTCGCTCGTCGGCGCCACCCATTACGGCGATCACTTCCAGTCGCGCGCGCGACGGTTTGCCCGTCGCTTCGCCGCATCGCGCCGACTCCGGGCAGTGGGCAAAGCGCGCCCCCTCGGTAGTTGGTGCAACGAACCGTCACCGGCGTCTCGGAAGCAGCGGGCAAGACCCGGCGCGTGCGACTGGGAGTGCCGATCGTCACGGGTGGCGCGACGAGGGAGGGCATGTTTGCCCGACCGACATTCGCGCCGGGTACCCGTAGATCGGCGTTTACGGACTCGGAGCACGCGCCGGGTCTTGCCCGCTGCTTCATGACGAGGTCCGCATGAAGAGCAACATCAGCGCGCAAAAGAAAGGCGGCCTGCGAATCGATCGTGGCCGCCCGTTCGACGTTCATCGAGCGCTAATCCTGCGCGAGGTTGAAATCGACCCGTTCCCGCAATTCCTTCCCCGCCTTGAAGTGGGGCACGTACTTCTCGGGCACCTGCACCTTCTCGCCCGATTTCGGGTTGCGTCCGGTGCGCGGCGGCCGGTAGTTCAGGCCGAAGCTGCCGAACCCGCGGATCTCGATGCGCTCGCCCTTCGCGAGGCTTTCCGCCATCGCGTCGAGCACCATCTTGACCGCCAGTTCGGCATCCTTGGCAACCAGTTGCGGAAACTGCGCCGCGAGGCGGTCGATCAGCTCCGATTTGGTCATGCGATCAACCGTTGGCCTTGTTGTCGAGCTTCGCCTTCAGCAGCGCGCCGAGATTCGTCGTGCCGGTGCTCGTTCCCGCGTTCTCGGCGCTCATCCGCTGCATCGCCTCGGATTCGTCGGCGTTGTCCTTTGCCTTGATCGAGAGGTTGATGCTGCGGTTCTTGCGGTCGATGTTGATGATCATCGCGCTCACGTTGTCGCCGTCCTTGAGGCGCGTGCGGATGTCCTCGACACGGTCGCGCGAGACTTCGGACGCGCGCAGGTAGCCTTCGATGTCGCCGCCGAGCGAGACCACCGCACCCTTCGCATCGAGGCTCTTGACGGTGCCGGACACGATGCTGCCCTTGTCGTGCGTCGCGACGAAGTTGCTGAACGGATCGCCTTCGAGCTGCTTGATCCCGAGCGAGATCCGCTCGCGCTCGACGTCGATCGCGAGCACGACCGCCTCGACTTCCTGGCCCTTCTTGTAGTCGCGAACGGCGACTTCGCCGGGTTGCGCCCACGACAGATCCGACAGGTGCACGAGCCCGTCGATGCCGCCGGAGAGCCCGACGAACACGCCGAAGTCGGTGATCGACTTGATCTGGCCCGCGACGCGATCGCCCTTCTTGTGGTTCATCGCGAACTCGTCCCACGGGTTCGGCATGCACTGCTTCATGCCGAGCGAGATGCGGCGGCGATCCTCGTCGATCTCGAGGATCATCACTTCCACTTCGTCGCCGAGCTGCACGACCTTGGTCGGATGGATGTTCTTGTTCGTCCAGTCCATCTCGGAGACGTGCACGAGCCCTTCGATGCCCGACTCGATTTCGACGAACGCGCCGTAGTCGGTGATGTTCGTCACCTTGCCGAAGAGGCGCGTGCCCGGCGGATAGCGACGCGAAAGGCCGATCCACGGA
>Ga0070681_10000798_pt1 | contig 26266 bp, 24 predicted proteins | sample KBSC83BmetaG_FD_65650 | JGI IMG/M metagenome (GOLD analysis project Ga0070681, IMG submission 65650) | Corn rhizosphere microbial communities from Kellogg Biological Station, Michigan, USA - KBS C8-3B metaG | ecosystem: Host-associated > Plants > Roots > Rhizosphere | place: USA: Michigan...
GGACCCGCGGATCGTCCGAGTCCTCAATTAATCAGCAATCAGCAACGCCGTTAGTCCTCAACCCTCAGTCAAAGGTCCTCGGTCCTCAGTCCTCGATCAACGTTAGAAGCCGAGTCATGATTCGCTCCGTCATCCCCCACACAATGTGATCATGATGACGAAAAACTCTGGCGTTGATCTGCACTCCCCTCGCGAAAACGGTATCGCTCTGCCATGAATCAGTGCGGGCGAGCTCCCCGAACGGCACCCAGAACGCCAGCGCCACTTCCGAGCTGAGCTCCAACGCCGCCTTTGCATCGAGAATCGCGACGAACGGCCGCACCACGATCGCCGGCAGCCTTACAGTTCGCGGCCGCAGGTCATCGAGAGTGCCCAGGATCATCCCGTCACCCTCGAGATCGATTCCGGTTTCTTCGCGCGTCTCTCTGATCGCCGTCGCCGCCAGCGAGTCGTCGCCCGCTTCCTCGCGGCCGCCGGGAAACGCGATCTGCCCGCTCCACGGATCGCCGGGATATTCCGCGCGCTTGATCAGCAGCAGCTCGACCGCGTTATCGTCGGCCAGCCGAAGGATCAGCGCAACCGCCGCCCTTCGCTCGCCCTCTTCGTTGGGAGCAATTATGGCCGGGTGCGCAGCCAGCGCCGAGCGGATTTTCCGAACGGTCGGATTCTCCAGCAGCCGCGCGAACCTCGCTCCTTCCGCCCCTCCGCTCACTTCATCGGCGTCGCGTTGTCGACGAAGAACTTCACCGTCTCAGCTACGACCTTTTCCAGAATCGGCGGAATCTCGTTCAACGGATGCTTGGCATCGAACCCGTGATTGCCGCGCTCGACGAGTCGCAGCGTGCTGACCGCGCTCGATACGCTGTGCAGGTGCTCCGCTTCGCTACTCGGCACCGTTTCATCCGCGGTCCCGTGAATGATCAGCCACGGCACTTTGATCTTTTTTGCCGCCGCCTCGATGTTCACCTTCGTCTTGCCGTGCACCTCCACGTCATCGAGCAATCCAGTCCCCAGCCGCATCACCTGTCCGGTGCGCGAGTTGGTGATCTCCGCGTAGCCGCGCTGCCGCCATTTTGCGACGTCGTCCGGCGACCATCGATTGGGATAAGAGATCGCCGCCCACGTCACCAGACTGCTGACGTTCGAGCCCTCGGCAGCTGCGTAGAGGATTGCCATTCCCCCCCCGCGCGAGTGCCCGAACAATCCGAACTTTCCGCTGATCCACCCCATTCGCCGCGCGTATTCCTCGATCAGCTCGATGTCCTCGAGCTCACGCGTGAAGGTGTTGTGCTCGAACGCCTCGGCTTCGGTGAAGGACTCGCGGTCAGGCCCGATACCGCTTCCGGAAAAGTCGAAGGTGATCGCGGTGAGCGCGCTCTTCGCCAGCATGCGGGCGAGGTGCGGAAAGAACGCCCAGTGCGCGAAACCCTTGAATCCGTGGCAGATGATTACGGAGCCGGACGGGCGTGGTGCGCGGTACACCTCCCCGCGAATCATCAGTCCGTCACGCGACGGGATCTGAAATGGGGCCGCGGTGATTTCGCCCGCGACCGTCATCCCTCGATCTCGCCGTCGATGTCAGCCCAGCCCTGAATGCCTCCCGACATCGACGCGACGTTCTCGTAGCCCATCTGCTTCATCGTCAGCGCCGCGAGCGCCGACCGGTTTCCGCGCGCGCAGTAGACCACGACCCGCTGATCTCGATCCACCAGCCCCTCGACTTTGCTCTCCAGATTGCCGCGTGGCAGATGCACGGCATTGGGCAGGTGACCGAGGTTCCATTCGTTTGGCTCTCGCACATCGAGATAAACGACCTGCTCATTTCGCGCCTGCATGTCGCGCACTTCGGCCGGCGTCACCTGCTCGACCTGGCGCTTCGCGTCGTCGATCAGATCCTGGCCACTCTTGTATTCCATCGTTCAGGACTCGTACGATGTGACGGTTAATGTGCGGCTCCCCGTCTCGACGTAACCGCTGGCGCCGAGTGGTATGGTCCATTGCCTGTCGATGTGTCCGACGGGAATGCCGGCCATGCACGGGACATCGATCGCGGCCGCAATCTCCCTCAGCAGCTCGTCAAAGGTCCGGCCGCCGCCCGAATCCTCGCACTGCACGCATTCGCCGAACACGATTGCGCGGCACGCATCGATAGCCCCCGACAGTCGAAGCTGCTGCATCAGGCGGTCGACGCGGTATACCGGCTCGTTGATGTCCTCGAGGATCAGAATGCCCCGGCTCAGGTCCGGCATGTACGGCGTACCACACAGCGACGCGAGCACGGCGAGGTTCCCGCCGACGAGTCTGCCCTCGGCACTGCCGCTTCTGATCTCGCGCGCGTTGTGTGCGACGCCGCACGAATCGGCCTGCTCGACGACCGCGCGCTCGAATGAGTCGCGCGAGAATTCCGTGAGCGGCTCACGCGCCGTCGGACCATGGTAAGTGATCAAACCGCAGTTCTTTTGTATCGCCGCGTGCAGCGCTGTGACGTCGGAGTATCCGATCACCGCCTTCGGTGTGCGCGCCAACGCGTCGTAGTCGATCCCTTCCAGAATCCTGATGAGACCGTAGCCACCGCGCAGACACCACACCGCATCGATGGCGGGATCGCGCAGCGCGTTGTTGATGTCCTTGAGCCGGGTCCGGTCGCTGCCCGCCAGATACCCGGTTTTTTCGTTGGCGTGCTCTGCGACGACGGGCACCCAGCCCAGTGAAGTCGTGTTGTCCTGCGCGCGCTGGAGCTCTTCGGGTTTCTGCAGCGGACCAGCTGGAGCGATCAGCGCAACGCGCGCACCGGCTGCCAGCGGCTTCGCGCGACGGAAATGTTTTACTGGCACTTATCCATTGTTGTGGCGCGAATTACGCAGTGAGTTCAGCGCTTGCATGCAACCTAATATGGCACATGCATTGCTTTTGTCGCGCCTTGTGACAAACAACTTTGGAGGGTAGCCGCATGGCTGGTACGGAAGACAACTTCGGTGCGAAAGGTGGTGGTGGTGGCGGATCCGGTGGCGGCCAGGGCGGTGGTGGTGGAGGCGGCCGTCCAGGCGGCGGTGGTGGCGGGATGGGCGGCGGCCAGGGTGGCGGCGGCGGACGTCCCGGTGGTGGCGGACAAGGTGGTGGTGGACAAGGCGGAGGCCAGGGTGGCGGAGGCCAAGGCGGCGGTGGACGTCCCGGCGGTGGTGGCGGTGGCGGACAAGGAGGCGGTGGTGGTGGTGGACGTCCTGGCGGCGGAGGCGGCGGTCAGGGCGGTGGCGGTGGCGGCCGACCCGGCGGCGGTGGTGGTGGCCAGGGTGGCGGCGGCCAGGGCGGAGGTGGAGGAGGCGGTCGTCCCGGTGGTGGCGGGGGCGGCGGGAATCGTTAACTCTTCCCGTTCCGGCGGGGCGTCGCTCATGTGCGACGCCCCGTTTTTTTGTTGATGCGACTCCTGCCCGCGATCCTGTGGTCGCTGCCGTGGATCGTGCCGCCGCTCGTTACGTGGTGGCGATTGCGCAGCTCGCGCTCGCTCGACGACGAGAACAACGTCGCGCCGACCGACGCGCCCCTCGTGAGCGTGATCGTTCCCGCGCGCAATGAAGCGCGCAACATCGAACGATGCGTGACGTCCATTCTCGCGACGACGTACCCGAGTCTCGAGCTCATCGTCATCGACGACTCGTCGACCGATGAGACCGCCGACCTCGCGCGCCGGGCGATCGCCGCCGACTTCCGCGCACGAGTGGTTCGCAACGCGCCGCTACCCGACGGCTGGTTCGGGAAGCAGTGGGCATGCGCGACCGGTGCGAAGCTCGCCGGTGGAACCGTGCTGCAGTTCACCGACGCGGACACTGTTCACGCGCCGGACCTCGTGACGCGCTCGGTCAACGCCATCGTGCGAACCGACGCCGATCTTTTTTCGGTCGCCGGACGCCAGGAGCTGGGCGGATTCTGGGAGAAAGTCATCCAGCCACAGGTCTTCGGCCTTCTGTCCATGCGTTACGGGGGCACCGAATCGGTAAATCGCTCCACACGCATCAGCGACAAGATCGCCAACGGTCAGTGCATCTTCGTAAAACGAGAGAGCTACGATGCGCTCGGCGGACACGCCGCCGTTCGGACGTCGGTCGCCGAGGATCTGATGCTGGCGCAGCGGTTCTTCGCCGCGCGCAAGCGCGTGGTGTTGATGCTCGGCATGAAGCAGCTGTCGACGCGGATGTACGAATCGCTCCCGGAAATAGTTCGTGGCTGGCGCAAGAACGTTTTCGCCGGCGGATTGGATGCGGTGCCTTTCGGACGCGTCGGGAGGGTCATCTTCCCCCTCGCCCTCCTCCTTCCGCCGATCCTCGAGCTTCTCCCCCCACTCGCTCTCATTCTGTCGATTTTCGTCGGAACGAGTGCGACCGTTTTATCGTGGGCGCTCATCTCGATTGCGGCGACGCTCGGATGGTGGGTCGCGGCGTACGTAGCGGTCGAGGAGAACCCGATCTATGCGCTCGCATACCCGCTGGGCGCGATCGTGTTGCTCTACATCTTCTTCACCGCCGTGATCCGTGGGCGAAGGGTTCGCTGGAAAGGGAGAACCTATATCTCCCAGTGAGTTCATTCGTGGAACCGCGGCGGCGGTCTACCCGTAGTGCAGAACCACCATCGAGCCAGGGCACTATGGATTCAGCCGGAGATCTGGGAGTCGTCATCGCGCTCATAAGCGTACTGGCCGGCGTGGCGATCGTGGCCGCGGCGTTTGCCGGCGCATACCTGTTTGGTAAAAGCCGCGCCGAGCGAGGATCGTTGAGCGCGTCTCCGGATCCTGAGCTCCTCGCCCGACTCAATCGCGTGGAACAGATCGTCGAGGCCACTGCCATCGAGATCGAGCGCATCAGCGAAGGCCAGCGGTTCACCACCCGGCTTCTCTCCGAAAAGAAAACGATCGAGTCGTAAGGCGCCGGCAAGTGCACGAAGGACGTCGCGCGGGATTCGTGCGGCGCGCCACCAAATGATGCGAGTGTTTCGAGCCCGTTCCGGTACGCTCGTGAGTGCCTCCGCTCGAGCGCTCCCGTCTCCTCCTGAATGCTGCGTGCTCTTTCGACGGCGTTGCGGCGATCCTCCGCGAGCTCGGTTTCAATTCCCCGCTCCTGCCCCTCGACCAGACCGCCATCCACGCGCTCGGGCTGCCGGGCGATGTCCGCTCGGCTCGCATCATCAGTGCGTCCGAGAGTCTCCGAGCTCTGGTGCTCGAAGTGCGCGATGGGGCAACTCTCCGCGACGCGATTTCAGAAACCTCGAACGCCCTTTCCAGACACGCGCCCCAGTTTCTCTGGATCGTCTGCGCGTTTCGCGACTGCGCCCGTGAATTCGCGATCGCCTGCTGGTCGTCGACGCCATCGATGCGGGTGCGTGTCGTATCGATGTTGTGTCAGATCGACGAGCTCCGGACCAGCGACGCCGAAACGCTCTCCGCACTGGCGACCGCCACGGGAGACAGCGATCTCCTTCGACACACTCGCTGGCTCGACGTGCTCGGACGCGAAGCGATCACGCGTCGATTCTTCGCCGCTCTGAAACGCGTTGTCGAGCAGCTGGCAGACTCTCTCACCGGCAAGGCGACTGCACTCGAGCGCCGCGAGCTCGCGCTCCTCTACATCTCGCGGTTGGTGTTCCTCTCCTTTCTCGAGACCCGCGGCTGGCTGAACGGCGACTTCTGTTTTCTCTCCAACGGCTACTCGAGCTGCGTCTCATCAGGCGCCCGTTATCAACGACGCGTTCTGGAGCCGCTCTTTTTTGGAACCCTCAACACGGGCTTCCGCGCGCGCTCCCGCCGAGCGCGGGATTTCGGGCGAATCCCTTTTCTGAACGGCGGTCTGTTCGCGCGCTCACACCTCGAGCGAATCCGCCGCGGCTGCGAGTTCGCGGACGATGCCTTCGGAAGCGCCTTCGGCAATCTGCTCTCGCACTACCGGTTCACCGGCCGCGAAGACTCAGCCGATTGGTCGGAGGCGTCGATCGATCCGGAGATACTGGGCAAAACCTTTGAGGCATTGATGGCGGCGCCCGACCGAAAAACGAGTGGAGCGTTTTACACCCCGCAGGAGCTGGTCGAAGATCTCACCAGCCACGCTCTTAAGGCCGTGACCGAAGGTGATGAGAGGCTGGAATCGCTGCGCCGTCTCAGAGTGCTCGATCCGGCTTGCGGATCCGGCGCGTTTCTCGTGCACGTCCTGGAACGCATTGCATCCCTTCGACGCGACTCGGGTGAGCCCGGATCGCTGGCCGAGGTTCGCCGTCGAGTCCTGACGACCTCGATCTTCGGCGTCGACGTCAACCCGATGGCCGTCTGGCTATGCGAGCTCAGGCTCTGGCTTTCTATCATCATCGAAAGCGACGAGAAAGATCCGATGCAGATCGCTCCGCTGCCAAACCTCGATCGGCATATCAGGGTAGGCGATTCACTCGGCGGCGGAGCATTCGACGATCACGGCGCACTCGGGTCGAGTCGTTCCGTTGTAAGTCTGCGCGCGCGTTACAGCCGGGCGGTTGGTCCGCGCAAGCGTAGCCTGGGCAGAAGACTCGATCGCCTGGAGCGCGGAGCGGCCCTCGACACCCTCGTGGCGCGCATACGCCGGTTGGCCGCCGAGCGAAAGGAGCTGCTACTCGCGGTCCGCTCGCGCGATCTTTTTGGCGAGCGTCACAGGCCGAATGTCGAGGCGCGCCGCCATTTGAGCGAGATCAAGTCTCAGCTAACGGAGTCACGTCGCAGGGCGAAAGCGCTGCAGAACGGCGGCGCCCTTCCGTTCTCCTTCGCCGCGCATTTCTCGGATGTCGCCGCCGGCCGCGGGTTCGACATCGTCATCGGAAATCCGCCTTGGGTGCGGGTGCACAATATCGAAGGCTCCGCCCGCGAGCACCTCCGGCGCGAGTTCAGCGTCTATCGTAACGCCGCGTGGGAGACAGGAGCTCAGATTGCCGGTGCCGGCCGCGGCTTCGCGGCGCAGATCGATATGTCCGCCCTCTTCGTCGAGCGCTCCTGCCAGTTGCTGCGGCCCGCGGGAGTCGTGGCGCTCCTCCTCCCCGCCAAGCTGTGGCAATCGCTGGCCGGCGCAGGCTTGCGCCGTCTTCTATTCGACACCACCGAGATCCTTTCACTCGAGGACTTCGGCGACACCAATTCCCAGTTCGACGCCGCGGTTTATCCGTCGCTTCTTGTCGCCCGGCGCGCCGCACGAACGCACCAACACCAGGAGATCCCGCTCCGCCTCGGCATCCGCTCGCCCTTCGGTGCCACGCAGTGGTCCGCTTCGCCCAAACGCCTCGCCTTCGATTCGACACCCGGCAGTCCCTGGTTGGTGATGCCTCCGCGCGCGCGAACAGCATTCGATCGCGTCATCGACGCCGGCGTGCCCTTTCACCAAACCCGATTTGGCCGTCCACTCCTCGGCGTCAAGACGGGGCACAACCGCGCCTACATCGTGCGACTCGATTCTCTCGACGGCGCGACAGCGCACGTTACCGGTGACGGCCGCGCGGGAATCATCGAGCGCGAGATGCTGCGTCCGCTCATACGTGGCGAAACTCTCGACAAATGGCGATCGACACAGTCGCGGGAGCACATCGTCTGGACCCACGACGCACGCGGCCAACCGAGACGCGAGCTGCCACCACTTGCCAGGCGCTGGCTGGCTCATTCACATGACGTGCTCGGAGCGCGTAGCGACCTGCACGGTCGATTCCCCTGGTGGACGATTTTCCGCACCGAGAGCGCCCGCTTCGATCGGCCGCGAGTCGTCTGGGCCGACTTCGGTCTCACTCCCCGAGCGATGGTGATCGAGAGTGGGACGCCGTTGGTCGCGCTCAACACCTGCTACGTCGCTCATTGCGAAGACAGCGACGACGCATTTGCACTGTCCGCCATCCTGAACAGTCAGCTCGCCACAGCGTGGCTGAACGCGTTGGCCGAGCCGGCACGCGGCGGGTATCGCCGCTACCTCGGCTGGACCGTATCCCTGTTCCCCATTCCGCGCGATTGGCCGCGCACAAGAAAGCTCCTCGCCCCGATCGGTCGGCGCGCGACCGAAGGCGACATTCCACGCGACGACGAGGTGCTCCACGAAGTTCTGGAGTCGTATCACCTGCCCGTCGACGACATCGAGCCATTGCTGTCATGGACGTTCAACTTCGACTAGCGTCGGCGGACGCAGTCCGATCGCGAATTGCCGAAGCCATCCTACGGGAATCGGTATCGTCCGCGCGCATCGGGTCCGTAGAACTGCAGCCGCACCAGGTGTCGGCGGTGTCACGACTCGGTGAAGCGATCAGCACGTTTCGGGGCGCGCTGCTTTGCGACGAAGTCGGCATGGGCAAGACCTACGTCGGTCTGGCCGTCGCGGCGGGGTTCGGCCGTTGTGCGATCGTTGCGCCGGCTGCTCTGATCTCGATGTGGCACGATGCGCTGGCAGCGACGGGAGTAGTCGCCGAGCTGGTCTCGTTCGAGAGCTTGAGCCGTGCCCGTGCAAGAAACCACACCCGCGAGAATGGTGAGCGCTTCGAGATTGTGGTGATCGACGAGGCTCATCACGCCCGCAATCCCGCCACCAATCGCTATTTCGCGCTCTCCGCCCTCGTGCGCGGTGCGCGAGTCCTGCTACTGACGGCAACCCCCATCCACAATCGCCGTCAGGATCTCGTCGCGCTTCTGTCATTGTTCCTGGGCAGCCGCGCCGAACGACTGACCGAAGGGGAGCTGTCGCTTTGCGTGGTGCGGCGAGAGCAGAGGCAGCTCGCGGCTGAATCGCGAATTCCGGCAATCGCGGGTCCGCTAACTCACCCGGTCCCCGATAGACGAGGCTTCGTGGACCGACTGCTTAAGCTCCCACCGCCAATCCCAGTTCGGGGCGGAGGCGTCGGTGGCGCTCTGATCGGAAGGAGCCTCGTCCATCAATGGGCGTCGAGCGAGGCGGCGTTCGCTGAGGCGATCAAGAGGCGCGTTGCCAGAGCGACGGCGCTGTGTGCGTCGCTGGAGTGCGGCCGGTATCCGAGCGCGACCGAGCTGGAGACCTGGGTCTATGGCGATGGCGCGCTACAGCTCGGCTTCAGCGAGCTGCTTGCGCCCGCGATTTCGGACAATGCGCAGCTCCTCGCGACGGTGCGCGCGCATTTGAATGGCCTGAACGGCCTCCGAGCCGAGCCCGGAAGCAGCGCCATCGACGATCGGCGCGCAGAGATTGTCCACGAAATTGTTGCCGAGCATGCCGGGGCGGCGGTCGTTGCCTTTGCGCAGTACTCCGAGACCGTCTCGATGTTGTTCCGGCGACTGTCCCGCAGAGTCCGCGTCGCGCTGCTTACCTCACACGGCGCGCGGGTCGCCGGGGGTGCGCTCGCGCGCGACGAAGCAATTCACAATTTCGCACCCGTCGCGAATCATCGGCCGGCGCCTCCGGAGTCCGAGCGTATCCATTTGCTGCTCACGACCGATTTGCTTAGCGAAGGAGTCAATCTCCAGGATGCATCGGTCGTCATTCACCTCGACATTCCGTGGACAGTGGCGAGAATGGAGCAGCGTGTCGGCAGAGCCGCGCGAATCGGATCGCGCCACGCGCGCGTCCACGTTCATTTGCTGCGTCCGCCAGCGAGCGCCGCCGCGACTCTCGAGGCGGACGAGATTCTGAGTCGGAAGTGGCAGATTGCCAGCAGCGCCGTCGGCGCGACCACTCGAATTCCGGTAGAGTCGCGCGGGCATCCAGAGGGTGAAAGCGTCAGCGCGAAGACGGAGCTCCTGCGATCCATTCTTCGCGGGTGGGTCTCACAGGTTGACCACCGGAACCACGGTGCAGGCGCGGGCTCCCCTCGCCTAAATGACCCGAACGACTGTCTGCTGGCCGCCGTTGCGTCGCCCCAAGCCGGATTCGTCGCCGCCGTTCGGCTCACGGATGCAACGCGCCTGCTCGTCGGCGAGGCAAAATCGCTATCGGTCGATTTGGACGCTCAGCTCGAGGTTTGTGGCCGGGCGGGCGGCGTGGAGATGCCGGCCGAGCCGAGCGCAGCGCAACGGGCGCTTGCTGCGATTGCAGACTGGAGCCGCATCGTTTCTGCATCAGCCGCGGCCGGGATCGCTTCGTCGGACGCCGTGCTGCGCAAGCAACTCACCGCCCGCATCGATCTGGCGATTCAAACAGCTCTGCCCCACCAGCGCGCGAAGCGTTCGGTCCTTGCCGCCCGAGCTAGACGAGTTGCAACCACTCAGCAGTGCGCGGCAGTCGAACGCGAGCTACAGGCTCTCGCGCACTCTTCGCTACCCACCGACGAATGGCTCGAAGCCGTAGCGAGTCTTGGTGCCGTTGACGCGCCAACGGCCGGCACCGATCGAATTGTCGATCAATGCCGGCCGCTAGCGCTGCTACTTCTGGTTCAGCCCTGAACCGTTTCTCGCGGCGCTTCCAGCAGCGCCGACGTCACGAAGCTCAGACGGATTCGATCTCGGTTGCCGCTCGATCGAGTATCTCCTTGATCTTCCTGATCTGCTCCGGGGTTCGTGACGAGCTCTTCGACGCGTAGATCGCGCGACCGACGTTCTTGAAGCCGCGGTGCACTTCCATCATCGGCTCGCCGAAAATGCTCTGCGCGAAGTCGGCGATCTTCGAGAAGATGTCGTCGATCAGCGGCTGATTCTCGGCGAGATGCTTCCGACCTTCCTCCGTGATCTCGTAGATCTTCTTGCCGCTCTCTTCCGGCAGCGCGCGCGCGTAGCCGAGGTCCTCCAGCATGGTGAGCGTCGGATAGACCGTCCCTGGACTCGGTGAGTACATCCCGCCGAATCTCTCCTCGATCTCCTTGATGATCTCGTAGCCGTGCCTCGGCTTCTCGTCCAGAAGCCGCAGGATGACGAACTTCAGGTGCCCCTGATCGAACATCCTCCCGCCGCCAAACGGCCCACCCCTCGACCTGCCCCGACCGGCCCAGAACGCTCCCGAGTCGAACCCGAAGTTTTCCGGCCTCATCCCGAACGCCCACGCGAACCCCTGTCCGCATCCTCTTCCGTGCATATCCGCTCCTCATTCAGCCCTCAACCCGCCAGCGAGGCGCCATTCGGTGCCTGCGATACTACTGGCGATATATCTTAGCGCGCTAAGCTATATCTGGCGATATATCGGCGCAAGTCCCGAAAAGGGAGAACTGCGGCAGCGACCGGTTTGAGGGGTTTAACCCGCCGGCGGCTAGTAACTTGCCCATCAGGTTGGTCATGATCGAGAAGGGGTATAGTCTCGGACTCGTAGTTCTCTCGCTCGTGGTTGCCACGGTGGGAGCCTACGTCGCAGTTGAGATCGCATCACGGGTGCGCGCAGCAGAGGGACGACGCCGGGTTTTCTGGACCTATGGCGGCGCCTTCGCGATGGGACTCGGCATCTGGAGCATGCACTTCGTCGGTATGCTCGCGCTGCGCCTTTCCATACCGATCTGGTACGACGCGCTTCTCATTCTTGCGTCAGCCATTGCCGCCGTCGTCGGCTGCGCAATCGCCTTCTTCGTCTTCAATCGCGCGACGGTGAAGCCGTGGCTCGTCGTTGTCGCCAGCATCTTCATGGGCCTGGCGATCGCCGCGATGCATTACACCGGCATGGCCGGCATGCGGATGAACGGCCACATCTTCTACAATTCGGTAATAGTTGGCGCATCGATCGCCGTGGCGATTGCCTTCTCGCTCGCCGCCCTTGCGTTCACGCGCAATCTCGTCGATCGAGGCTCGGAGAAGCGTCTCTGGATCAGGAAGACGGGCGCCGCAATTCTGCTCGGCTCCGCGGTCAGCGGCATGCACTACACCGGCCTGGCGGCAGCGACTTTCACCCGCGGCGCGCCAGGGTGGAAGCCGACCGACGATCTCGTGCTCGGCACTTTCCAGCTGGGCCTGGTCGTCGCAGTTATCAGCGTCGCGCTCCTCGTCGTGGCGCTCTTTGCCACCCAGTTCGAGCGCTGGACCATCGCCACCCGCAGCAAGTTCGAGAATCTTCTCGAGCTCGCGCCTCAGGTCGTCTGGTTCGCGGAGCCCGATGGCCGAATCAGCTACTGCAATCCTTATTGGTACGAGTACACGGGCCTCTCGCGGCATGACACCCTTGGCGATGAATGGCTCGCTGCAATTCATCCTGACGATCGCGATCGCGTGAGCGCCAGCTGGCAGACGGCCGTGAATCGCGGCACCGATTTCGAGGCCGAGCTTCGCCTGCGTGAGCACGATGGCGATTATTGCTGGTTCCTCGCGCGCAGTCGTGCACACCGCGACGATACTGGAAGCGTCGACGGCTGGCTCGGCATCGCCGTCGACATCGAGGAGCGCAAGAAAGCAGAAGAAGAAGCCCTCGCCGCCAGCCAGGCGAAGTCCGAGTTCCTCGCTAGCATGAGCCACGAGCTGCGCACTCCGCTCAACGCGATTGGTGGATACGGCGAGCTGCTCGCGATGGGCGTTCACGGATCTCTCAACGCCGAGCAGGCCCAGGACATCGCCCGTATCCGGCGCAGCCAGCAGCATCTCCTCACCCTCATCAACGACGTGCTGAATTTCGCCAAGGTCGATGCCGGCCAAGCCGAGTATCGCCTCACCTCGGTTCCCGTCGACGAAGCGCTGCACGATACCGAGACGATGATCGCTCCGCAGATCATCGCCAAGGGGCTGCGCTACAGTTACAAGGGGGGCGACAAGACGGCGTCAGTGCTCGCCGATCCGGAGAAGCTCCAGCAGATCGTGCTCAATCTCCTCAGCAATGCGGTCAAGTTCACCGACACCGGCGGGAGCATCACCCTGTCGGCCAGTCCCGCGGGTAAGTGCATCGATATCTCCGTCTCGGACACAGGCGGTGGAATCTCGCAGGAGAAGCTGGACCGGATCTTCGATCCGTTCGTTCAGGCGGAGCGCCGGCTGAATCAGCCCGTGCAGGGCGTTGGTCTCGGGCTCGCCATCAGCCGCGATCTTGCCCACGGCATGGGTGGCGAGATCACCGTCGAGAGCCAGGTCGGCAAAGGCTCGACTTTCACTCTTTCGCTTCCCCGCGCGCCGCGGATGGATCCTGCCGATCGGCCGCCCCCGATCCTCACCGATCGCCCGCTCCCGTTGCGCACCGAGAAGGACGAATCGCCGGACAAGAACGAGGCGTCGAAGGCCGAAGAAGTTGTCGAAGCCAGCCCGGCAGTTGCGGGCGCGGCCGAGCCGTCGGGCAACTAGGGCTTCACGCTCTCGCCCACCGGCGGCAGCGCGATCAGAGTCCGCCTCCCAGCGTCGATCACGTAGGCAGAGCGATCAGCCTTCGCCAGCCCAAGCCGGATGTCCTCGTCTCCGAGATCGTGAGCGAGCAGCGTACGCACTCGTGATGGATCGACCTCGTTGGTCACCAGTGTGCGCGGTCCATTCCGCTGGTCGTCACGCACGAACAGCAGGTTGTGACCGGTTGGCAACCGGGACATGATGTCCCACAGCCACAGTCTTGGGGCCGCGCTTCTGTTTCGCAGGTCGCGCTCCGAACGCATCGTCGACAGAGAAGCGATCAGCAGCGCGATCGCCAGCGCGACGCTGACGGGTGCCCCGGCAGCGCGCATTCCCGTCACCGGCTTTGGATCGAACGACGGCGGGCCGGTGTCGATGTTCTTCGCCAGCCACTGGGTGGCGCGCACAAAGCCCAGCACGGTGATCATCGCCCCCACGGGCAGCGCCTCGAGATAGTACACCGTCCAGAACGGCGGATGCGCGTACAACAGGTAAGCGACAAACAGCATCAACGCCGTGATCGCTCCGATCGCCAGAACCGGCGTAAGCGAAAAAAGTCCGAGCACGAAGAAGACCATCAGTCCCGCGCGCCAGCTGGTGAAGAAGTCCGCGCGCAAACCGCCGAGCCGCGCGACTGCATCGCTGGAGATCGAGCTGACAGTGTGATTCCGATGCAGCTCTTTGAACCGGTCGATCTCACTCGCCTGATTGGCGGGCAGCGTACGCAGCGGCGCAGTCGTATCGAGCCCGAACCCGATCACGTCCCACGGGATGTAGGTCCTCGTGTAAAGGGATTGTGGCGTCTCGGTCCACCGTCCGGTCGTGAACCTGCTCCAGACTGGGACGATCGCCAGCACTACCGCACCTACCAGCACGGCGTACCCGATCTCTCGCATCAGCCCGCGTCGCCGCGCTGACCACACCGTAACAGCTATGACCGGAAGCGCGAAGACGAGTCCGGTCAACGGCCTGGTAATCAGTCCCCACGCCACGCAGAATCCGAGTAGTGCCAGCGTTGTCCGCCGCGGCCGCAGGTGCCACGAGTACAGACACCACCAGCCAAGCAGCCAGAGAAACGTGGTCGTCGTTTCGGAAAGGAACGACGGCAGGAATCGCAGATTCGCGCGCGTCGTCGTCCAGACTGCCCACACCAGGAGCGCGACCCACCCATTCGTGAGCCGTCTGCTCAGCGCGAAAACCAGCGCTCCTGACCCGAAGATGAGCAGCAGCGGGACAAGCGCCGCAAATCCGGCCACGACGCCCGGAACCAGCAACAAGCTCTGACCGGGAAAGTATTTTGCCGCCACAAACGGAGTCACGAACACGTGCATCTGCTCGAAGAACTCCGGAAGCGCGCGACCCGGCAGCGTCCACGCGCCCTTCCCGAAGATTTCCGCCTGTAGAACGTAGGCCGACTCGTCAGCGATGTTCGGAATGAAGTGGGAGCCTTTCCATATCCATCCCATCACCAGTGCCGAGATGAGCCCGCACGCCACCGGCATCCAACGACTGCCGAGAATCGGATCGATCGCCGCCCCGGCACGAGTCACGGCGCCCTCCCTCTCATAGCGGATGGCAATCGCCGCAACAATGAGTGGAACAAGAAAGATCACCGCCAGATCGCGCATCATTTCTTCCACTCCCCGAGTTTCCTGGAGGCCCCCACCACGAGAATCATCGCATCGGCTCCAGTGTCGCCAGGAAGTGAAGGTTGGAGTCGCAGATTAGCGACACCGGAAATGGATACAGGTGCAGCCTCCGGATTATCGCCGCCGGCCGAACGCCCCCGCGGGCCCAGACAGCGCGCCATTCGGCTTCCGTCCAATAGTTGTACGGCAACCGCACACCATGCGGAGCATTTCCAACCCAATCCATCGCTCGCAACACGAGTCTCGAGAGAGCCTTGTGGGCGAAGTGATCCTTGATCACGAGGTTACCCCGACTGACACGCTTCATCTCGGCCATCAGCACCTCGGGATCCGCTGCATGATGAAAGACATCGACCGCCATCGACACATCGAATTCACCATCAGCAAAAGGCAATTGCCGCCCGTCGAATTGCCGCACCGGTATCGGAGTGCCCCCTCTGACCAGCACGTCGACGCCCTCGATTCGCAGGTCGGGCCGCATTCGGAGCAGCAACTCGTCCAGCAAGCCATCTCCGCAGCCGACGTCTAGAACTCGCGCCGAGTGCGGGAGCAATGGCGCGATTGCCGTCGCCAGGGCTCCAACCCGCCGGTGAAGGACGCCCTTGCTGTGGATGTATCCGATCGCCCTCGCTAACGGACCCACTCAACGCCGTCGCATGCCCAGCAGGCTCAGGAAAAAGCTGGCGAGAATCGTCTCGAAGCCAAGCGCGACCAGCGTCACACCGGGAATGACCCAGCGCATTGTGACGGCGTACTTGAGGTCGCCGAAGCCGGTCGCCCGCCAGATCGCCAGCGCGTCGAAGAGAAAATACGCGCCAAGAGCCATCGCGACGGCGCCAACCACCAGACCGGTCTCCAGCTTGATCACCCGAAATGCGCGGGTGAGCAGCGGATCGGGCGGCAACAGGTCTTCGCTGATCGCAAAAACTTTGGTGAACACCGAGAACAGAATCGATTGGTATCCGCAGATCACCGCCAGGCTCGAGAAGAGCAGCGTGTGAACATCGAAGTGGATGCCGCGGAACCGAATGCCCGGCAGTGCGATGGCGTATCCGGCGAGCCCCAGCAAAATCAGCGCGACGCCGGGAATCAGGAACAGCCAACGCGGACTGTATAGCAGATAGAAGCGCAGCGTACGCCAACCGTCGCGGAACGTCTTCAGGTGCGGCGGGTGCACTAGTCGTCCGTCGGGGTGCAGAGTGATCGGTACTTCCGCGATCCGCGCGCCGTAGAGACTGCCCTTGATGATCATCTCGGTGGCGAACTCCATTCCAGTACAACGCTGCCGCAACCCCGTGTAGAACTCCTTGGTGAACGCGCGCAGGCCGCAGTACACGTCGTTGACCCGTACCTTGAACCAGCGTCGGGCAAGCATCGAGAACATCGGGTTGCCCCACCAGCGATGCAGACCCGGCATCGCACCTGGCATGACAGTGCCCCCGCCGGCGGGAAGCCGGCAGCCCTGCACCATGTCGTAGCCTTCGCGCAGCTTGTCCAGAAACTTCGGCACCTCGCCGAAGTCGTAGCTGTCGTCCGCGTCCCCCATCAGGATGTACCGCCCGCGCGCCGCCTCGATGCCTCCCATCAACGCGCTGCCGTAGCCACGTGCCGCCACCGGCACCACCCGCGCACCCAACGACTCGGCGATCTGCTGCGATCCATCGGTAGACCCGTTGTCGGCGACGATTATCTCGGCACCGATGTCGTGCGCGTCGATCGCCGCCTGCGCTTTCTTGATGCAGGTCGCCAGTGTGTCGGCCTCGTTTAGGCACGGCATCACGATCGATATCTCCACGGACTTCGGTCGAGCGACCGGAGCTACACGCGCCTTAGCAACCGCTGCCGGATTCGTCATCAGCCGACCGCCCGTTTCATGAAGCTCCGCATCCCGAGCGTCCAGAAAATCGCCGTCACTATCACCAGCGCGACGACGACTATTCGCGGCGACATGTGTGGGGCGCCGGGCGTCAAAACCGCCCGCATTCCTTCGGCGACGTATACCAACGGATTGATCAGCACCGCGTACTTCATCACGGGTACAACTGACAGTCCCTGCCACGGATAGTACGCGCAGCCAAAGAAAATCATCGGCGCCAGGATCACGCCGAACATCAGACCGATCTGCTGCGGCTGGATCGCAGTGCCGAGGAACAATCCGAGCGATGAAAACGCCGCTGCGCCGAGCACGGTGATCAGGAGCACGTCGCCAAAGTGCGCGAAGCTGAGGTTGGGAATCGGTCCCATGATCAGCCGAGCCACCGGCAGCACGAACAGCGCCGAGACGATACCCTGCAGCACCCCGCTCACGATTTTCTCGGCGGCGACAAGCCAGATCGGCACCGGCGCAAGCAGCCGGTCTTCGATCTCTTTCGTCCATCCGAACTCCTGGACCATCGGCAACGCCACCGACTGGATGCTCGAGAACGTCAGGCTGATCGCCAGCACGCCCGGCAGCAGCGCCGTCGTGTAGCCCTCACCCATGAATCCCATCCTCGGCAGCAGATAACCGAACACGATCACGAACATCAACGGCTGCATCGTGGTGCGCAGCAGAAAGAACGGCAGCTCACGCCGTGCAACACGCACGTCCCGCCGCAGCAGTGCAAAGAAAACCGACGATGCGCGAACCTCCGCGCGCGGTTCACCCAGCGCAATCGCAGTCATTTAGCGCACCTCACCCGCATTCCGCAGCTCGCGCTTACCACCCTCATGCCAGCTTCCTCCCCGTCAGCGACACGAACAACGTCTCGAGGCTCGGCTGCAGCAGGTGGATGTCGGTGACGGTTCGACCGGCTGACTCGGCGGCCTCGATGAGTGCCGGCAGAGTCTGTCCGCCACGATCGCTATGTACGCGCAGCTGCCCATCGTTCGCTTCCACCTTCGTTATGCCGTCGATGGTCTCGGCGATCTCCGCCGTCGGCGTCGCATCCCCGTCGAGCACCATCTCGATCAAGGTGCCACCCGGCGCCTTGGATTTCAGCGCCCGAGGGGTATCGAGCGCCAACAGCTTGCCATGATCGATGATTGCCAGGCGGTCGCAGAGGCGGTCGGCTTCGTCCATGTAGTGCGTCGTCATGACGATCGTCCGGCCACGACGATGAAGATCGCGCAGGATCTCCCACAGCCCGAGCCGGGCCTGGGGATCGAGTCCGACCGTCGGCTCGTCGAGGAAGATGATGTCGGGCTCGTGCATCAGGGCCCGCACGATCATGAGACGCTGCTGTTGTCCACCGGAAAGCTCCGACATTTTCGCCGACGCTTTGCTCGACAGACCGAGCCGGTCGAGCAGCTCGTGGGCGCGCTTGGTCGCCACATCGGAATTGATCCCGAAATACGCGGCGTGGAATTGCAGATTCTCCAGCACGTTGAGGCTGAGATCCGCATTGGGCCGCTGCGGCACGACACCGATAGTCTGGCGCACCCGCACCGAGTTGGTGACGACGTCGGCGCCTGCCACCACCGCCGTGCCGGATGTGGGAAGTACTCGGGTCGTCAGAATTCCGATCGCGGTGGTTTTGCCCGCGCCATTCGGCCCCAGCAGCCCGAAGAACTCGCCGGCGCGAATGTCCAGGTCGAGCGACTCCAGCGCGACGACGTCGTTCACCGGTGGCGCGCTCATCCCGGCCGGCGCGAAACGCGCGCTGTGGCCGCTTGCCGGTCTGCTCTTTCCGCTTCCCTTGTAGACCTTGCGCAGCGCGCGCATCTCGATCGCATTCACTGCTTCTGGGCCGGCAATAGAGGGAGGTTCATGGTCGCCGGTAATGACGAGTGTCGGCACGCTGGCGTTACCCCGACTCGGCATTCGAAACCTCTGTTCGACAACGGCCACACGAGTCCAAAAGCCGGCAGTCTGGAGACTGGAAAGCTCGGAGCGTGTCAGTCTGTCGCTCTTGGCGTGTATAGAAAACGCACCGGTCTCACGCGACAGTTTGACAGCTACCCGACTCCCACCTGCCCACGTCTCCCCTCTGCCGACTTTGTGACTAGGGGTGCCGCGGAGTCGCCGCAATCCCCGACTGAGCCGGCTATGCCCCGATGGGGTGCCAGGTCGTCTTGAATTCGATGAAGTCGCGGATCTCGTAGACGCTCTGCGCCTTCGCATCCGACCAGTCGAGGTCGTCATCCCGCTTGTGCGACCGGACCCGCTTGATGCTCTCCGCGGCGCCGAGCTGAAGCTGCTTCTTCTCGTCCTGATCGACTACCGCGCTCACGCCGCGGATGTGGGTGTGGGTAGCGAAAGTCGGCACCAGCTCCTTTCGGAATCCCGTCAGGATGTTCACCACCCCGCCCGGCAGATCCGACACCGCGAGCAGCTCGCCGAGCACAATCGCCGGATAAGGGAATTCCTGCGACGCCAGGCAGACACAGGTATTGCCGGCGATGATCACCGGCGCAATCTGGCTGAGTAATCCGAGCAACGGCGCCGCGTCGTCAGCGATGATGCCGATGATTCCCATCGGCTCGGCGACGGTAAAGTTGAAGAACGGCCCCGCGACGGGGTTGGTATTCCCGAGCACTTGCTCGTACTTGTCAGCCCAGCCCGCGTAGTAAATCAGTCGATCGACGCCGGCAACAACTTCTTTTGCGGCAGCGGCTTTGTTTGACGCACCCGACATCACCAGCGCCTCCGCCATCTCGGCGCTCCTGGATTCGAGCATCTCTCCAAGCCGGTACAGAATCTGTCCGCGGTTGTAAGGAGTACGTGCCGCCCATGATGGCCCCGCCTTCGCCGCCGCCTCCACCGCGTTCCGCAAATCTTTGCGGGTGCACTGTGGGATGTTTCCAAGCAAACGCGAATTCCCCGTTCCGCGTCCTCCATCCCCCTTCACTGCCTTCCCCTCTCTAACGGCAAACACCCGCCCGCTCTCCGAGCGAATGAACTGTCCGCCTACGTAAACCTTCGGCGTCTTGGTGATCGGAATGCGCGCCATCGTCAGACCACCTTTCCGTAATCCATGAGCCCCTGCCGGCCGCCTTCGCGTCCAAAGCCCGACTCCTTGTAGCCTCCGAACGGCGACGAGGGATCGAATTTGTTGAAGGTGTTCGCCCAGACTACTCCCGCCTTGAGCAGCGTGCTCATCTTGAGAATCCGGGAGCCCTTGTCCGTCCAGACGCCCGCCGACAAGCCGTACATGGTGTTGTTGGCCTTCTCGACCGCTTCCTCGAGGGTGCGGAAGGTGAGCACGCTCAGCACTGGTCCGAAGATCTCTTCGCGCGCGATGCGATGGCTTTGCGTTACGCCCGTGAACACTGTCGGCTTGAAGTAGTAGCCGCGCGCCGGGAGTTGGCAGACGCCCGACTGGTACATGTCCGCGCCCGCCGCCACGCCTGAATCGACGAGCTCGCAAATGCGATCGAGCTGCGCTCTCGAGTTGATTGCGCCGACGTCGGTGTTCTTGTCGAGCGGATTCCCGACCCTGAGCACATCGATCCTGTTTTTGAGCTTGTCAACGAACATCCCGGCGATCGATTCCTGCACGAGAAGACGGCTGCCCGCGCAGCAGACGTGGCCCTGATTGAAGAAGATTCCGTTCACCACACCTTCAACAGCCTGGTCGATTGGCGAATCGTCGAAGACGATGTTCGCCGCTTTCCCGCCAAGCTCGAGAGTCAGCTTCTTGTCAGTGCCGGCGAGCTGGCGCATGATGACCTTGCCGACCTCGGTCGAGCCGGTGAAGGCGATCTTCGCCGCAGTCGGATGCGTCACCACCGCCGAGCCGGTCTCGCCTGCGCCGCAGACGATGTTCACCACTCCGGCCGGGAGCTCTGCCTCGAGGAGCAGCTCGGCGAACTTCATCGCCGTGACCGACGTGGTCTCTGCCGGCTTGAGCACGACGGTGTTTCCCATCGCCAGCGCCGGCGCGATCTTCCACGCCAGCATCAGCAGCGGAAAGTTCCACGGAATCACCTGACCGACGACGCCGAGCGGAGCGATCCGCGCGCCGGGTACGGCGTACTCGAGTTTGTCGGCCCAGCCGGCGTGGTAGAAGAAGTGCGCGGCTGTCATCGGCACGTCGAAGTCGCGCGATTCCTTGATTGGCTTGCCACCGTCCATCGACTCGGCGACGGCGAACTCTCGCGCGCGATCCTGAATCAGTCGCGCGATTCGGTACAGATACTTTCCGCGCTCGACTCCGGGCAATTTGCTCCACTGCCCGAACGCCTTCTGCGCGGCCTGATAAGCGGCATCTACGTCGGCCTGATTGGCGAGAGCGATCTGCGCCAAAACTTCTTCGGTCGCCGGATTGATGGAGTCGAAGTACTTGCCCGACTTCGGCGCCACGAATTTCCCACCGATGAAGAGATCGTACCGCGACTTGAGCTTCGGATCGGCCGTTTCGGGCGCCGGATCGTACTCCCACAAATCGCCAAAAATCAGCTGCGGGATCGAGCTGCTCGCCGCCGTTTGGCGCGCAATCGTTCTCGGCGTAGTCATGTCAATAACTCTCGGCCGCTTCAGTGAAGTAGTAGGGCGCCTGATACGCGCCCGTCTTTTCTTTTTCGATCTGCCGCAGCAGATCGTTGAGCAGTGAGCTCGCGCCGAAACGGTAGCGCGTCGAGTTCAGCCAGGCGTCGCCCAGAGTTTCCTTGACCGCGACCAGGTAATGAAGCGCCTGCTTGGCAGTGCGGATTCCGCCGGCGGGCTTCATTCCGATCGGAATTCCGGTGGCCAGATAAAAATCGCGGATCGCTTCGATCATTACCTGCGTATTCGCCAGCGTTGCGCTGCCCGACGCCTTGCCGGTGCTGGTCTTGATGAAATCGCCGGACCGGATGACCTGCATCGCCAGGAACGACGCCGCTCGAATGTTGTCGTAGGTGTCGAGCTCGCTCACCTCGAGAATCACCTTGAGCTGCGCGTCGCCGCACGCTTCGACCACCGCGCCGATCTCGTCCTGCACCGCGTTGAATTCGCCGGCGAGGAAAAGACCGCGGTTGATCACCATGTCGATCTCGTCGGCGCCGTCGCCCACCGCGGTTCTTACTTCTTCGAGGCGCAACGGTAGTGGACTCTGGCCGGCGGGAAACGACGTAGCAACCGATGCGACCTTGATCGCGGTGTCCGCCAGCCACCGGGCGGCGTATTTGACGAGGAAGGGATAAATGCACACCGCCGCCACCGGCGGCACCGATTCATCAAAGCTCGGCCGACGAGCCTTCTGGCAGAGCGAGGCGATTTTGCCGGGCGTGTCTTTCCCCTCGAGCGTCGTCAGATCCACCATCGAGACGGCGGTCGTGAGACCCCAGAGCTTCGAGCCCTTCTTGATGCTGCGGGTTGTGAATTTCGCGACGCGCTCCTCGATTCCGACCTGATCGACAGTTCCGATTTCGTCGAAAAGCTTGCTGAAGCTGCGGCGCGCGGCGGTTGCCGTTGAGGCGGGCATGGTCCCTCTAATATCGCGTCGGTAAATCCCCTTTACAACGACGATTTCACTCTGCTGACGCCGCGCCTGTTACAACGCGGCCGAGAGCGATACTTTGGCAGCATGGCTGATGCGCGTCCTTACGCCGTCCTCTTCGATCTCGACGGAACTTTGATCGACTCGATCGCGCTGTTGCTGGCGTCGATGCGCCACACCTTTCACGGCCGTCCCCGGCAGCCGACCGATGACGAATGGATCGCCGGACTCGGCACACCACTGCCGAAGCAGCTCACTCCTTATGTGGAATCGGACGAAGATCGTGAGCGATTGCTGAATCGCTATCGGGCATTTCAGGTCGAGAACCACGATCAGCTGATGTCGCACTACGAGGGCGTGATCGACACACTCGCATTGCTTTATCAGCGAGGCCATCCGATGGGCGTCGTCACGAGCAAGGGGAACATGATGATGGAGCGCGGTCTCAAGTTCATCGGCGCCGACGATTACATCGAAGTTGCAATCGGCTATGACTCGGTGCACATCCACAAGCCGGATCCCTATCCGGTCAAGGCAGCGCTCGAGAAGCTGGAATACGGCGCCAACGAAGCAGTGTTCGTCGGTGATTCACCGCATGATATCCAGTCCGGTAATCAGGCCGGCGTAATCACCATCGCCGCGCTATGGGGTCCGTTTACGCGCTCGACGCTCGAGCCGTACAAGCCGACCCATTTTCTCGACGACATAAAACACCTTCCGGCACTCCTCGACCGAATCGCTGCGCCCGGTGCGGGGTAATATATTTCGCACGTTCGACCCTCTTAGGAGTTAGTCAAATGGGTGTGTCATATCAGACCGGAACACTGGTTCGGACCGGTGAAGAGCGCGCGACCCTCGTTCGCCGCACCTACGCACTGGTTCTGGTCAGCGTTCTGGTCACGATGGTCGGTGCCTCATTCGGACTGTCACAGCCCCAGTTGATGGGCGCTGTCGCGGCGCATCCGATCATCACCTTCTTCGTCGCCCTGGCGCCTCTGATCATGGCCCAGCGCGCGCGGACCCAGTTCCCGATGAACATCGGGATGGTCCTGCTCTTCAATTTCGTGATGGGCGTGATGATCTCGCCCGCCCTGTTCATTTACGGCCGTACCCAACCCGGGCTGATCGGTCAGGCGGCCGTGCTCACCATCGGCGCGTTCGGAATTCTGACGATCTACGCATTCGTCAGCCGCCGCGACTTCAGCGCCTGGGGCAGCTTCCTGATCGTCGGTTTGTGGGTGCTGATCGGCACGATGTTCCTGAACATGTTCTTCCGAAGCGCCCTCGCCGATCTCTGGCTCGCCTCGGTGTCAGTCCTTCTCTTCAGCGGTCTGCTGGTGTTCGACACCTGGCGCCTCCGCAACCACTACGGCCCCGACGAGTACGTCGGCGCGGCGGTGCAGATTTATCTGGACCTGCTGAACATGTTCATGGCGATTCTTCGCATTCTGGGGAACCGTCGGAACTAATTGCAACGGAACGGGTGCTCTGAAAACTGCAACTGAACGGGTGCCGGTCCCGATGCCGTTCCCGACTATCCTTTCCCTTTGACAGCCTCGATCGCCCCCGCCATCGCAAGATCCTTCTCCGTTATCCCTCCCGCGGAGTGCGTGCTCAACGAGCACGTGACCTTGGTGTAGCGAATGTCGATGTCGGGGTGGTGATCGGCTGCGTCGGCCGCTTTCGCGACCGCGACAACGAAATCGATTCCCGCCATGAACTCGGGGAACTGGTAAGTCTTGCTTATCACGTCTCCGCGCCTGCTCCATCCGGGCAGATTGCCGAGGCCGCGCTGGATCGCAATGTCAGATAGGCGCTCACCCATCGTCACACACTCCGCGGAGGGTACCTGCCGGGGAAGATAAGTTTGACCTGCCCGCGCGCAATGATATCGGCCACGCTCGGCATCGCGATGCTGGCGACTTTGTCGTCTTCCGCCGCGGCGCAGCAGCAATCGCCGGGCGATTCAGTGAACACCGGCAACTATTGGGCACGATTCGCGTTGGGCGCCGCCATCAGTCTCGCATCACACGAGAGCGCCCACCTCCTGACGGCGCTCGCGCTCGGCTTTCACCCCTCGATCGGTCTGGATAATGGTCGGCCGACCATTTTTTCCGGCATCGACAGTCGCCAGCACCCATACCAGCAATTCCTTTTTTCCGCCGCTGGCCTGACCACCCAAACTGTAATCGACGAGCTGATCCTCGATGTCCCACACCACCGCGGCGGGGCCATCGAGCGCGGCATCCTCGCCGGTGGAATCGGCACCACACTCTTCTACATCACCCTCGGCCGCAATGGGGCGGTGAGCGACGTCGCCTTCATGTCCCGCACGTCGTCGCTCTCGAAAACCCAGATCTCCCTGATATTTGGCGGGATTTCCGCGATCCACGCCTTCAGAATCGCGCGCGATTCCAGCTACCGCCATTTCTTTGCCGGTCCAGCTCGAAGTGGAGTTGTGGTGGGCTGGAAGAATTAACTGCGAAAGAACTGGTGCCAGACCTCAGTGGCATAGTGACCAGTACGAAGTTCACTACGTCGGGACGCCACTGATGGCTAGCTGGGCACAGGCAATTGCTTGTGCCGGAAAGGTGAGTAGAAACGTCCCGACGTAGTGAACTCCCCACTGGCATCTGTGCTAGTGAGGTCTGGCACCCATTCTGTTGACCCGATCAGTTGCGGTTCTCCGGTCTTCGGCATATCTTCGGGCTATGAAGTCGAAGGATCCGGGCCTCTTCGGGGCCGAGTACGACCGGGCTTCCCGGCAGCTCCCCGTGATCGGCGAGCAGAAGGACATCCGCTACTACTCCTCCCCCGCCAAGAGCGTGCTGAACGGACCCGAAACCACCGGCATGGGGTTCTGGTCCATAAATCCTTACATCGGCTGCGCTTTCGGCTGCGCCTACTGCTACGCCCGCTACACCCACCGGTACGTAATGGAGCGCGCCGCGACCGACGAGCGGATGACCGATGCACTCGGCGATGCCTACAACAAGCTCCCACCCTGGCTGGCGTTCGAACGAAACATCTTCGTCAAACGCAACGCACCTGAAGTCCTGAGTCGCACGCTGCGCTTCGGCAGCGACCGGCATCTCAAATTGCTGGATGGCGAGTCAATCGTGATCGGCACGGCGACCGATCCGTACCAGCCCGCCGAGCGCAGGTATCGGGTCACTCGCGGAATTCTCGAGGTGCTCGCCGATCATCCCGGGCTCAGCGTCGTCATCATCAGCAAGAGCCCGCTCATCACGCGCGACATCGACCTTCTGTCCCGCATCAACAGGATCTCGCGTCTCTCGATTCACATCTCGCTCATCACCCTCAATCGCGAGCTGGCGCGTCGCATCGAGCCACGATCGCCCACTCCGGAGTCACGGGTCCGCGCGCTGTCGCGGCTGCGTGAAGCGGGCATCGATGCCGGAATCAACTGCATGCCGGTTCTCCCCGGCATCACCGACAATCCGTCCGATCTCGAGGCGCTGGTGAAGCGGGTCTCCGAGGCAGGCGCGACCTACGTCGGGGCGTGCGCGGTCAGGCTGAAATCAGCGGCGCGCAAGCGCTACCTGCCGTTCATCGAGCAGGAATTTCCGCACCTCGCTGAGCGATACCGGAATACGTACGCTCACAGCGCATACGCGGGCGAGAAGTATCGCGAGGGATTGGCTCGCTTTTTCGCGCAGATTTGCGTGAAGTACGGCGTGCGGTCCTGGTCCAGCCGCGATGACGAGGACGACGAAGGGGACGAGCCGCTGGATCCAGCGCTCGCCCCCTCGGTCCAACTCAGTTTCGAAATCTAGTTTCGAACGAGCTTCAGCTTACTGGCCGGTGCCGGCGGTGCCTGACGGCGGATTGTCGTTCGGGCCGAAGCCGATGTTCATCGCCGCGAGCAGCGCGGCCGCGTTGTTGGCGGAGTTGAACTTCTTGGCGCAGGTTGCGATCGCACGACGAGTCTGCGGGCCGTAGCGGCCGTCGACATTCGTCACGCCGCATCCCTGATC
>Ga0070681_10000799_pt1 | contig 26246 bp, 29 predicted proteins | sample KBSC83BmetaG_FD_65650 | JGI IMG/M metagenome (GOLD analysis project Ga0070681, IMG submission 65650) | Corn rhizosphere microbial communities from Kellogg Biological Station, Michigan, USA - KBS C8-3B metaG | ecosystem: Host-associated > Plants > Roots > Rhizosphere | place: USA: Michigan...
TCTAAACCCAACCCAATAATTCATCGCTGAATTACTTAGGTTCTTAGGTTTGGACACTTTGCATCTGGACTTTCATCCATCCGCAAGGCGCCCACACAAGTCACCTGCGCACACTGTCAAGGAACAATCTTCGCATCGAAGACGTTTCGCCTCCGAAGGCCCGACGTTTCGTCGAGCGAGCCGACTATCTTACAACACGTCCCGTGTGTGTCAACTCTGGAAGTGCAGGAAAGGAGGTCGGCCACGAGGCGGAAATGTCGTCCGCCGGGCTGGAAATTATAGCGTGATTGTCGATGCCTTGTGAAGCCCCTGCGAGGGCCGCGCTACACTGGAGGAACACGAGGAATACATCTATGCGCCGTGCCGCGACCCTGCTCCAGATGTTCTTCCTCGCTTCATTTTGCGCCGCCTGCGCCAGCGCGCCCGATGCGGCTTCCCGAGGCCCTGCGGTGGAGCTGCGCGGACACCGGATACAGGTGGAAATCGCGGCCGACGATGCCAGCCGCGCGCACGGGTTGATGGATCGCGCGTCAATGCCGGCGGACCACGGCATGTTGTTCGTCTTCCCGGATTCGCAGATCCGCACCTTCTGGATGAAGGACACGCTGATCCCACTCGACATGCTGTTCTTCGATGCGAATCGCCGGCTCGTGGCCGTCCAGGCCGACGCGGAGCCGTGCAAGGCCGATCCCTGCCAGTTGTACCCCAGCAATACCCCCGCGCGTTACGTGCTGGAATTGAATGCCGGCGCGGTCGTGCAGCTCGGATTGCGCGAAGGGGACGCCGCGACCTTCGTCAACGTGCCGACGGCAAGCCAATGATCGGGTTCTTCCTGGCCCGGATGGGCGCAGGCGACTCCCACGTGGTAGGGCACCAGCGGGCCGGGAGGCAGCTCGTCGGCATCGAACCAGCGGTCGTCGAACGGAATGAATCGCAACATGACCCGTCTCCCCTCGTTGAGACAGGTCTATTTCAACGATCGCGCGTGCAGAGGGCGTGACGCCAATGTGGCGAAGCGCTGACGGATCGTCGCGCAGAGACCGCTCAGCCGATTTCTATCATCTCGAAATCGTCCTTGGTCACGCCGCAATCCGGACAGGTCCAGGTATCGGGGATGTCTTCCCAACGCGTGCCCGGCGCGATGCCCTCTTCCGGGAGCCCGGCTTCTTCGTCGTAGATGAAGCCGCAGACCACGCACATGAATTTGCGATAGGCCTCGACCGAGGGTGCGGCGGCGACGTTGGACATGATCTCTGGGAATGGGGGCGTGCTGATATTGTCGCAAGTCGCGCCGCTGCATGAAAGGAGGCGCGGCATCAGCGCCCGGAGATCCCCATGTTCCATCCGCTGCTGCGCCGCCAGGGGCTGTATGCAATCACCGATGGTCCACGCATCGACCCGGTCGCCTCCGCGCAAGCGGCGCTCGAAGGCGGCGCGGTATTGCTGCAATACCGCGACAAGACGGGGGAGCAACGGCGGCGGCGGCACGAAGCCGGTACGCTCGCGAAAGTGTGCGCCCGCTTCGGCGTGCCCCTGGTCGTCAACGACGACGTGGAACTGGCTCTCGCAAGCGGCGCAGCCGGCGTGCACCTCGGGGAGAATGATATTTCGATCGCACAGGCGCGCGCCGCGTTGGGCGGAGACGCGATCATCGGCGTGTCCTGCTATGACTCGCTGCAGCGCGCGCGCGCGGCCGCCGCCGAAGGCGCCGATTACCTGGCGTTCGGGGCGTTCTTTCCTTCGCCCACCAAGCCGCAGGCGCGTCACGCAACGCCGGAGTTGCTGCACGCCGCGCGGGAATTGGGCAAACCGCTGGTGGCGATCGGCGGCGTCACGCCCGACAATGGCGGATCGCTGATCGCTGCGGGCGCGGATTTCCTGGCCGTAGTCTCGGCCGTCTTCGGCGCGCAGGACATTCGCGCGGCCGCGCAGGACTTCACGATTCTTTTCCAGACGCATTCGCAATGACCACTAACCACGAGCTGTTCCAGCGCGCGCTGCAAATCCTCCCCGGTGGCGTGGATTCGCCGGTGCGCGCGTTTAAGTCGGTCGGCGGCGAGCCTTTCTTTACCTCGCGTGCCGAAGGCGCGTACTTGTGGGACGTCGAAGGCAAGCGTTACATCGATTACGTCGGTTCCTGGGGGCCGATGGTCGTGGGCCACAATCACCCTCGCGTGCGCGAAGCGGTCGAGCGAGCGGTACGCGATGGCCTGTCCTTCGGCACGCCGTGCGAGGCGGAAGTACGCCTCGCCGAAAGCGTGCGCGCGCTGATGCCGTCGCTGGAAATGCTGCGCTTCGTCAGCTCCGGCACCGAAGCGACCATGTCGGCGGTGCGACTCGCGCGTGGCGCGACGGGTCGCGAGCGCATCGTGAAATTCGAAGGCTGCTACCACGGCCACGGCGACTCGTTCCTGGTGAAGGCCGGTTCCGGTGCATTGACTTTCGGCACGCCCGACTCGCCCGGCGTACCGCGCGCACTGGCGGAACTCACTTCGACCGCGCCCTACAACGACGTCGATGCCGTGCGAGAGTTGTTCGCGAGCGTCGGCGAGGAAATCGCATGCGTGGTCGTCGAGCCGGTCGCGGGCAACATGAATTGCATCCCGCCACGCCCCGGTTTCCTGCAAGCGCTGCGCGATCTGTGCGCGCAGCATGGCGCACTGCTGATCTTCGACGAAGTGATGACGGGCTTCCGCGTGGCGCCCGGCGGCGCACAGCAGTTGTACGGCGTTGCGCCCGACCTCACCACGCTGGGCAAGATCATCGGCGGCGGCATGCCGGTGGGCGCCTACGGCGGGCGTCGCGACCTCATGGAACGCATCGCGCCCAGCGGGCCGATCTACCAGGCCGGGACGCTGTCCGGCAACCCGGTCGCGATGGCAGCGGGTCTGGCGATACTCAACCTGATCCGCGAGCCGGGCTTTCACGGCGAGCTGGATCGCAGGACGCGTCTGCTGACCGACAGCCTTTCCGCGTGCGCGATCGAAGCAGGCGTGCCGTTCTCGTTCAATCGCGTCTGCGGCATGTTCGGCCTGTTTTTCACGGCAGAGAAAGTAGAGACTTTCGCGCAGGCGACCGCTTGCAATATCCCCGCTTTCCGGCGCTTCTTCCACGCGATGCTGGAGCAGGGCGTGTTCCTGGCGCCCAGTGCGTACGAGGCGGGGTTCATCTCCGGTGCGCACAGCGAGCAGGACATCGCCGATACGTTCGAAGCCGCGCGGGCGGCTTTCCGCGCGGCCGCCGGCGAGACCTGATTCGTGGCATGATCGCGGTTGCACGCAGGGCTTTACACATATGGCGCTTCACCGATCGCAGAAAGCGATCATCATGCGGTGAGCCGCATTCCGCGGTACACATGAGGAACTGGAGATGAAATCCCTATCGCTCGTTTGCAGTGCGGCATTGGCAATTGCACTGGCTGCCGCCGCCCCTTCCGTCCTGGCGCAGGAATCGGCCGCCGTTTCCACGTCCGCGACCAGCGCCACCGCGGCGCCGAAACTGCACGCCGCGATGCGTTCGCTCTGGCATGGTCACATCGAACACACCCGCGCCTACGCGATGGCGGTGAAAGCCGGTGACCAGGCCGCCGCGAACAAGGCCGCGGACGATGTGGTCGCCAATGCGAAACAGATCGCCGATGCGGTCGCCGGGTTCTACGGCAAACCCGCCGGAGAACAGATGCTGAAATTGCTGGCCGGCCACTGGGGCGGAGTCAAGGCGCTGACCGACGCCGATCACGCCGGCGACAAGGCGGGCCACCAGAAAGCCATGCAGGATCTCGCTCAGAACGCGACCGCGATCGCCAAGTTTCTGGCCGGAGCGAACCCGAACCTGCCGGAAGCGACCGTGCAGGGGTTGATGATGATGCATGTGTCCGACCACGAAACCCAGCTCAAGGCGCTCATGGCGGGCGACACCGCCGGGGAAGCGCAAGCCTGGGAGCACATGCAGGCGCACATGAACACCATCGCCGATGCACTGGCGGGCGCGATCGCCAAGCAGTTCCCGGCCAAGGCCTCTTGAACGCTTTGCCCGCCAGACTCCAGCCCGGTGAGACGCAGCGTCGCCTGCTGCGTCGCCTCATGCAGGCGCCGCAAGGCGCGAGCGTCGAGGAGCTTTGCAGCGCGCTCGGCATTACCCACAACGCGGTCAGGCAACACCTGACCGCGTTGATGGCCGCTGGTTTCGTCGAACGCGGCGAAGCCAAGCCCAGCGGCGGCCGACCGCGCGCGGTGTATGTACTGCTGCCCGCCGGGCGCGAACTGTTCCCGCGCAACTACGCGCTGATCGCCGGAGGCATGATCGAACATCTGTATGCGAGCGCGGGCACCGGCGCGGTGCAGGCGATGCTGGTCGAACTCGGCACGAAACTGGGAAAGGCGGGCGCGCAGATCATCGGCGATGACGACGATCCGCAGGCGGTCGCCGCCGCGCTGGCCGAGCAGCTCGATGCCCTCGGTTATGAAGCGCAGGCGCTGCAGCGCGGCGAACGCGGCGAAGTCGAAGCATGGAACTGCGTCTTCCACGCGCTCGCAAAGGCGCATCCGGATGTCTGCAGGTTCGACCTCGCCTTCATGCAGGCCGCAACGGGGCGCAAGATCCAGCACACCGATTGCATGTTGCGCGGCAGCCCCGCGTGCCGGTTCCGGATCGGCGCGCCCTTGCGATCGCCGGGCTGACTTTCCGGCTTCCGGTTTGCGTCGGCTATGCTGGCGGATCAAATCCGACAAGAGTCGATGATGATGAAATTCGACACGCTTGCCGTGCATGCCGGCGTCGAGGTCGATGCGCAAACCGGCGCGCTGGCGCCGCCGCTGCATCTTTCGACCACCTTCGAACACGCACCTGACGGCAGCCTTCCGCACGGCCTGCTTTACCAGCGTTACGACAATCCCACCCAGCAACGCCTGCAGGAAGCCCTGGCCGCGCTGGAAGGCGGCGAACGCGCGCTGTTCTTCGCCACCGGCATGGCGGCCGGCGCCGCGCTGCTGCAATCGCTGCCGAAGGGCACGCACGTGCTGATGCAGGACGACATCTACCACGGCTACCGGGCCATGGCCGCCGAATATTTTCCGCGCTGGGGTTGCGCGTTCGATGTAGTCGATACCGCCGATGCGGACGCGGTGCGCGCGGCACTGCGGAAGAACACCACGCTGCTGTGGATCGAATCGCCGTCCAACCCGCTGCTGAAGGTGATCGACATCGCGGCGATGGCGAAGCTCGCGCACGATGCCGGCGCACGGCTGATGGTGGACGGCACGTTCGCCACGCCGTACCTGCAGAAGCCGCTGGCGCTGGGTGCCGACGTCGTGCTGCACTCGACCACCAAGTATCTGGGCGGCCATAGCGACGTGATGGGCGGTACGCTGGTATTCGCACATGACGACGAAGTCGTCGAGCGCTGCTACGAAACGCGCAAGCTGCTGGGCGCCAGCGCTTCGCCGTTCGCCGCGTGGCTCACCTTGCGCGGGCTGCGTTCGCTGCCCGCACGCATGCGCGTCCACTGCGCCAACGCCACCCGCGTGGCCGGATTCCTGGACGATCACCCGGCGATCGAAACCGTGCACTTTCCAGGCTTGCCGTCGCACGTTGCCCATGCGTTGGCGAGAAAGCAGATGCGCGGCGAGGAGGGACTGTTCGGCGGCATGCTGAGCATCCAGTTGCGCGGCGGCCGCGATGCCGCGCTGCGCGCGGCGGGCAGGCTGAACCTTTTCACCAACGCGACCAGCCTCGGCGGTTGCGAATCGCTGGTCGAGCATCGCGCTTCCGTCGAAGGGGCGCACCCGTCTTCGCCGCAGAACCTGCTGCGGTTGTCGATCGGCCTGGAGGACGCGGAAGACCTGATCGCCGACCTGCGACAGGCGCTGTCGGACTGATCAGGCTTTTTGAAAACGCGGCAGCGCGTCCCGCAACACGCTCAGGCGCTCTACCGGATCGGTGAGTTCCAGCAGGCGTTGCCGCTCGTAGGCCAGCAGCGGCAGCAACTCGGCCAGGCGAAAACTCACCCAGCCTGCATCGTCGTAGCGTTCGCGCGGCGCCTCGCGCCACGGTCCGCCGGCCTGTTCGACCAGCCGCTCGAGAATGGTCGACAGCAATCCGTATTCCGGTGGCACTTCGGTCGCCGGCTCTTCCGGCCAGCAGCGGACGTGGCCGTGCACCAGGCCGTTGTCGCGCACGCGCGAACGCAGGACGCGGAAGCGCGCACCACCCTCGACGGTGATGCCGAGCACGCCGTCCGGGTGCGAGTAGAAATCCGTGATGCGCGCCAGCGTGCCGACCGCCGCGGGAAGGGCCGGTGCTCCGACTTCGCTGCCTTCGAGGATCAGGCACACGCCGAAGCAGGCGTTGTTGCGCGCGCAGTCGCGCACCATCTCCAGATAGCGCGGCTCGAAAATGCGCAAACTGAGCGGTCCGCCGGGGAACAACACGGTGGACAAGGGAAACAGCGGGATGTCCGTGCGCATCGCCGCGCAGTTTAACTTCGCTCCGCACGCAACGCTTCGGCGAAGCGCCGCGGTGCGTTTTCGAAGCCGCCGTTGGACATGAAGACGACGTGGTCGCCGTTGCGCGCGCGTTCCCGCAGCACCGCGATCAATGCATCGACGCTCGCTGCGGTGCGGCCGCGGCCCTGCAAGGCGTCCGTCACGCGCCGCGCATCCCACGGCAGTTCCGCCCGGTGCAGGAAAACGATCGCGTCGGCATCGCGCAGGCTCGGCGCCAGTTCTTCGGCGTGCGCGCCCATCCTCATGGAATTGGAACGCGGTTCCAGCGCAACGAGGATCCGGGCCTTGCCGACCTTTGCGCGCAGTCCGGCCAGGGTGGTCGCGATCGCGGTGGGATGGTGGGCGAAGTCGTCGTAGACGCGCACGCCATCGATCTCGGCGACCAGCTCCATGCGCCGCTTCGCATTCGCGAAATTCGCAAGATGCGGCAGCATCGCCGCGGCATCCACGCCGGCGGCATTCGCTGCGGCGATCGCCGCCAGCGCGTTCATCACGTTATGGCGGCCGAGCAGGGGCCAGCGTACATCGCCGATGCGCGCGCCTTGCCGCGAAACCTCGAATTCCGAACCGTCGTCGGCCAGCAAACGCGCGCGCCAGTCGCCTCGATCGATTCCGAATGTTTCGACCGGCGTCCAGCATCCCATCGCCAGCACTTCGCCAAGGCGCGGATCTTCGGCATTGACGATCAGCCGGCCGTTGCCCGGCACGGTGCGCACGAGATGATGGAACTGGCGCTGTATCGCCGCGATGTCGGGGAAGATGTCGGCGTGGTCGAATTCGAGGTTGTTGAGGATCGCAATGCGCGGCCGGTAGTGCACGAACTTGGAACGTTTGTCGAAGAAGGCGGTGTCGTATTCGTCCGCTTCGATCACGAAGTGTTCGCCCGCTGCGAGCCGCGCCGACATCCCGAAATTCCCCGGGACGCCGCCGACCAGGAATCCCGGATCGCAGCCGGCGCCGTCGAGCAGGTGCGCGAGCATGCCGGTCGCGGTGGTCTTGCCGTGCGTGCCCGCGACGGCAAGCACGTCGCGATCGCGCAGCACGTTCTCGCCCAGCCATTGCGGACCGGAGACATACGGCAGCTTCGCATCCAGCATGTATTCGACGGCCGCATTGCCGCGCGTCATCGCGTTGCCCACCAGCACGAGGTCCGGCGCGGGTTGCAGGTGCCCGGCCGAATAACCCGGTTTCAGTTCGATGCCGAGCGCGCGCAACTGATCGCTCATCGGCGGATAGACGTTCGCGTCCGAGCCTTCGACCTCATGGCCCAGCTCGCGGGCGAGCGCGGCGACGCCACCCATGAAAGTGCCGCAGATGCCGAGGATGTGCAAGCGCACGCGATCAACCTCCGAGCGCGGCTGCGACGACGACCGCTGCCATCAGATCGCTGAAGCCGATCGCCAGCAGCACCAGCACGCCGCCGGCCACCGGGATGTCCAGCGCGTGGCGCAGGATGTTGACCGAGATCGACACCTGCCACAGCGCCAGCACGAACAACGCGAGCAACGCAGAGCTTTGGCGTGGATCCAACTGCGCATTCGGCGTCAGCGGCAAGCCGATCACCAGGGCCAGCGGCAACAGCACGATTTCGAACAGCAATCCCGTCGCCACCAGAGACAGGGCCGTCTGCACGAAGCGCTCGGACCTTTCGCGCCAGCGCAGCAGTGCGAACAACGCCGCCAGAGCGGAGAGCGTGCCGACATTGGCGCCCGCGATCATCGCCGCGGGGCTGCCCTTGTACAGGTCGAATCCGATTTCGAGCACCGCGCCGATCACCAGCAAGGCGACCAGCGTGCGCGGCGCGTACGGCATGTCCTGCGGCCCGGCGCGGAAGAAGACCAGGTCACGCAGGCGCGCGAGCGGTTGCGTCCAGGCAGTCACGGATGCGCCGGTGTCAGGCGGTCGCGGATGACCGCGCGTTCAGCGCGGCCAGCAGCCGCGCGAAGATTTCCTCGATCGCACCGACGCCGTCCACCTGGGCGAGCAGCCCGCGTTGCGCGTAGTAATCCGCCACTGGCGCGGTCTGCTGCGCATAGACTTCCAGCCGCCGCCGCACGGTGTCGGGATCGTCGTCGGCGCGACCTTCTGCCTTGAAGCGGATCTCGGTGCGCTTGAGGATGTCGGCATCTGGCACGTTCAACTTCAGTACCGCGTCCAGCGGTTGGCCGATGCGTTTCAGCAAATGATCGAGGGCATCGGCCTGCGCGAGGTTTCGCGGATAACCATCGAGGATGAAACCGGCGTGCGTGTCCGGTTGCGCCAGGCGTTCTTCCAGCATCGCCAGCACGATTTCGTCGGAAACCAGTTGCCCGGCATCCATCACGGCCTTGGCGCGCAGGCCCAGGGGCGTGCCGGCCCTGACCGCCGCGCGCAACAGGTCGCCCGTAGAGATGTGCGCGATCCTCAAGTCCGCCTTGAGCCGCGAAGCCTGGGTGCCCTTGCCGGAACCGGGCGCGCCGAGCAGCACGATACGCATGGTTTCTCGAGTGGGAAAGGTCTTAACCTGTACGCTAGCGGGCGCGCGGTTGCCGAGTCAAACCGCGCGCGTTTTCTGCCAGGAGCATCCATGGAACCAGGCAAGCTGCTTTACGCCCAGTCCGGCGGGGTCACCGCGGTGATCAACGCCACCGCCGCCGCGGTGATCGAAGCCTGCCGCCGGCACGGGATCACGGCGTACGCCGCGCGCAACGGCATCCTCGGCGCGCTGCGCGAGGATCTGATCGACACTTCGAAAGAACCCCCGGCTGCGATCCGCGCGCTGCGCCACACGCCCGGCGGCGCGTTCGGCTCCTGCCGCTACAAGCTGAAATCGATCGAGCAGGATCGCGTGCAATACGAGCGCCTGATCGATGTCTTCCGCGCTCACGATATCCGCTGGTTCCTGTACAACGGAGGCAACGATTCGGCCGACACCGCGCTGAAACTCTCGCAGATCGGAAAAACACTGGGCTACGACATCCGCTGCATCGGCGTGCCCAAGACGGTGGACAACGACCTGGCCGTCACCGACTGCTGCCCGGGTTTCGGTTCGGTCGCGAAGTACACTGCGGTGTCCGTCCGCGAATGCGCGCTGGATGTCGCCTCGATGGCGCAAACGTCGACAAAAGTGTTCGTGATGGAAGTGATGGGCCGGCACGCGGGCTGGATCGCGGCTTCGGCGGGCTTGGCCGGCGGACACCGCGACGACGCGCCGCACATCATCCTGTTTCCGGAAATCACCTTCGATGAAGCGAAGTTCCTCGCGCGCGTGCGCGAAACCGTGGACCGTGTGGGCTGGTGCGTGGTGGTGGCGTCGGAAGGCATCAGGAATTCCGCAGGCAGGTTTCTCTCGGAAGCGGGAACCACCGACGCCTTCGGCCACGCGCAACTGGGTGGCGTGGCGCCCGCGCTGGCATCGCTGGTGCGCGGAAAATTGAAATTGAAGGTGCACTGGGCTTTGCCGGATTACCTGCAACGCTCGGCGCGTCATGTCGCGTCGAAGACCGACGCCGAGCAGGCATACGCCGTGGGCAAGGTCGCGGTCGAATATGCCCGCAAGGGCATGAACGCGGTAATGCCGGTGATCGTGCGTGCTTCGGATTCGCCCTATCGCTGGAAGATCGAGCCCACGCCGCTGGACAGGATCGCCAACCGCGAAAAGAAGCTGCCGCGCTCGTACCTGGCGAAGGACGGCTTCCGGATTGCCGCCGGGGCACGTCGCTATCTCTCGCCGCTGATCCGCGGCGAAGCGCCGCCGCCTTACGGCAAGGATGGATTGCCGGAATACGTCGCATTGAAGAACACCGCGGTCCGCAAGAAACTGCCTGCCTGGAAAGAATGAGACATGCTCGTGCGTGCGCCCCGGCATCTCGCGTTGCGGTCCTGGGTCGAAAACATCTGGCTGTGCGAGAGCGCGCGCTCGCGGCGCGAACGCGCGATCCCGGCCGGCGCGATGCATCTGGCGATCCGCGTCGACGGGCCGGCGCTGCGGTTGTATGCGGACGAGTGCGACCGCAACGGGCGCGAAGTGGATCGCGCCGTGATCGGCGGCGCGCACCCCCGCTATTACATCAAGCAGACCGCGCCGGGCCGCACCATCGGCGCGCAACTGAAGCCTGGCGCCGCGCGGGCCCTGTTCGGAGTTTCCGCTGCGCGACTGGCGCAACGCCATTCGCCGTTGCGGTCGTTCTGGGGCCGCGCAGCCGCCCGCCTGCAACGACGCCTGGCCGGCGCCGCCGTGCCGGAGGAGCAGATCGAGATCCTCGAAGAAGCGATGCTGATTCAATTGCGGCCGATCCGCGCGCTGCATCCGCAGGTGGCGCGTGCGCTGGAGATCCTGGACGTCCACGCGAACGTCGATGCCGCGCTGGCCGAAACCGGTTGCAGCCACCGTCATTTCATCGCGCTGTTCCGCGATGCGACGGGTTTGACTCCCAAACGCTACGCGCGGATCCGCCGTTTTCGCCGCGTGCTTGCAATGGCGTACGGCGACGACGACATCGCGTGGAGCGTCTTGGCGCAGGCGCATGGCTATTGCGACCAGGCGCACTTGCACCATGACTTCAGCGAATTCGCCGGAGTGCCGCCGCGTGCGTGGCGGCGCGGGCGGGATCGCCATCCGCATCATCTGCCGGTGCGCCAGTCAAATTCTTCCAAGACGCCAGGGCGCGCCGGGCACATACTGCTCGCGTCATCTCGCCGGAGTACGCCATGAGGGTGCACGAGTTGTTTGCCTACCTGTGCGTCGCCGATGCCGAGCGCGCGATCGCGTTCTATCGGGAAGTCTTCGGCGCGACCGAGAAATTCCGCCTGGCCGAACCCGGCGGACGCATCGGCCACGCCGAACTGGATTTCGGCTGCGCAACGCTGATGCTGAGCGAGGAATATCCGGAGTTCGGCATTTGCAAGCCCGATCCCGCCACCCACAGCGTCAGCCTGCACCTCCACGTGGACGATGCCGATGAAGTGATCCGCCGCGCGGTGGCGGCGGGTGCGAGGCTCGAGCGCGAACCCGCGGATGCGTTCTACGGCGAACGCGGCGGCGTGATCATCGACCCGTTCGGCCATCGATGGAACATCGGCCACAGCATCGAGGAAGTCACGCCGGAAGAAATGCAGCGCCGCTACGCGAGCGCATTCGGCTCGTCGTGAACGGATTTGCCCTCAACCGGGATTGGTCGCGGTGATGAACCAGGTGCTGGACGGGCCCCACACGCCGTTGGGGCGCACGAACGGCGCGAGCGTTTCGCGCAGCGCCGCGACCACCCGAGGCTTGAGCCTCTGGCCTTCCTCGCCTGCCAAGCGGATCACCTCGCCGGCGGGACCCAGCGCCATGGCGAATTCGATCGCATCATCGATGTCGCGGCCGATGCAGATATCGCAGTCGTAGCGCTCGAAATTGATCCGCTCGTAGCCGGCGCCACGCAGCATCAGGCTCACCATGTCGGGACCGGACATCGAAAACGGCCCCGGCCCGCAGTGCACCTGGTCGGTGTCTTCGTGCGATACCACCGGCACGATCTGCTTCACGCGCAATTCGGCCTCGTGCAGCCACGGATTCTCCTCGCGCCGGCGCCACACGATCTGCGTGAAGGTGCCCCCGGGCCTGAGCGCCTTGCGCACGTTGCGCATCGCGGCACCCGGCATTTCGAAGAACATCGTGCCGAAGCGCGCGAACGCGTGGTCGTACGGCCCCTGCAGGTCGTCCACCTGCGCGTCGCGGACGAAGAAACGGATATTGTCCACGTGTTCTTCGCGCGCGAGCGCCCGCGCGTCGCGGATGAAATTTTCCGCGCAATCCATCCCGGTCGCCTCGCCACGCGGCGCGACCGATTCGGCGATGCGCACCGTGCTGTCGCCGAAGCCGCAGCCGATGTCGAGCACGCGTTCGCCGTCGCGATAACCGCAGCGTCGGAGCGCCGCGTCGCTGTGTTGCGACAGGCCGTCCACCAGCAGGTGGCGGAAACGGCAGAACTTGTCGTAGAGGACGGTGTTCCAGGCTTCGACGATGACGCTGTTGTCCGATCCCATCGCGCATCTCCGGTTGCGGAGTGATTTCAGGGTTTCGCGAACAGATTGTTTAGCTCGGGGTAAGTGGCGTTGTGGGCAAAGCCGTCGAAACGCCCTTCGGCCAGTCCGCGCGCGGCGCGCAGGAATCCGCCCCAGGCCGCGCCGGCGAGCGCACTTCCGACGCTGACGCGACGCGCGCCGAGCGCGGCGAGATCGGCGAGCGTGAATTCCGTCGGGGAGCCCACCAGGACGTTGACCGGTTTGGGCGCGACGGCCTGCACGATAGCGGTGATCTGTTGGCGCGAACGTGCCCCGGGCGCATACAGGCAGTCCGCGCCCGCCTGCGAGTACGCCTTCAACCGTCTCAGCGACTCGTCCAGCGGATCGGCATGGCCGGTCAGGAAACACTCGGCACGGCCGATCAGCATCACGTCTTCGCCGGATGCCTCGATCGCCTCGCGCGCGACGCGGATGCGCGCGACCGCCTCGTCCAATTCGTACAGGGGCTGCGAGGCATCGCCGGTGGCATCCTCGATCGACAATCCCGCCACGCCGGTTTCGATGCAACGGCGCACGTTTTTCTTCATGCCCTCGATGTCGCGCGCGTGGCCGTCTTCGAAATCGGCGTTCACCGGCAAACCTGTGGCTTCGACGATCTCGCGGCAGTGCGCCAGCACCGCTTCGACGTCCATGGCGTTGTCCGGGCGGGCCCGCGACCAGGCGAAGCCGGAACTGGTGGTCGCCAGCGCCTTGAAACCCAGCTTCTCCAACGCGTGGGCCGAACCGGAGTCCCAGGGATTGGGGATCAGGAAACAGCCGCTTTCATGCAGATTGCGGAAAGCCGCGCGGCGCGCGGCGAAGTTCGGCGCGTTCATCCCCCGATTGTCTCAGAAAGCCTCGGGCGCTGCTGCCGGACGCGCTGGCCAAACGGCGCCCGGACGCTATACTCGCGCGGTTGCCCGGTGGGGCTTTCACCGCAAGGGGTTCCCGATGTTGCTGGAACAATACGGTTTGTGGTTCGCGATCGGCTGCGCGATCGTGGCCATCCTCTACGGCGTGTTCTCGACGAGCTGGATCATGAAGCAATCCAGCGGCACCGAGCGCATGCGCGAAATCGCGCTGGCGATCCAGGAAGGCGCGCGCGCGTACCTCAACCGCCAGTATTCGACCATCGCGATCGCCGGCGTGATCCTGTTCGTGATCATCGGCTTCGCGCTGAACTGGAGCACGGCGATCGGCTTCGCGATCGGCGCGATCCTCTCTGGCGCGACCGGCTACATCGGAATGAACGTGTCGGTGCGCAGCAACGTGCGCACGGCCGAAGCCGCACGCTCCGGCCTCGCCGCGGCCCTGAAAGTGGCGTTCCGCGGCGGCGCGATCACCGGCATGCTGGTGGTCGGCCTGGCGTTGCTGGGCGTCACCGGTTATTACGTGATCCTGACGCACGGTTTCGGCTACGCGCAGGAGGACGCGCTGCACGCGCTGGTCGGACTGGCGTTCGGTTCCTCGCTGATCTCGATCTTCGCGCGCCTGGGTGGCGGCATCTTCACCAAGGGCGCGGACGTCGGCGCGGACCTGGTCGGAAAAGTGGAAGCCGGCATTCCCGAAGACGACCCGCGCAACCCGGCGGTGATCGCCGACAACGTGGGCGACAACGTGGGCGACTGCGCCGGCATGGCGGCGGACCTGTTCGAAACCTACGCGGTGACGCTGGTCGCGACCATGCTGCTGGGTGGCGTGATGGCGGCCGATGTCGGCGGCAACGGCGCGCTGTACCCGCTGGTGCTGGGCGGCGCTTCGATCATCGCCTCGGTGATCGGCACATTTTTCGTGCGCGCGCGCGCCGGCGCCAAGATCATGAATGCGCTGTATGCCGGCGTTCTGGTTTCCGGCGTGCTGGCAGCGATCGCGTTCTGGCCGATCACCTCGCAATTGATGGCGGGCGCAACCTACGGCGTGGGCCATCTGTATGGCAGCGCCTTGATCGGCCTGGTGCTGACCGCGGTGATCGTGTTCATCACCGAGTACTACACCGCGACGGAATATTCGCCGGTGCAGCACGTGGCGAAGGCCTCGACGACCGGACACGCGACCAACATCATCGCGGGGCTCGGGGTGTCGATGAAGGCCACCGCGCTGCCGGTGCTGGCGATCTGCGCGGCGATCTGGGGCGCGTACGCGCTGGCCGGCCTGTACGGCATCGCCATCGCCGCGACCGCGATGCTGTCGATGACCGGCATGATCGTGGCGCTGGACGCCTACGGCCCCATCACCGACAACGCCGGCGGCATCGCCGAGATGGCCGACCTGCCGCCCGAGGTGCGCGGCGTCACCGATCCGCTGGACGCGGTCGGCAACACGACCAAGGCGGTGACCAAAGGCTACGCGATCGGTTCGGCCGCGCTGGCCGCGCTGGTGCTGTTCGCCGACTACACGCACAACCTGTCGATGCGCAACGACCTGCAGGGTGTCACGTTCGATCTTTCCAACCACTTCGTGATCATCGGGCTGTTCATCGGCGGACTGATCCCGTTCCTGTTCGCGGCGATGGCGATGGAAGCCGTGGGCCGCGCGGCGGGTTCGGTGGTCGAGGAAGTGCGCCGCCAGTTCCGCGAGATCAAGGGCATCATGGAGGGCACCACGCGCCCGGATTATTCGCGCGCGGTGGACATGCTGACGCGCTCGGCGATCAAGGAAATGATCATCCCGTCGCTGCTGCCGGTGCTGGTGCCGATCGTCGTGGCGTTCTTCTTCAAGTGGCTGGCCGGTACCGAAGCCGGCGCGCAGGCGCTGGGCGGCGTGCTGATCGGCACGATCGTCACCGGCCTGTTCGTCGCGATCTCGATGACCACCGGCGGCGGCGCATGGGACAACGCCAAGAAGTACATCGAGGATGGCAACTTCGGCGGCAAGGGTTCCGATGCGCACAAGGCCGCTGTCACGGGCGATACCGTGGGCGATCCCTACAAGGACACGGCCGGGCCGGCGGTGAACCCGTTGATCAAGATCATCAACATAGTGGCGCTGTTGCTGATCCCGCTGCTCTGAGGTGTTCCTCTCCCGAAGAGAAGAAAAAGCCCCGCGTTTGCGGGGCTTTTTCATGTATGTCTTTCGTCACACGCGCGAGGATGGCGGCGCAGTCAACATCGCGCGGGGAACTTCCAGCGAAGGGGTAAACGATGAAACCGATCTGGCTGATGCTCACCTGCGCCGCCACACTTGCCGGCGTGGCCCACGCAAAAGAACCCACGACCGCGACCACCACGGCGAATGCCGCCGCGGATGATCCGTATCTGTGGCTGGAGACCGTCGACAGCCCGCGCGCGATGGACTGGGTGCACGCGCAGAACGCGATCACGAAAAACGCGTTCATGGACTCGCCCGAATTCACCCAGACGCGCGGCCGGATCCTCGAGGTGCTCGATTCCGAGGCGCGCATCCCGTACGTCAACCGGATGGGCGACCATCTCTACAACTTCTGGCAGGACAAGGCGCATCCGCGCGGCATCTGGCGGCGCACCACGCTCGCGGAATACCGCAAGGCGGATCCGAAGTGGGAAACGCTGATCGACATCGACGCGCTCAACAAGGCCGAGAACAAGAAGTGGGTGTTCAAGGGCGCCGATTGCATGAAGCCCGAGTTCAAGCGCTGCCTCGTCTCCTTGTCGCCGGGCGGCGGCGATGCGGTCGAGGTGCGCGAGTTCGACCTGCCGTCGAAATCCTTCGTCAAGGGCGGTTTCTTCGTGCCGGTCGCGAAGACGTCGGTCAACTGGATCGACGAAAACCACATCTTCGTCGGCACCGATTTCGGTCCGGGCTCGATGACCAAGTCCAGCTATCCGCGCATCGCCAAGGAATGGACGCGCGGTACGCCGCTGTCTTCGGCGATGGTGGTGTACGAGGGCACGCCGGACGATCTCGGCGTGTTCGCCTCGCACGATCGCACCAAGGATTTCGAACGCGATTTCATCTCGGTCGCCAAGGATTTCTTCCACAGCGAAATGTTCCAGCGCAAGGATGGCAAGCTGGTGAAGGTGGACGTGCCGAGCGACGCGAATGCCGATGCGCATCGCCAGTGGCTGCTGGTACAGACCAAGTCGCCGTGGAACGCCGGCGGCAAGACCTGGCCTGCGGGCGCATTGATCGCGACGAGGTTCGACGACTTCATGGCGGGCAAGCGCGATTTCGTCGCGCTGTTCACGCCGGACGCGCACACCGCGCTTTCGTCGTATTCCTGGACGCAGCATCATCTGATCCTCGACGTGCTCGATGACGTCAAGAGCAAGCTCGACGTGCTGACGCCGCCCGCATCCGGCGAAGGCGCCTGGAAGCGCGAAGCGCTGCCCGGCGCGCCGCAGTTCAGCACGATCGGCGTGGTGGACACCGATCCGGACAATTCGGACGAATACTGGCTGTCGGTATCCGGTTTCCTCGATCCGCCGTCGCTCGCACGCGGCGTGTTGGGCACCCAACAGGCCGAGACGATCAAGCACGAACCCGCCTTCTTCGACGCTTCGAAATTCGCCGTCAGCCAGCACTTCGTCGCCTCGAAGGACGGCACGCGCGTGCCCTATTTCGAGATCGCGCCGAAGGACATGAAGCTGGACCGCAACAACCGCGTGCTGGAATACGGCTACGGCGGTTTCGAGCTTTCGATGCTGCCGCACTACTCCGGCACGATCGGGCGCGCGTGGCTGCAACGCGGCGGCGTGTACGTGGTCGCCAACATCCGCGGCGGCGGTGAATACGGCCCGGCCTGGCACAAGGCGGCACTCATGGCCAATCGTCCGAAGGCGTACCAGGATTTCGCGGCGGTCGCGGAAGACCTGATCACGCGGGGCGTGACGTCGCCCAAGCACCTCGGCGCCGAAGGCGGCAGCAACGGCGGTCTGCTGATGGGCAACATGCTGACCGAATATCCGCAGCTCTACGGCGCGATCGCATGCGAGGTGCCGCTGCTGGACATGAAGCGCTACATCTACCTGTCGGCGGGCGCCTCGTGGATCGCCGAGTACGGCAATCCGGAAGATCCGAAGCAATGGGCCTTCATCAAGACGTTCTCGCCGTACCAGAACGTCAAGGCGGGGATGCAGTACCCCGACGTGCTGTTCTACACCACCACCAGCGACGACCGAGTCGGCCCCGTGCAGGCGCGCAAGATGGCGGCGAAGATGGAGGCGATGGGCTACAAGAACGTCTGGTTCTACGAGAATACCGAGGGCGGCCACGGCGCCGGCGCGGACAACGCGCAGGCGGCGACGATGCACGCGCTGGCCTACGATTTCCTGTGGGACAAGCTGCAATAAACCTTGCCCGAAGCAGACAAAAGCCCCGCCGGAGCGGGGCTTTTCGTTTGCGGCGTCGTAAAATAAGCGATTCCCTGACGAGCGAATGACATGGGCCTGGACCTGGTCGCCACCGGCCGCGACGTGCCGGACGAGATCAACGTCGTCATCGAGATCCCGAAAGACTCGGATCCGGTGAAGTACGAAGTGGACAAGGAGAGCGGCGCGATCTTCGTCGACCGCGTGCTGTCCACGCCGATGCGCTATCCGTGCAACTACGGCTACATCCCGCACACGCTCTCGGGCGACGGCGATCCGGCAGACGTGCTGGTGATGATCCCGCTGCCGCTGATCGCGGGCTCGGTGATCCGCTGCCGGCCGATCGGCGTGCTGAACATGACCGACGAGAGCGGCGAGGACACCAAGATCGTGGCAGTGCCGATCGAGAAGGTGTTTGCCGGCTACGCGCACATCGGCAACATCGACGACATGCCCGTGCACTGGCGCGAGCGCATCGCGCACTTCTTCGAGCACTACAAGGACCTGGACAAGGGCAAGTGGGTGAAGATCTCCGGCTGGGGCGGCGCGCAGGCAGCACGCGCGGAGATCGTGGAATCGGTGGAGCGCTACCGCATCGCGCCGGAGAAACCGCACTTCTGAGCGGCTTCACTCCGCGGCGGCGACCGCTTTCCGCATCGCCGCGATCACCTTCGTGTAGTCGCGTTCGCCGAAGATTGCCGAACCCGCGACGAACGTGTCAGCCCCGGCGCGCGCGATCTCGCCGATGTTGTCCACTTTCACGCCGCCGTCCACCTGCAGGCGGATCTCGCGGCCGCTGGCGTCGATGATCTTCCTCGCTCGCCGCAGTTTCTCCAGCGCGGAAGGAATGAAACCCTGTCCGCCGAATCCCGGGTTCACCGACATGACCAGCACGTGGTCCAGCCTGTCGAGCACGTAGTCCAGCCACTCCAGCGACGTCGCGGGATTGAGCACCAGCCCGGCCCTGCAGCCGTGGTCGCGGATCAGTTGCAGCGTGCGGTCCACGTGTTCGCTCGCTTCCGGGTGGAAGCTGATCAGGTTGGCGCCGGCTTCGGCGAAGTCCGGCACGATGCGATCGACCGGCTTCACCATCAGGTGCACGTCGATCAGTGCCTTCACGCCGTACTTGCGCAGCGCCTTGCAGACCTGCGGGCCGATGGTGAGGTTCGGCACGTAGTGGTTGTCCATCACGTCGAAGTGGATCCAGTCCGCGCCGGCTTCCAGCACGCGGTCGACTTCCTCGCCGAGGCGCGCGAAGTCGGCGGAGAGGATAGATGGACATATCACGCAGGATTGTTTTGCCATATCTTCGCGCCAGTGGTTGCAACGCCGTTCGCGCCGAGGGTAGCTCGCGCGCTTTGCGAGCGCACGCGTGGAGCGGCCATGGACGGCCGCGCTTTGAGGAGCGAGGAAGTCGAAGCGCCCTTCGACTTCCGTCCCTCTTTGCAAGATGTGCCTGCGATCAGGACGAACGGCGCCTCGTGGCCCCGGTTACTTGAACGCTCTTTCCGATTGTATTCGCTCCCATGCCGCATTGATCTCGGTCGCACGCGCTTCGGCGCGGCGGCGCAGTTCCTCCGGCGCGCCGGCGAGGCGATCGGGATGATATTGGCTGATCAGCTTGCGGTACGCGCGCTTGATGGTGCGCTCGTCGGCGTCGCGCGCCACGCCCAGCACCGTGTACGGATCGGGACCGGACGGCGCACGCGCAGGGCCGCGCCAGCCATTTCCATCCTGTGATTGCGAGCGTGCGCGGCCCGCGCCCGCGTTCCAGACGAAACCCTTCATCGCCAGCAATGCCATCAACTGCAGCTCGCTGACGTGCAGCGACCACGCCAGCCGCCGCATGAGATTCATCTTTTCCGGCGACGGCGCGCCTTCGGCCAGCGCGGTTTCCGCCACCATGTCGACCAGCGGCATCACGTAATTGCGTCGCAGCGCGCACCAGGCGCGCAATTTGCCGATCGCGATATTCGGATCGTAACCGGGCGCCTTGCCGAGGTTGAAGCCATCGATCGCGCGCCGCCGCCAGAGCGGATCAAGGTTGAGCCGAATCATCAGTTTCTCGACCACCGCGATCTCGGACTCGGAAACGCGGCCGTCGGTTTTCGCGACCGCACCGAGCAGGGCGAACAGCGGCTCGATGAATCCGTACGGCTCGCTTCCGCGCGTGAAGATGCGCAGGGCACCCGAGTCGAATGCGTGTCCGATCAACAGGCCCAGCACTGCGAACGGAATACTGTGGAAGAACAGCAGGCCGACCAGGAAGCCGATGATCTTGCCGAGGATGTTTACGCGCACGGCGACATTCCGCGGTCATGCGCCGCGCATTCCCGCATCCATGCATGCGCGCGAGGCGCGCGCGGGGCGGCGGATGCAGGAACGGCAAGAAAGGCAGTGCGCATCGCGACCGGATCGCGGAAAGGGCAGGCGAGTTTATCAGCCGGCCTGCATCCAATCCCGCCGTCATTCCGGGGCCGTTCGCGATTTTCGCGAACGGAACCCGGAATCCGGTCTTTCGCCCAGTCCAGCAAGAGCTGGATTCCGGATCGCCGCTACGCGGCGTCCGGAATGACGAACTATTGATGACGCTCTAAACTTGAAATCTCGCTCAAAGCGGATTCCGCCTGTGCCCACCATTCTGCACGCGTCCAACCTGCCCGGCCTGGAACTGCTGCACCGCGGCAAGGTACGCGACGTCTACGCGCTGCCGCACGACCGCTTGCTGATCGTCGCGACCGACCGCCTCTCGGCGTTCGACGTGGTGCTGCCCGATCCGATCCCCGGCAAGGGCGAGATGCTGACGCAGATTTCCAACTTCTGGTTCGGCAAGACCGCGCACCTGCTGCCGAATCATTTGACCGGCATTCCAGTTGCCGACGTATTGCCCGCGAGCGTCGATCCGCGCCTGTACGAAAAACGCGCCGTGGTGGCGAAGCGGTTGAAGGCCGTGCCGATCGAGGCGATCGCGCGCGGTTTTCTCATCGGTTCCGGCTGGAAGGATTATCAGGCCAGCGGTTCGCTGTGCGGCATCGAATTGCCGGCGGGTTTGCGCCAGGCCGGGAAATTGCCGCAGCCGATCTTCACCCCCTCGACCAAGGCGCCGTCCGGTTCGCACGACGAAAACATCGGCTTCGATGCGGTGGTGCAGGCGATCGGCGCGGAACTGGCCGAACAGGTGCGCGAGGCCACGCTGGCGATCTACAACTTCGCGGCGGATCACGTCGCGCAACGCGGCATCCTCATCGCCGACACCAAGTTCGAATTCGGCACCGACGAGACCGGCAAGCTGTACGTGATGGACGAAATGCTCACCCCCGATTCCTCGCGCTTCTGGCCCGCGGATCAATACAAGGTCGGCATCAGCCCGCCGTCCTACGACAAGCAATTCGTGCGCGATTACCTGGAAACCCTGGACTGGAACAAGCGAGCGCCAGGCCCGGTGCTGCCGAAGGAAGTGATCGACGCCACCGCGGCGAAGTATGCCGAGGCGTTGAAACGGCTGGCGGGGATTACGCTCGATTGAGCGATTCGGACCGGTGGGTCCGGAAGGGTCATGGCAGTAAGATGGCTCCCATGCGCTCCATCCACGACTGGTTCGGCAGTTACAGCGCGGATCACGCGAACGCGACCAACCGCGCGGTCCACTGGGTGTGCGTGCCGGCGATCCTGTGGTGCGTGGTCGCCCTGCTGTGGCTGGTGCCGGTGCCGCCGATGATCGGCCGCGCCGGTTTCTGGGCGTTCGTCGCGATGTTCTGCGCGTTCCTGTTCTACTACCGGCTGTCGCGTGCGATCGGGCTGGCGATGGCGGCGGTGTTCATCGCCTGCGGCCTGATCGCGGAAGGCGCATACCGCGCGCTCGGGCCGCAGCACCTGCTGTGGCTGGCGATCGCGCTGTTCGTGCTGGCGTGGATCGGCCAGTTCGTCGGACACATCATGGAAGGCAAGCGGCCTTCGTTCTTCACCGATCTGGCTTATCTGCTGATCGGACCAGCGTGGCTGACGTCGAAACTGATGCGGCGCTTCGGCCTCAGATACTGACGGGCGGCGCCGCGTTCAGCCCCAGCGCGTGGCGAATCACGTAGACGCAGCCGAACAGGATCGCAAGGATGGCGAGGCCGATCAGCGCCTGCACGAGCGCGATGAGGCAGGCGCGACCGAAACCCAGCACGCTGCCGTCGGGGCGCTTGATCAGCGCGCGGATCATTGTCGCGGTGATCAGGAATCCGATCACCGCGCCGATCGACATCGCGATCAGGCGGATGGTTTCTGCCTGCAGTCCGGCGACGCGTGCGGCCAGGCCGATGAAGATGCCCACCACGAAGTTCACCACCAGCGCGACGACGTACGCTGCCAGCGCCGTGCCGAACGCCAGCCAGAAGCGCGGCGTGAACTTCTCGACCCAGCGCGTGGCGAAACGCAGGATCACCGCGCCGATCGCGCCGCCGATCAGCACGCCGATCACGAAGCCGATCAGCAGACCGACGAGATAGCCCGCACCGTGTTGCATGCACTTCCCCGGGTGTGGATTGCGCGCAAGGGCGCGCGGTCAGCCGTTGCCGAAACGGCAACGCGTCGATGCGCCGTCCATGCCGGCGGGGACCGGCATGGACGCAATGACTCAGTGCGCCATCGCGGCGAACATCGCACCGCCGAAGATCACGCCGGCGATGATCGCGAGGATGAAGAAGATCACGTACTGGATCAGCGTGATCAGGCAGGCGCGGCCGAAGCTCATCTTCGCCCCGGTACCCACCGCCATCGCACCGCCGTCGGTCACCGCTCCGCCGCCGCGCGTCAGCAACTGCTGGATGATCGCCGCGGTCACCAGGAATCCGACCACCAGCCGGATCAGGCCGCCGAACATGCCGATGCCCAGCACCAGGCTCAATACCCAACCGACCACGATCGCGGCGATGAAGCAGACGATCGTCACCACCAGCGCCTTCACGAACGAGGGCATCCACTTCTCGACCAGCTTGGTTGCCAGCATCAGGATCAGCGTACCGACAATGACCCCGACCACGAAGAACAGCAGGATCATGCCGATCCCCATGCCCATCAATGCACCGAAACCAGCTCCGCTTGCCATGATTTCCCCTCCGAGGTGGTCCGCGCGGCGCGCGGCGGGCCGATCATGGCGGGCAAGGCGTGATGCCGCAAGGGCGGACGCAGCAAAGCGGTTTGAGGCAAACCGTCGTCCAAGAATCGCCTTCCGGCCCGGCCTTCGATGGCCGTGCGCCCGTCGCCGCGGAATGCGATTGCTCGCGCCATCCATGGCGCTCGCCCTTCGGGCCAGCCCGCTCCCGGCGCGCGCCGTCAACGCATTCCGCGTCAATTCCCGACACGCCCCAGTTCGCGATCGAGCAGCACCGCCAGCCGAGCGCCGGCTTCGCGCAGGCGTTCCTCGGCGATCGGCGTTTCGCGTTGCGCGTACGCCGCATCGATGGTGCGCGCGGCCGGATATACGCCGTCGTCGCGCACCACGCGGCAGGATTCCTGCGCCCACTGCGCGGGATCTCCCTGCGGCACCGCGCGCGCGTCCGCCGCCAGTCGATTCGCGAGCGCCTGGTAACTCATGCCCGCCGCGTTCAACAGCGTCGAATCCCAGACTCGGTGCAGGTTGCTGCCGCGGCCGTGCCAGCGCACCTGGAAATCGTTGCCGCCCTTGTCGTCGCGGTAGCTCGCGTGCAGCGGCTGGTGCACGTCGGCGACGAAGTGCACCACGAAGCTCAACGCCTGCGCGCGTTCGGCGTCGCCGCGCGAGCGGTCGCCCAGGATCGCTGCGTAGTGGCCGATCGCCCACACCGCGCAGCGATCGCGCGCGCAGTCGCGCGGCGGATCGTAGAGGCAATCGCGCGAATGGAAATTCACGTAGTGCAACTTCGCGGTTCTCTTGTACAACTCCGGATCGAGGTCGCGCAGGTCGTCAGGCCAGGTCGCGATGTCCGCCAGCCGGCGCGCGCCGGTGACCGCGAGCAGCCGGTCGACCTGTGCCTGCGCTGCCGGCGTCAACCCCTTCTGAGCCAGTTGCGCGACCACCCGGTGGCCGAGCGGACCCCATGCGAGGACGGACGGCGGAACCGCAATCAGCACGCAGCCGAGCAGGAGGCCAACCGGACGCATCGGAATCATTCCAGCGAATCCGAATCCAGCGGCAATTTCAGGTACCGCCGGCCGCTGCTTCCGGCCGGCGGCAGTCGTCCGGCGCGGATGTTCACCTGCAGGGCCGGCCACAGCAGTTTCGGTACCGACAGCGTGGCGTCGCGCGCCGTGCGCATCGCGACGAACTGCGCTTCGGTCGTGTCGCGTGCGACGTGCCCGTTGTCGCGCATCTGTTCCGCGATCGAAACCTGGGCGCGCGGTTGCGCGCCTTCTTTCGGATAGTCGTGGCACAGGAACATCCGTGTTTCCCCGGGCAAGGCGGACAGCTTCTGCACCGACCGGTACAACGTGGCCGCATCGCCTCCCGGGAAATCGCAGCGCGCGCTGCCCAGCGCCGGCGCGAACAGCGTGTCGCCGATGAACACGGCATCGCCGATGCGATAACTCACTCCATCCGGCGTGTGGCCCGGCGTCGCGATCGCCTCGATCCGCAGGCCGCCCAGCGGCAGCGTGTCGCCGTCTTCCAGCAGCGCGTCGAACTGCGAGCCGTCGGCGGGGAAATCGTCCTCGAGATCGAGCAGCGCCTTGAACGTGCGCTGCACCTCGACCACGCCCGCACCGATGGCGACCTTGGCCCCGGTGTGGCGCTTCAACCACGCCGCGGCGGTCAGGTGGTCGGCGTGCACGTGCGTTTCCAGGATCCATTTCGGATCGAGCCTCTGTGCGCGCAGGTGTTCCAGCAGCGCTCCCGCACTTTCGGCGGAAACGCGGCCACTGGCCGGGTCGAAATCGAGCGCTGGATCGATGATCGCCGCGGCATCCCCGCCGGCGTCGCGAACGACGTAGGACCATGTGGAAGTGGCTGCATGGAAGAACGGCGTCACTTCCGGATTCATCGCCCGCTCCACGGCTTCGTGCGCGCCATTATGCGTGCGCCGGGCCGGCGCTGAAACCTGCTCGCATTGCCGCTAAAATGGCGGATTCTTACCCGCAATCACCGCAACGAGGGACGCAATGGCCATCAAGGTAGCGATCAACGGCTATGGCCGCATCGGCCGCAACATCCTGCGCGCGCTGTACGAAGCGGACCGCCACCAGGATATCCGCGTGGTCGCCATCAACGACCTGGGCGACGCCGAAACCAACGCGCACCTCACTCGCTACGACACCGCGCACGGCAAGTTCCCGCGCGAGGTGAAAGTCGAAGGCGGCGATCTCGTGATCCATGGCGACCACATCAAGGTCTGCGCCGAGCGCGATCCGTCGAAGCTGCCGTGGAAGGACCTGGGGGTGGACATGGTGCTGGAATGCACCGGCCTGTTCACCTCGAAGGCCAAGGCGTCCGCACACCTCACCGCGGGCGCGAAGAAGGTGATCATCTCCGCGCCCGGCGACAAGGACGTGGACGGCACCTTCGTAATGGGCGTCAACGACGACAAGTTGAAGGGCTCCTACACCGTCATCTCCAACGCCTCGTGCACGACCAATTGCCTGGCGCCGCTGGCGAAAGTGCTGCACGAGAAGATCGGCATCGTGCACGGCCTGATGACCACGGTGCACGCCTACACCAACGACCAGGTGCTGACCGACGTCTACCACAAGGACTTGCGCCGCGCGCGCAGCGCCACGATGTCGCAGATCCCGACCAAGACCGGCGCGGCCGCCGCCGTGGGCCTGGTGCTGCCGGAATTGAACGGCAAGCTCGACGGCTTCTCGGTGCGCGTTCCCACCATCAACGTTTCGCTGGTCGACCTCACCTTCGTCGCCAAACGCGACACCACCAAGGACGAAATCGACGCCGCGGTGCGCGAGGCGGCCGACGGAAAACTGAAAGGCATCATCGGCATCAGCACCGGCCCGCTGGTGTCGGTGGACTTCAACCACGATCCGCGTTCGTCGATCTACGACGCCACGCTCACCAAGGTCATGGGCGGCACGCTGGTGAAGGTCTGCTCGTGGTACGACAACGAGTGGGGTTTCTCCAACCGCATGCTGGACATGGCCGAGGCGTTCGCGTCAGCGAAGTGAGCACTTTGAATTCGATCCAATCGGTCTAAATCAAACCTGCGCTTGTCGCAGTAGTTTTCACGGTGGGGTTATGACGCGCAAACAAGCGCTCATTCTGCGGTTGACTCTGTTGACCGTAAGCGGAAGCGGACTTGCGGCCATTGCGCGAGCTCAACCTGTGTCCAGAATGGCTTCCAAGGATTCCGCCATTACAGCAATGGCGACTTGCAAGCTTCCCCAATTTCGGGCAACCAAGACCGTGTGCGTCTGGTTCTTGATGGAAAAGCAGCCCCGCTTGCTCAGCGAAAGACGGTGTTTG
>Ga0070681_10000800_pt1 | contig 26235 bp, 21 predicted proteins | sample KBSC83BmetaG_FD_65650 | JGI IMG/M metagenome (GOLD analysis project Ga0070681, IMG submission 65650) | Corn rhizosphere microbial communities from Kellogg Biological Station, Michigan, USA - KBS C8-3B metaG | ecosystem: Host-associated > Plants > Roots > Rhizosphere | place: USA: Michigan...
CGATCTGCATTCAGAAATCGCATGACGTTCTCGTTGGGTGATAGAGATCACATTAGAAGTTCTAAAATCCTTAACTCCGTTCGATTATTAGAAGTTTCTAATTTTACATAAGTTGAGCAAAGTCTTGACAACGTGGGAGCCCAAGAGAGATTGCCTCGAGCGAAAACGACCGCGCATCTCGTCGCGCAGGTCCTCGATGGAGGGGACCGCACGCAGAATTTGTTCAGAGCTTGACTGCGTTAGGACGCACGACGACGGCGGTCATTCGGGACGAGGTGGAAAATGTTGCAACGTAGGAGAGGGTACGCAGCAAGCGTTACATGTGTGATGGCCCTGTTACTAGTCGGATGCACTGCCCACGAGCCGTCGGTCACTGCTCCGGGCGAACGCCATGAGCGTCCACCGACGGTGACGCCGCCAAGTAAGCCCTCACTCAATGCTGTTACAACCTCGACGCAGCTCACGACGCTCGTTGGTATCGGCTTCGTGCCGGCACCAGGCACTACTCCCTACGACTACGAACTGCGGTTCTCGTTCTCCGGATACAGCGGTGCACATATGGAACCGCGGTGGGGCGAATCGGGCTTACCCTCCCTCGAGGATTCGCAAATGCAGGCAGTCATACGCACAGGTTCGAGCGACTACATCCATCTCGAGATCTGCGCGCGCGACTATGACGATTTCGGGATCTACCTCGGCTGCTTCGGCTCGGGTAGCGCCGACTTCTACGCCAGCGACAACAATGTTACGAAGGCCGTCACGTTCAACGAAGACTTTCGTGTGTCGCACAGTAGCGGAATGTTCCGCCTAACGCTGCAGTGGCCGCCAGTCAGCGTTACGCCATCGAGCGTCAGCATCACTCCCGCGAGCCTTCCGCTGACCGTCGGATTCGGCGCACGTGAGTTGACTGCCGCCGCCTATGATGCGAACGGACAAGCCATTCCGGGGCTGTCGATATCGTGGAGCAGTTCGAATCCATCGGTCGCAAGTATTGATGCGAACGGGTTCGCCTCGCCGCAGACTGCCGGTGGTGCAACAGCGACCGCCGTTATTGGAAGCGTGTCAGCGACTGCCCCAATCACCGTATTCACGCCGCTGAGCGTTGGCATAGATGGACCAACCGAACAGCAGCCCAATCAGACCTGCGGTTTCATGGCAGAGGTCTTCTCCGGCGACGTGGTTCAGCCGGTGTCCTACACCTGGCTCGCGCTCGGACAGAGCGGCTCAGACCAGTTCTTCTACCCTAACTCTGCAGGCGCTTCGAACTCGTACACCGTATCCCTGACGGTGGCGGGCGCCAACGGCCGCCTTGGGGCCGCCAATCAAACGGTGTCTGTGGGCAGTCAATACGAACCCTGTCCCGAATAGCGCTCATCGGCTCGCTTCTCAAGTAGGTCGGAGAAGCGCTGACAATACTCCGTCCTGATGATACCGGCGGCACTGCTCTGCGGAGCAGTGCCGTCGTCCGTTATCGAAAATGCCGAACTCCTGCTGCACTCATTGGACTGTTCTGTCGCCTCTCGGCGTACTGTTTGATCAGCGCATCGTGCGGGCTCGCGGCGCTTCTCGATCGAGGGCGGGTTCCTGCAAGTGGTCGAGAACCAGGTCCGCGTGGTGACGGAGCGCGCTGCCGTGGCCTAACCAGTAACGCGCGGCAACTCGCTCTGGCGGATTCGCGCCAGCGCACGATATTCAGAAAACTGAAGTCAGCGTGTGATCCTTGAGACTCGGGCGTCTTCTCGTGAGCCCGATTCGTTGAGCCGCCACGCATTGCCGCGGCGGAAAGGGGGAGAGATGCGCGCGCTCATCGGTGCGGTGCTGCTGCTCGCCGTGGAGCTGCCGGCGTCGGTCTCTGCCCAGAGCGGCAGCGTTACGGGCATCGTGTTCGGCGCGGATTCCGAGCCGCTCTCACATGCGCGCCTCCGCATCACGGGAACAGCGGTAGCGACCTTCGCCAGCGCCAGTGGTGGCTTCCTCCTCGTCGACGTTCCCGCGGGCCGACAGATGCTCGATGTGCGGCGCATCGGCTACGCACCCTTACAGCTGCCCATCGACGTACGGGCGGGGGACACCCTCCGCCTTCGAGTGGTACTTCTTGCTCTGGCCTTGGAGCTCGAGGCGGTCGACGTGCGAAGCGACGTTCCGGACGCATTACGAGGCTTCGAGGAGCGCCGCGCGCGCGGGCCCGGTGTCTTCTTCACTCGCGAGGATATCACCCGCATGCAGCCGCGGCAGGTGACGGATGTCCTACGCCGGGTGCCCGGCGTTCAGGTGCGTTCGGTGAATGGCACCTACGGCGACAACTATCAGGTCTTGATGCGGGGGAGTCGCTGTCAGATGATGTTCTACGTGAATGGAAGTCCGCTGCCAATATCGTCGGACATTCCGATCAACCACTTCGTCGCGGTCGAAGATGTCGTGGCGATCGAAGTCTACGCACCCTCCGAGATGCCGCCGCAGTTCAACTCGACGACGTACAACGCGCGATGCGGTCTCGTGGGCGTGTGGACTCGCAGCGGCAAGTGAGAGACAGCAGCAGCTGATTCAGTAGCACGGGAGTGAACGCCCTACTTGGGCACGCCGGTATCACTTCCGCCTTCGCTCGTGATGCTGAACGCGCCGAATGCGCGGGCGGCGATAAGCGCAGTGGCAGTGATGATGCCCGCCGCTATCCAGCTGCGCTTCTTGTCGAGACGCCGCACCGTCACGCCGGTGATCGCGTACCGCGGAAAGGTGACCGGCTCGCGATTCCAGAGAGTCGAGCTGCCGCCACGCTGATCGACTCGCGTCATAAGTAGTCGCCAGCTGTTGCCATTTGCCTCGGCGACCACGCCCTCGACTTCAGTGACGCCAGGGCCGAGCAAATTACCCATTGCGACCGTACCGGAATCTGTGAGAAGCGCAACGACATCGGTTCCTACTGACGGGATAGCCGCCGTGAGCGGACGCTGTGTGTAGCATCCGCCGAGCGCCGGCACGGCACCCGCGAGAATCGCGATGCGAAACAGAGAACGGTGAGGCAAGCGAAGCTGACGCATGAAAGCAGTGCTATTGGTGGTGGTGTGGATGCGCGAAACCGAACGACCGGCCGGCGACTGCCGGCCGGTCGTTCGACCACTCGTTCGTTACGTCGGAGACGACTAGCACTTATTCGGATCGTCCCAATTTCGCAGCGGAGCCGGACCGGTTGTTCCGGTCGGATACGCTGACGGAAGCGGGATATTCGGATTCGCGACCCGCTCCGTCGAGCTATAGGGGAGCCGCCCAGGAATCTCGGTCGCCGAGCCGAAGGGTGTAAGCGCCGGAATGCAGGTTCGCTTCCAATCCGACCAGACTTCGATGTTCTGGTACATCGCGATGTACTTCTCGATCATCACGTCTTGGAACGTAACTGCGGCTAGCGGCGTCATACCCACCGCCGAACGAACGGCATTGACGAACGGTAGTGCCGCGGCGGCTCCGTTTAGGACATACTGTGCTTCCGCTTGAATGAGCTGATTCTCGGCCCACGTGACTAGCGGCTGCCGGAATGTCGGCGCGCGGCGCACCGAAACATTGATGACCGACGCCGCACCGCCACCAACGACAACAGCGTTCTGATCCATGCCTCGGAAATTCCCTTGCGTATTTGGATCGAAATAGGCGGCCAGTCGCGGATCGGCGCGCGTCTGGAGAAGCTGAACGAGTGTGTTGCCCGCAACGACGTCCTGGCGAGAGTTCAGGAACTCGTACCAGATGTTGGCGTCCTGATCGAGCGTCGAACCGTGGAATGAACGGAAGTCTCCAGGCGCTTGCCCATGGATGGCTTGCGTCGCGTTCGCAGGCGCCTCGGCGATACCCTTCTGCGCAGCCGCCAATGCTTGCGTGTACGCGGCGTTTCCGTTCCGCTCCACGAGGTGAAGGTAGAACCGCGCCTTCATTGTGTTGGCAGCGGCGATCCAGCGACTGATCTGCTGCGCACGCGTCGTCGCTGACGCCGATGCGCAGTACACCAGATCCGCGGGCTCGCACCCGCCTGTCGTCGGTGCGGCTTGCAGCAGCGCGATGCCTTCGTCGAGCCGCTGCTGCACCGTGGTGTAGATCTGCTGCTGAGGGTCGAGCTTTGGCGTGAGCACGTTGGGAACAAGGGCCTCGCTGTAAGGCAGATCGCCCCACACCGAAGTGGCCGTGCCCATCGTAAAACCTTCCCAAATCTTCGCGATCCCCTCGAGGAACTTGTCGCCGGACGCATTCGCCGCCGCTTGAATACTGCGAAGGCCGAGCAAGCCAGTCCCCGTGTAGAAGCCGCTCATTGTGCCGGGGATGTCGCTCTCCGACTGACCGTACTGCGTTGCCCACTGCAACTGCTGGTTGTTACTGCCTATGAGTTGCTGGGTGTAAATCCCGGCGGAGCGCGCAAGCTGGCCCTCCAGTCGCGTGAAGGTGCCCGCCTGAACAGCGATCAACTGCTGCAGCGGCGTCGCAGCCGTTGCCTGGTTCGGATTATCGGTGAGGCCCGGCCCGCTGAGGAAGTCGCTGCACGCGGCAACGCACAGCACCAGGCCGAGCCCATACACTTTTCGCATGCTCTTCATGGTTAGGGTCCTCGACTCGGCTTAGCGGTGGAGGGAGACCGACACGACAAGCCCACGCGTCAGCGGAGTGTTATACCAATCGATACCGCGGTTCGCATTCAGCGCGCCGCCGAGGTTCGTCTCTGGATCGGTGCCACTGTACTTCGTCCACAATTTCAGATTGCGGCCGGAGAGCTTGACATCCATAGCGCTGATGCCACCCGCGCGCTGGAGCCAGGTCTGCGTAAAGGTGTAGGCAATCGAGACTTCACGAAGCCGCGTGTTCGTGGCGTCCTCGAGACGTGTCGTAATGGGACCACCCGTGGCGCCCTGACCTCCTCCCAGCGCACCGGCGCTGAACCAACCTTCGCCGATCACGACGGGCTTGCCCGCACCGGGCCCGACGACTGGTCCATTGAGGACGTCGCAGGTCTTGTTCTGACAGAGCATATCCTGCCCAAAGGTGCGCGTCTCACCACGGATCTCGGTGTCCTTGTGCGTGCCGTATTGGTACATCGACGAGCGAGTCATGTTGAGCACGTCGCCGCCGTGGCGATGATCGACAAACGCGCTGAACGTGACGCCCTTGAATCGGACGCTCGCGTTGAGGCCGGCCGTCCAGTCCGGCCACGGATTGCCGATGGCACGCTCGGTCGGGTCGGTGATCGGGAAACCATTCGCCGCAATGTAGAGCGCGCCGTCCGGTGCACCCTGACAGGCAGCGGCCACGTCGTTCGCGATGCCCTGGAACGTGACAGTCGTTAGGCCGCGGCCGCAGCGAGCGAAGTCCTGGCTCCGCCAGACGCCTAACGGGTAGCCCACCTGCGCGAAGGTTGCCTGGCCAGAGAATGCCGAGCCGATCCCAGTGGTACAGCGCGGGACCTTGGCCTCCGGTCCGCAGTTCGCCGCCGTTGGCATCGGCACCGTGCCGTCGAGCTGTGCGTCAATGGCGCCGAGACTGGTGACGAGATTGCGGTTGCGTCCCCAGTTTCCGCCGAGCTCCACCGAAAAGTCGCGGCGGTCGATGGGCCGATAGCTCGTCGTCACTTCCCAACCCTTGTTGCTCAACTGACCGGCGTTGAGGTTGACGGCCGTGTAGCCCGTCGAGGGTGGAAGGGGAACCTGGAAGATCACGTCCTCCGATTTGGAGGTATAGCCCGTGACAGAGAGATCCGCCTTGCCATGATATAGGCTGAGGTCGACGCCGGATTCGAACTCGCGAACTCGCTCCGGCTTGATGTCCGGGTTGCCGCGCGTGCCCGACGGATACAGACCGCCGATGCCATTCAGCGTGGGCGATTGGATCGATGCCGGATTGAAATCGGAAATAGTCGCCGTCGAGAAGACGTCCTGCGTGGCATAGAGCGGGGGCTGCTGTCCGCTCTCCCCGTAGGCGACGCGCACCTTACCGAAGCTGAGATACTTGTCGGGAACCTGGAAGAATTTCGTGAAGCTCCAGGCCGCGCTCGCACCCGGATAATTGGCACGCTGATGTCCGATGCCGAAGGCGGAATTGCCGTCGTTGCGGAGACGTCCAACGAGGAAGAGCTGATCATATAGATCGAGATTCAACTGTCCGAAATAGCCATCCGCCCGGCGACGCTGCTCCGCATCCGTAGGAACCGTGCGGCTGACCGTGTTCTGAAGCTTGAACGGCTGGGGAGCGATCCAGGTCTGACCGACGACATCGACCTGACGGTAGTACGTCTCGTTCAGATTCTGGCCCAGGGTCAGGCTCGCGTTGATGGAGTTCGTGAGGCTTCGCGTGCCGGTGACCGTGAGGTTGTGATCGATAATGCGATCGTAGAATTGCCAGCGCTCGATCTGCCCACCATTGAGACCGGCGCTCGCCTGTGCATACGCGTAGGTTCGATCGTCGCCGTTGTAATCGCCGCCCAGCGTCCAGTTGACCGTGACCCAGTTGAGAGGCTGCCAATTCGTGTTGATGTTGCCGAAGAATCGGCCCGTCTCTGCGGTGAGGTCGTCGTTGTTGATCGCATAGAACGGATTGTCGAATCCACGGCTGTTGGTGAACGCAGTCGGTCCGGGATTCGGGAAGCGCCAGGAGCGGTGAAGCCCCGTGATTGGATCCAGATACTGCTTCGCGTTGAAATCGGGCGGCTGACGCTGCGCGTTGAGAGTCAAGCCATTGATCGAGTTGCCGCGATCGACGCCACTCGCCGAGGTCTGCACATACGAGCCGCTGGCGCCAATGGTGAGATTCTGCAGCGGACGGTGCGATCCATTGAAGCGAACGGTGTACCGCTTCAGGAAGTCGTTGTCTCCAACAACGAAACCGTTGTTGTCGAGCGCTCCCGCGGAGAGATAGAAGGTCGTCCGCTCTGAGCCTCCCGATGCCGAGATCGTATTGTCCCAGATACGGCCCGTCTCGTAAATCTCCTTCGCGTGATCATAGGTTGGCGTGCCGGCGGGGATCGCCGGTCCCCACGAGAAGAAGCTCGAGCTGATCGTACAGTTGGTGGTCGTGCACTGGCTCGAGACACCACCCGAGCCAACGCCATACATGCGCTGATAGGGAACGGTTCGGATCGGCTTGTCCGCCTGGAACGTGCTGCGGATATCCCACTGCGTGGTGCCCATGTGGCCGCGCTTCGTCGTTATGAGAATCGCACCGGCCGAGCCGGCGCTGGCGCCGTAAATCGACGCGGCCGCGGCTCCCTTCAGAATCTCCATCGACTCGATGTCGTCGGGATTGATGTCTGCCGCTCGATTCTCGGCGGGCGCACCCGACAGAACGCCACCGTGCGTGGCATTGCTGATGACAACGCCATCGACGACGAAGACGGGCTGGCTGGTGCCGAAACTCTTTGCGCCGCGAATCTGAATTGCGGTCGATGCGCCGGCGTCTCCGCTCGCCTGATTGGTTACGACATTTGGAATTTTGCCAGCGAGTGCCGTCACGATGTTTGGCTCGTTGGCTCGCTGGACGTCCTGCCCACTGATTGAGGCGCGAGCGGTACCCAGCTGCTCGGCGACGCTCTGTGTGCCGGCGCCAGTGACCACGACCTCACCGAGGCGCAATGGATCCGCCTGGAGAACGAAGTTCCGTACGATGTTCTCGCCCGGCGTGAGGCGGATGGTTGCGGTCTGCGCCCGGCGGCCGATGGAACGCGCAACGAGCGAGACCTGCTGACCCTGAGCTCGCGCGCCGGGCACCGTCAGGCGATAGCTGCCGTCCTGCGCGTAGCTGCCGATGAGGGTGAGATCAGGGATGCTGATGTTGGCGGCGACCAGGGGTTGGCCCGCTTCATCGAGAATGCGCCCAGTAACGGTCACGGGTTGCTGCTGAGAGTGCGCGAAGTTCGGAACCGCCACTACCAGCGCCATGCCTGCAACGCACCATCGTAGGTGCCGTTTCAGAGAGGTCATGCTGTTCTCCTTTGGAGGGACCCGCAAACAGCCTGATGGTGGGCATCACTAACGAGATGCCCGTCGAGAAGCCGCAACGTGTAGTAACATTGAATCGAGCCGTCTGGTCACATCTGACGGCCGCTCTATGTACGTGCGGGCGCCAAACTATTGGCGGGACCGGAAGTGCGAAAGATCGTCGTTGAGCCGTTTCCGAGCGGGCGAGCTTCGGTCCGATCAAAGGACTTGTGAAAAATCCGTGGTTGGAACTCGCGAAGCCGTCGGCGGCTTTCTCCATCCCCGATCGATTGCCGCAGGTCGCGAACGGACCTCAACGGCGGTAGGCAGCCATCTGGTTAGCTGGCGCAGGCATTGCCTGGAGTGCGTGCAGCCTCTCCAACGGGAGTGTGACATGCGGGTCGGCACCATGTGGGCACGAATGACGGTAGCGGGAGCGATGGTGGCCTCGGTCGGTGGGGCGGCCGGAGGCCAGATGCCAGGGTCACCGACGCTTCAGAATGCATTCGTGAATCCCGGCATCACTGCGGCTGTGGACGCTTCAGGGCTTGGCGGCGCGACGACCTACGCTGCCGCGGCCGCCTGGGCGCCGGGCTCGGCACGATTCCAGTTCAGCGGTGGAGTCGGCGCGCAGCTGCGCACGGGCTCTTCGACGAGAACGGCATTCGGAGCCCGGCTGAACTTCCCGGTAATGGGCGCAACGAGCAGCTTCGGCGTGAGCGTGTTCGCAGGGTATGGCGCGGTCACTGGAGGTGCGGCGTTCGACACCTCCGATACCAAAGCACTGATTCCTGTCGGTGCGACCGCCAGCTATCGCCACGCCTTCGGCAGTCGCGGGTTTTCCATCTACGGGTCGCCTGTATTCGAGTCCGTGACGCGCGGTGGAGGCGCGTCGAATACGAGTGTCTTTCGAGGTGCCATCGGGCTCGACCTGGGGATCACTTCGGCGATCGGATTGACGCTCGGGGTAGAGCTTGGCGGTAAACAAGCGCCGGAATCCGGGAAGCCATCGGGCACAGCATTCGGCGCGGCGCTATCTTATGCCCTTGGAGCGCGGCGGTAGGTGGCGTACTAATTGCCCCGATGGTAGTTGCGACCGCTGTCCGGCGTCGCCATACCCTCGAGCTCGAAGCCAATGCAGGACACGGATTTGCCACCGATTCTGGTGGTCGACGATAATCACGATAACGCCGAGATCATCCGCCAGTATCTCGAGATTCGCGGTTATCCAATAACGGTCGCGCACAATGGCGACGAAGCGCTGGCCCTCTTCGAGACGGTACGGCCGGCTCTGGTGCTGCTCGACGTCATGATGCCTGGTCGCGACGGCTGGGAAGTGTGTCGAATCATGAAGCAGCACCCGACGCTCGGAAAGAGCGTTCGGATCGTCATGGTCACCGCGTTAGGCGAATGGGAAGACAAGCGCGAAGCGCTGCAGCTGGGCGCGGATGATTACGTCGAGAAGCCGTTCGATCTGCCGACCCTCGCGACGACGGTGCAGCGGAATCTGGCGATGCGCAGTGCCATGGCATCGTGACGCCGCGGTAGAGGTGGAATGAGCGATTACGTCCTCCTCACCGACAGCGACGATCCATCGATCACGGCCGCGGTTGGCCAGCTCGAATCCTGGAGCGTTCAGCACGTTGCGGTATCGCAGCTGACGGCGCCGATCGAAGACGCCAGCGTTCGTGCGGTCCTCGTCGTCACCACCGATCCCACGGAACTGCGTGCGGCGACTGAGCGCGCGCACGCGACCGGCATTCCAGTCATCATCGGCTGCGTCGATGACACGGCGCGCCGGCGTGCGGTGGAGCTCCGCGCCGAGGAATGGTACCGGATTCCGGCGACGGCTGACGAGATCTCGGCACGCATCCACTCGGCCGTGAGCCGCGGCGCGACGATCGGGGCGGCGATGACCGATCGCGTCGAGCGCGTCGAGTACGAGGAGATGCTGCACGACGCGATGACGGGACTGCCGACGCTGCCCGTGATGATCGAACGCTCACGGGCGCTGTTCAAGGAGCGCGGCGAGCTCGTCGTCCTCTATCTCAACTTCGTGCGGTACTCGAAGATCGAGGAGATCTACGGCTGGGAGAAGCTCGACGCGGTGCTCGAGACGACGTCGGCGGCCGTGCGCGAATTCCTCGACGACACCGCGGGGCCAAGCAACGCGCGGCTGATGGTGAGCTTCACGAACGACGACGATTTCATCTTCTTTCACGTGCCCGCCGCGGGCGTGGCGGCGGCGACCGAGAGCGAGATCACCGACATGGTCGCTCGGCTGCAGCGCCACGTCGCGGGGCGCATCGAAGCGCAGCACGGCGACGACATCGCCGCGCTTTTTGATATCTACGTCGGACGCTCGCACGTCTACTATAATCCCAAGATCAGGCTCGAACGGCTGATCTACCGCGGTATTCGCGAGGCGGCAAAGGCGGCGCGGAGCATCGAGGAGCGTGACCGCGCGCGGCGCGTCGCGGACCTGCGCGCGAGCCTGCGAGAGCGCGGCGTGTACATCGATTATCACCCGATCGTCGTCACAGAGTCGCAGGAGATCTACGGCTACGAGGCGCTAGCCCGCGGTGTCATGCGCAGCCTGCGCTCACCGGAAGTGATGTTCGACGTTGCCGCCGAAGCGGATCTCGTGTGGGAGTTGAGCCGGCTCTGTCGCAGCCGGGCGATCGAGGGGATGGACACGCATCTCCAGCCGGGCGAGCTGTTGTTCCTGAACGTGGATCCGCACGACTTCAACGATCCCGCGTTCAACGAGCACGAGGTGAAGTATCCGGAGCGCGTCGTCATCGAGATCACCGAGCGCACGGCGATCAAGGACTACCCAAAGTTTCGCGAGCGGCTGCGTGCGTTTCGCGAAGCGGGATTCCGCTTCGCCGTCGATGACGCCGGGAGTGGCTATGCCGGGCTAGGCTCGATCGCGAACCTCGAACCGAACTACATCAAGCTCGACATCTCGCTCATCAACGGCATCGATACGAACTTCATCAAGCAGAATCTCGTCGAGACGATGGTGAAGTTCGCGAACGATCACGGCGCGATGGTGATCGCGGAGGGCGTGGAGCGCGCTGAGGAGTTCAAGGCCGTGAAGGAGCTCGGCGTCCACCTGGTGCAGGGCTTCTTCCTGCACCGCCCGTCGCGGGCGCCGGCGGCAGCGCTCACCGCGGTCCGTCGTTAGGCAGGCCGAGCAGCGATTCGACGACGGCCAACGAGCGCGCGGCTGCTCCCAGGCCTTCGCGGACGGTCGTGAGGGCGTCCTCGCCCGCCGCCGCACGGGCAGCGGAATCCGTCGACCATCGCGTGAGGGCGTCGGCCAGCGTGGGAAGATCGTTCACGGACCGTGCGCCACCGCGCGCGATGAGGAGCCCGGCATCACGGCTCATGGCGTGACGCGGCCCGAAAAGAACGGGCGCACCGAATGCCGCCGGTTCGAGAACCGAATGCAGGCCGGCGTCGTGAAATCCGCCGCCGACGAAGGCAATGGCGGCCAACGCATAGAGATCACCGAGCACACCAACGCGGTCTACCAGAACGACGTCGCTATCGGGTGACGCCTCCCCGAGACGATGGAGACGAAGCCCCTCGCGTGCCGCCCAGCGCTCGATGGGCTCCAGATGCGCGGCCGTCGGTTCGTGCGGTGCGATGATGAGACGAAGGTCGGACACCTCGCGGCGGGCGGCGACGAACGCCGGCAGCAGCGCCGCTTCGTCGGCGGGCCATGTCGATCCGGCGACGATCGTGAGGCGGGGACTCGCAAGTCGCGTCAGCAACGCGCCCTGTCGATCGACGTTGCGGGCGCGCGCCCAGACCTGATCGTAGCGCGTGTCGCCGGTGACGGTGATCGCATCGGCGCGCACGCCGAGAGCAACGAGGCGGGCGGCGTCAGCGGGATCGATCGCGCCAACTCGATCGAGCGCGGTATATGCGTCGCGGAGAAGCGCGGCGGCGAGCCGCGAGCGGCGCGACGATCCCGACGCGAGCGTCGCGCTCACGAGGCCGAGCCCAATACCTAACGAGTTGGCGGCGGCTGTGAGCGTCGGCCAGACGTCGAGCTTCGAGAAGACGATTGCGGTGGGGCGCAGCGCGTCGAGAGCGACGCGCGCGTTCGCCGCGGTGTCGAACGGCAGGTAGTCGTGAAAATCGACGTCGAGCGAACGGGCGAACGACTCGGCGCTCGGGGAGAAGTGGGTGTACGCGAGCTGTACGCCGGGATGCCGGTGGCGCACGAGCTCGAGCACGGGGCGCGCCTGAAGTCCCTCACCTACCGACGGCGCGTGCATCCAGAGCAAGGGACGCGAACGATCGCGATGAGACTCGCCCCACGCGCGGAATCGGTCGCGAATGCCGCGGCGCGCGCGCAGCGCCCGAAAGATCTTCGACTCTGATGCGGGCGCGAGCGCCGCGCCGACGCCCGCGAGACGAGCAGCCCCCTCGTAGCCGAGGCGAAGCGCGGCGTGCATGTGGACGCTGCCGCGTTAGGCGGACGGCGGTGATCAGCGTCCGCCGGCGGTCTTCGCGAGCTGTGCGTCTACGATGCGACGGAAGAAGCCCCAGGGCTGAAAGCCTGGCAGCTGCTGGTCACCGACGAAGAACGTCGGCGTGGACTTCACGCCCGCAGTGCGGCTGCGCTCATAGTCCGCCTCGATGAGAGGGCGCGTGAGGTGCTTCGCGACGCAGTCGCGCCAGGCGGGCATCGCGACACCGATGTGCGCGGCCGTGGAGTCGAACATCGGCATGGCGTTGGGGAGCGCCTCCCAGCGCTCCTGCGATGTGAAGAGCGAGTCATGCATCGGCCAGAACTTGTCCTGGACAGATGCGCACATCGCGGCCTCAGCCGCCGGCATCGCGTTCTGGTGCTGGCTCAGCGGGTAATTGAGATAGGCCAGCCGCGCCTTGCCGGCGTCGACGTAATTCTTGACGAGCGGTCCATAGGTCGAGTCGTGCCACATCTTGCAGAAGGGGCACTGGAAGTCGCTCGCCTCGATGATCCAGAGACCAGCCCGATCGCTGCCGCGGATTCGGCCGCGGTCCGCGCGCGCGCTGATGGAGTCGGTCGGCATCGTCGCGGGTGAGCGAGCGGCCGTGGCCGTGGCCGGAGTTGCCGAGGCCGCTGCGGTCGAGCTTGTCGACTCACGACGTGCCGTATCGGCGCCTTTGCAGCCGATGGCAGCAGCGAGTGAAAAGGCGGCGAAGACTCTGACGGACACGAACATGAGCGTGTTTGAATAGAGGGAGACATCACGAGGAGCTCGCGTGCGGCTGAAAGCTAATGGCCGCTGCCCGGCCTCGAACAGAGCGCCAAGACGTGGGGCACCGACCGCGAACGGCCGGGATTCTTTGATGAGTTAAGCCCCGATTTTGCCGCGAGTTCGCCAACGGCGGTGCTGCGGAACGAGTGGGCGGCGGCCGCAGGTATGAGGCACAGAACGTGCTCTACCCGAATCCGCGTGCGGCCAAGGAGACGGCTGCAGCACGAGGCAACGCGACTATGCCGGGCGGAGACGAGTGGCGAAGTGGGCGGCATCGCAAATCTCGCATAACTGCTCGCATAGCGCGGCGATCTCGCGAGTCGCATGGAACCCGAGCCACAGAGAGAAGAGCGGCATGAAGCGAGAAGCGCTGATCACGCTGATAGCGCTGGGAATGGCCCTTCCAGCACTCGGCGCACAGGACACGACGAGAGCCCAACGGCCCGTCGCTTCTGACACAACGCGGCGAATGACGACGGCGATGCCAGCGGGTACTCCGCTCGAGCAGCTCGTCGCCGAGGAGGCACAGCGGCGCGCGAACATCGCGCGAGTGCTGTTGATCACAAATGCGCAGGTGGCGGTGCAGCAGGAAGCGCTGCGCAACCTGAGCGATCAACTGTACATCAGTGAGCAGCTCGTGGGCGCCACGCACGGCCAGTTGAAGCTGGCGGCCGAGGCGCTCGACAAGCAGCCGAGCACGATGCTCGCCGTGCTGTTCGCGGCGGATTCACTGGCTGCGTCGCAGATCGGCAGTCTCGCGTTGTCGATCGACGGGGCGAGCACGATGAGCCTCACGATGTCCGACACCGCGCGGACGGCATTCCGGGTGGGCGCGGCGGACGAGTTGTTCCGCGGCGCGGTGCTGCCGACTCCCCATACCATCGTGCTGACGACGACGGTGAATGGTCAGCCCCAGCAGCTCGTGGCGCGCGTGCGCGCCCTCGGCGACGCCGTGACCTACGTGCAGTTCGCCGTCCAGGAGGGGAAGCTGGTACAGACCGCCTGGGCAAGTCGCACATCAAACCCATTCTGAGCGGACGGCGGAGGTCTTCATTATGAGAGGATTGAGCCTCGCTGCCCTCGCGCTCGTCGCGCTGCCTTTGCAGGCGCAACAGAGTCCGACGGCGACGAGCACGACACGGATGACGTTGGCGGATACGTCGCTGACGCCGCCGATCGATCCCGCGCGCGCCCTCGAGGCGGAGGTGCGGGTCGCGTTGAACGATCTGCTGGCGAACCGCACGGTGTCCGCGCTGCAGCGTCTGCAGTGGCTGGCGTCGCTGCCCGCGACGCCATCGGCTGCGGCGGGCACCGAGACGCTGCGCGGCCGTGGCGACATGTTGTTCCTGCTTGCCGAGGCGCAGTACCGGTTAGGCATGGACAGCGCGTTCCGTTCGAATGCGCAGGCGGTGCTGAGCAGTGGACCGGCTCGTTATGCGCCGCTCCTCAACTCGCAGCTATTACTGAGCGCGTACCGCACGGCCGATTTCGCGCGCGTTTCGTCGCTGGTGCAGGGTGGCTCGGCGGATCAATCGCGCGGCCTGGCGGCGCTCGTCGCCGGCCTGGCGGCGTATCAGCTGCGCAACTATCCGTCGGCCGCGACGAAGTTTGCGGCGGCGAAGGCAGCCGGCGCACCGTACGCGCAATACGCGGAATACATGGATGTGCTGACGTCGCTGCGCACCGATACGACGCAGACGACGGCCGCGCTCGCACGGCTCGAGGCGCTGGCGCAGACGGCCAACGGGACGTTCGCCGACCAGGTCAGGCTCACCGCCGCCCAGCTGGCGTACGAGACGAATGCGTACGATCGTGCGATCACCTTCGCGAACGCCGTTACGCCTAACGGGGGGCTCGCTCCCCTGGCGCTGCTGACCAAGGCGTGGGCGCAGTACAAGAACAAGGATGTCGCCGGAGCCGGCCAGAGCTTCGCAGCGTTCGCCGACCAGTATCCGCTCCTGCCGCAGCGCGACGAAGCGCGGTTGATGGCCGCCCAATCCTTGCTGCAGCTCGGCCAAACGGATCAAGCGGGCCGGCTCTTCCGCATGGTTGCGGACTCTGGCCGCGCCGAGTCGTCGCGACTCGACAACAAGTCGAGCGACGCCGTGATGAACCTCGCACGTTCATTGGTAAAAGCACGCGCCGCCGGTCTGCTGTTCGTGAACGACCCCGCGATGGGGAAGACGATCGCGCTGGAAGAGACCGCAGGTGCGGATCCGCAGGTGCTCGCCTCGGTGATGACGGGAACGACGCCGACGCTGCCGCAGGTCGAGGTCGCGCGGATCATCTCGCTCAACGACCTGATGCAGCGTTATGGAACAGTTGGCGACTCCGCGGGGATGATGCTCTCCAAGCGCGTGCTCTTCGCGCCGGCGTCGGCCAACGCGGCGCCGACTCTGTTCGCGCAGCGAGCGGAGGCGGTGATGTCGGCTGACCTCGACGCGGCGATCACCTCGCAGCGGCTGCGACTCGCGAGCCGTAACGCGACGCTCCGACTGATGCAGATTCGGGGACTCCAGCAGGCGATGCAGGGCCGCGGTGATACGGTGGCGAAGCTCGTGGCGCGCGTCGATACGACGGACGCGCGGCTGCGCGGACTGCTGACGAGCATCGATTCTACCGAGAGCCATCTGCGCGGGTCATTGGTAACGCAGGTGCGGAACGTCCAGGGCGGTCCCGCATACGTTCTGTCGGTCCGAGCGGACAGCCTCCGGCAGCGCGGCCTGATTCCGCCGGGGCTGGATGTCGAAGCGCTCGTGGCGGCTCGCACCGATTCGTTGTTGAATGCGCTCCCGCTATTCCTCCTCCGCGACTCGGTGCGCATCCGCATGAACAAGGTGCGAACGGAGCTGGCGGAATCGCGGACGGCCATCGAGCAAGCCGATCGATTGTTCGCGGCGGCGCAGACAGGTCAGCTCACCGACACGAGCGCCTCGCTCTCGCGGCTCCGGAGCGCGCAGGCGGCGGCACAGTCGCGACGCTCCGAAGCCGAGGCGGGACTGGTGGCCGCCGTGAGCACGGAGCTCTCGGCCCGCGCGACGGATCTGCTCGCGCTTCTGCAGCACGATCTGCAGGCGGCGGAATTCGGTACGGCGACGGCAGCGTTCTTCAACGCGATCGATCAGGGTCGGCCGGCAGGCGCCGGCACCACGGGCACTTCGGGAACGGGCAGCAGCAGCAGCGCCGGCCTAACGCCAGCCTTCGGCGCCAGCAACGGCTCGACGATGGGCCCGAACGCGAACGCACAGTCTGGGGCGGCCGCGGGCAAAGCAGCGCCCGCAGCGCGCGCCGGTACACCTCCCACGCAGAAGAAGTAACCGATGACTCGGATCATCAGATTGCTCATAGCGGCGACCGTCGCAGTGCCGGCAGCGCTTTCCGCGCAGACACCGGCACTCACGGTTGCCAATTCCGCCCGGGCGACGGCGGCTCCGCCGGCGCCGCTCGATTCGGCAATCAACCGGCTTCAGGATTTCCTTAACCGCTATCCGTCGAGCCCTCTCCGGCCGAATGCGTTGCTGCAGCTCGGCGAGCTCCTCGTCAGGCAGGCCGACACCGTATTCGCGGAGAGCCAGCGCGCGTCGGGCCTAACGACGCGCACGGACAGCACCCGCGCCGCGACGCCGACGACTACCGCAGCCCGCCCGTCGGCGGCTCCGGCGGCGGCCGCGACCACGAGTGCGACCGCCAACGGCGGACCGATCGCGCCCGACTATTCCGCGGCGGTCGCGCGCTACGAGGAACTGGTCAACCGATATCCGAACTTCGAGCAGATCGACGCGGCGACGTACACGCTCGGCACGCTCTACGCGTCCGCGCAACGGTGGGCCGACGCCGCGCGGATGTTCGAGCGCGTGTCGGGGATGGCGAACTCGCGCTTCCGGACCGAAGCGTTCTTCCGACTCGGTGACGCACGATTCGAGGTCGCATCTCGGCAGCGCGGCGACCCGCGTCGCGCCGGATTCGCCGCCGCGGCGACGGCGTACGAGCAGGCCGTCGCGTCGACGCAGGCGCCGAGCGACATCTACTTCCTGGCGCTGTACAAGCTCGGATGGTCGTACTACAACCAGGCCAATCAGGCCAATCAGGCCGACTATCAGAAGGCCGTCGACGTGTTCAGCCGTCTGGTCGACGCGTACGACAAGCTGACGCCAGAGCAGCAGTCGCGGCTCGGGCTGCGGGGCGAGGCGATCGAGTACATGGCGGTTGCGTTCACGCAGGTAGGCGGCGCCCAGGCGGCGAGCAAATACTTCCAGAGCCGCGGTGGCGCGCCCTATCAGTTGGCGTTGATGCGGCGCGTCGCGCAGACGTTCCGCGATCAGGGCAACTTCCCCGAAGCGATCAACGCGTACCAGATGGTGTTGTCGCAGTCGCCGACTGATTCGAGCGTGCTGACGGCGGTGAGCGAGATCGCCGACATCTATCAGAATCGCTTGCTCGAGCGTGACTCGGCGCAGGCGGCTCGACTCCGGCTCGCGGACCTTCTCGCGCCGGGGAGCGCGTGGGCGCAAGCCAATCCGCAACTCGCGGATACGGCGTCGAAGCTGCGCGAGGCGGCGCTACGCGAGAGTGGCCAGTATCTGCTCGCGTCGGCGCAGGCCGGCAATCGGGCGCGCTTCGGTGAGGCGGCGCAGATCTATCAGCGCTACCTGACGGATTTCCCGAAGAGCGACAGCGCGCAGATCGTGAATCGTTACCTCGGTGAGTCGTTGTTCGGCGCCGGCGATTATGCTCGTGCGGGCTCGGAGTTCGCCCGTGCGGCCTTCGCTTATGGCAACACCAATCAACAGCTCGCGCAGGAAGCGGGACGGAACGCGATCGTTGCCTTCGACTCGGCGCTGGTGCGCAACAAGAGCGATCGCGCGGCGCAGGACTCGCTCTTCTCGGTGGTCGATCGGTTCGTTGCCGCGTTCCCGCAGACGGATGTGGCAAAGAAGGCGTTGATCGAGAAGGGCCGCCGCGCGTCGGAGACGCAGCGGTGGGATGCGATGGAGCAGGCGTTCCGCACGTACGCGACGACCTATCCAAACGATCCGTACACGCCCACGGCGCAGCGGCTGATCGGCGACGCGCTGTATCGCGGTGGTCAGTACGCACAGGCGCAGACGCAGTGGGAACAGGCGCAGCAGGTCGCGGCGTCGAGTGGTCAGACGCGACTCGCCGACTCGATTCGCGCGATTCGTGAGACGGCCGCGGGCAGCTATGCCGATTCGCTCATCAAGCGTGGGCAGTACGGCGAGGCGGCGCAGCAGGTGTACGTGGCGTACGCGAAGGCGAACCCGCAGAACGCGAAGGCGCCGGACGCGCTCCGTAACGCCATCGAGACGTACATGCTCGCCGACAGCGTGGCGCGGAGCAAGAACGACGAAGCGGCGTCGCGCGACGCGCGACAGCACGCGATCGATCTCTCGGCGCAGCTCGCGCAGCAGTACCCGAACTACAAGTACCGTCTGCAGTATCAGACGCTGCGGGCGCGGCTGCTGTCCGACATCGGCCAGCGCGAGCAGTCGGTGCAGGCCTATCAGGAGCTGATCCAGCAAAACGAGAGCGGGCCGGGCCGCGCCGATGCGATGGTGCGCGTGGCTTCGATGCTCGATTCGTTAGGGAAAAAGAAGGAAGCGGCGACGGCGTACGAGCAGTTTGCGAACGCTTATCCGAAGGACAAGCGTGCAGCGGACGCTCTCTGGAACGCGGCGGTGACCTACGCTGAAGCGCAGGATGCGGCGGCGTCGGCGCGGACATATGCCCTGTTCGCACAGCGTTTCCCGCGCGACGACCGCGCGGCGCAGGCGAGGCAGCAGCAGATCGCGCAGCTGCAGACTGCCGGCGACACCGCGGCGGCAAGCCGGGTGTTGGAGAGAGCGTGCGAACGACCGGCCGAGGAGCTCGCGGCGGAGTGCTCGTCGCGGGTGGCGGAGCGGGCATTCCAGCAGGGCGTCTCGACCTTCGGCGAGTACCAGCCGATGAAGCTCGTGATCTCGTCGAAGGGGCAGCTGACCGCGGCCGGCGTGACGCGCGCGTCGCGGCAGAAGCAGGCACTCCTGCGGCAGCTCACGAGCGAGTTCGCGAACGCGATCAAGGCGGGCGTGCCGCAGTATCTCGCGGCGTCGAGCTACTACGTGGGGCTCGCGCAGTGGGAGTACGGCAACTTCCTGAAGAACGTCCAGCTGCCGTCTGGTTTAACGGATGCTGAACAGACGCAGGCACAGCAGGGTGCGGCGCAGCAGGCCGAGCAGTACTACGCCGCGGCGAAGCAGGTCTGGCAGGAGCTCGTGCAGCGCGCCGAATCGACACCGGCGATCGCGAACGACGTCGCCGCCAAGCCATGGATCGATCGAGCGCGGAACGCAGTGCAGGGCAACGTTGACGCGGCGCCGCCGAGCGTCGTGACCGGAGGTCGCTGATGGCGACGGAGACGAGCAGCATGAGAGGAATTCGCAGCGGGCGCGCAGCGACGTGCGGTGCCTTCGCCGTGCTACTCGCCGCCGCCGTGGCGGGGGACAGCTCGGTGGCGCAGGCACAGCGGACGCCGCGCCGCCAGGCACCGATCGAGATTCGCGGTACAGTGCCGACGCCGCAGGTCGTGACGGTTCGGCCGCGCGAGGTACCTGCGTACAGCCGGCAAGTTCTGGTGCCGCGCTTCTATGATCACGACTTCTGGCCCGAGATCCAGGAAGGTTATGCGATCATGTCGGGCCGGATGACGCCGGCGGACTCGCTGGTGCTGGCGGCAGACAGCGTGGGGACGCCGGATCTCTTCCGGTTGCCCGCGGTGACACCGCTGACGCCGCTCCGGGCGCAGTTCGCGACGCTGCACAGGCAGTACGGCTGGTGCGCTCCGCACTGGTGGTGTCCGTCACACCGCGTGCGGGTGCGTGTCCCGGCCGATTCGTCGGCGCTCTTCCCCCCGCGTCTCCCGCCACAACCGATGGCGGTGGCGCCAGGGAACAATCCGACGAACGCGCCGACGGCATTGCCGCAGGTGCAGCAGCGGTGGTGCGCGACGCACTGGTGGTGTCCGCCGGGCGGCATCGTGACGACACCGCCATCGACGACGCCAGGTGCGGTTCCGCCGGCAGCGACAGATACGACGCGCCGTCCACCGGCGACGCCGCCCGACACGACGCGGCGTCCGCCTCCGGCGGGCACGTCTTCTGCCTCACGGCTCCGGTAACAGAGTACAGGTCCGGATGATACGGTGACCGCGATCACCCGGACGCACGCAAGCAAGTAGCGAAGGACGATCGCTCGATTTCACAACACGCCTGCGAGGAGACAGGGCGAACATGTCAACGATCATTGAGTGGTACAAGAACGGCGGACCGATCATGAACTTCATCCTGCTCGTGGGCGTGGCGGGTATTGCCATCTTCATCGAGCGGTTCTATGTGATCGTGATCAAGTCCAAGATCAATGGTCGCGCGTTCATCGAGCGCGTGATCTCGCTCGTGCGCGCCGGCAAGATCGACGACGCGATCAAGCTCTGCGCGCAGTCGACGGCGGCGCTCCCCGACATGGGGCTGCTCATCCTGCGCAGCCGCAGTCGCGATGAAGCCGATCTCCAGAGCGTGGCCGATGCGGCCGCGATCACGGTGATGCCGAAGCTCACGCGCCGGCTGCAGTATCTGCCGATGCTCGCGAACGTGGCGACGCTCTTCGGTCTGTTCGGAACGATCTACGGATTGCGCGAGGCGTTTGCCTCCGTCGCATCGGCCTCGGCGGCGGAGCGATCGGCGAAGCTGGCATCTGGTATCGCCATCGCGCTGAACGCGACAGGCTTCGGCCTGCTCGTGGCGATCCCGCTTTCGATCGCGCACGCGTACCTCGTGAGCCAGTCGGAGATGATCATCGAGCAGGTGGACGAGTTCTCGGTGCGTCTCGTGAATGCTCTGATCGACCGTCCAGACGTTCGACTCGGCCATCGTTAGGCCGCAGCGCGCAGCGTCGATACCAAACAGGAAGAGTTTCTCATGGCCTCGCGGTTTCACAAGCTTCGGGCACGCCACCAAGAGCGCGAACCGCTCACGGCGCACGGGCGCATCAACCTCGTGCCGTTGGTCGACATCCTCACCTCCATCGTGTTCTTCAGTCTCCTCACGTACACGGGTGCGGTGATGACCAATCTGACGGCGTTCGATCTCGCGCTACCGCCGGTGGTCGTGACCGCTCCCGGCACGACGAGTGGCGCGCAGCCGGATACGACGACGCTGATCCTGGCCGTCGGCATCAAGCAAGGTCTGATTCGTGTCGAGCACTCGAATGGCGGCCAGGCGCCGTTCGCGCAGAACATCGCCGGACATGGCCCGGCGTCGCTGGACACGCTCCAGACGGTGCTCAACAACATCAAGCAGCAGTTTCCAGACGCTGACGCGGCGATGGTCGTGCCGGATGACGACGTCGCCTACGACGACATCGTCCATGTGCTCGAGCGCGTGAAGCTGGCGAGGTTCCCCAAGATTTCGCTGACGAGCGCGGCGCGGTCGATGCAAGTGGCAACGAACAATCCCGGAGGGCGTTGAGATGATGAGCGAGCGCGCACGCGCACTCCGAGAAGGCCGACGTCGAGCCATGTTCCAGAAGTTCGGGCTCGTTCAGCTGAATCTCATTCCGCTCGTCGACACCTTCGTCGCGATCGTCTTCTTCTCGCTGACGGCCGCGACGGTGGGCGATCTTGCGCCCATCCTCAACGGCGTGACGCTGCCGCAGGCGAAAGTCGGCGCGCCGGCGCACCAGGAGCTCACGTTAGGCGTGTCGAGCAGACCGGCGGCGATCGTCTTCAACGGGCATCAGGTGATGTCCGCGACGGCCGCCGCGCAGGCGACGTCGAATGTGCCCGATCAGCCGCTTGTGGTTCCGCAGCTCTACACCGCGCTCAAGACGGCGGCCGATTCTATTCGGAACGTCAATGGCGTGAGTCAGAATGAATCGGTGACGACGCCGCTCGCTATCCAAGGCGACAAGACGATGCGGTACGATCTCCTGCAACGTCTCTTACAGACCGCGCGACTTGCCGGGTTCCGGACGATCACGCTGCAGGTGCAGCGTGCGACGGAACAAGGTGAGGCGGCGACGGTAACGATGTAAATATGGCCACTCCTTTGCGACCAGCGACGCCAGCGGGCTCTCCGCCGCCGCGCGACATGGACCGGTTCGACAATCGGCTTCGCTTCGAATGGGCGGATCCGGAGCAGCGCGTGCTGCTGTACTCGTGGGGCTTCGCGATCGCGCTTGCGGTCGTGTGGCTCATCATCGTTGCGCTGCACAAGATGGTGCCGCCTGTCGTCAACGACGAAGGCGTCGTCATCACACTCGCACCGCCGCCACCGACCACAACGCCACCACCGACGGTGACGCCGGTGCCGCAAACTGGCGCGGCGGAGAACGTTCCCGCGCCGGGCGACACCAAGGCACCGCCTGGGCGGAAAGGTCCGGAGAAGGGCAGTCCGCGTCCGGGCCGCCCTGGCTCGCGCACGGAGCAAACGAGCACGGGCGCGATCGGAACGGCGTTCGGCACGGGGAGTGGATCTGGTACCGGTGGCCTAACGGGTAGCGTCTCGTCGCTGATTGGCGGTGTCGCAGTCGCCTCGGGAAGCGGCGGCACCGGTGGCGGCCAGGGAGGTCGGGGCGGCGGTGGCAGTGGCGGGAAGACCGTTCTCGGGCTCGGTCAGGGTGGTGAGGGTGGACGCACGCCCGGTCGCGGCGGATTCGGTGGTGGAACGGGAACCGGCGGCGGTGGCGGTGGTGGTATCGGCGGCGTGGGTGCCGGCGGTGGTATTCAGCGCGCTGGCGTCCGGGTCTCGGCCCCTGCTCCAGTCCGCGCGGAGAATCTCGGCGGCAACCGGCGCGACGTCGGTGAGCTCGGCCAGTTCGTACGCAGCCGGGAGTCGCAGCTCCGATTCTGCTATCAGGAGTACGGGCTCAAGGCGAATCCGTCGCTCGCGGGCACAGTGACGGTTGCGATCTCGCTCACCGGCAGTGGCGACGTCACGGGTGTGAACGTCACCAACCGCACCTGGAGCGGACCCGGCGCGTCCGAGGCCGAGAGCTGCATCCGGAACAAGATCGAGTCGTGGCGATTTCCATCATCGGACGCGGGCGGCGGCACGTACTCGTTCCCGTTCAACTTCACGCGGTGACGATCCCGTGCACGCCGGCAGAACGGGGCGACCGATTGGCCGCCCCGTTTTGCTGACCGATCGCCGCTCGCCTCTCGAGCTCGTTAGCTTCCTGACGTGACCACCGCACTCCTGGCCGGCCGGCCGCCATCGCGGCCCACGTCGACCACCTAACGAGCCGCCCGGTGCTACGAATCGGTGTGATGCTGGCGGCTATCGCCGCCGCGCTCCAGGTGCAGATCGGTCAGCTGCAGGTGCCGGCGCCGATCGGGTTCGTGAACGACTTCGCGAACGTGATCCCTGCGGACAACGCAGCTCGCATTCAGCGCATCATCGAGGACGTTCGTGGCAAGTCGAGAGGTGACATCGCCGTCGTCACGCTTCCCGATCTGAAGGGACGTGATCCCGCCGACGTGGCTCTGAGGATAGGCCGCGGCTGGAAGGTGGGCAGCGCGGGGAATCCAGGCGATACGGCGCGCAATCGCGGCGTGGTCCTCCTCGTCGTGCCCAAGGAAACGAGCTCGGACGGTCGTGGCTATGTCGAAATCCAGACCGGTCTGGGAACGGAAGGATTTCTCACTGACGCAACCACGGGAGCGATCCAGGACGAGGCGGTCCCGCTCCTTCAGCAGCGAGACTACGGTGGCGCGATCGAGCTGATCACGCTGCGCATCGCCCAGCGATTCGCCACCGAGTTCAACTTCCAGCTCGACACGGCGCTGAGTGCGCCGACGACGGCGTTCACGCCGCGCGGATCGCGAGCACCCGTAGGCAGTTCGCGGGGCGGCGGAATCAATCCTGTCGTCTGGCTGATCCTCTTCTTCATCATCATGTCGCTGTTGAGCTCGGGGCGGCGGCGGCGCGGCTGTGGTCCGGGCTGCCTGTTCTTCCCGTTCCCAATTGGCGGCGGGTGGGGCGGCGGCATGCGCGGTGGCGGATGGGGCGGTGGTGGTGGCTGGAGTGGAGGTGGTGGCGGAGGAGGATTCGGCGGCTTCGGGGGGTTCGGCGGCGGCGGTGGGTTCGGTGGCGGTGGTTCCGGTCGAAGTTGGTGACGAGAGGAGCGACGCATGGCGAAGATGGCGCCTGAACAATTGGTCGAGCAGCTACGGCGGGCGTACGGGCCGGCGCTGCGGAGCGTCGTGCTCTACGGGTCAGCGGCGGCTGGAGAGCACATCCCGAAGCGCTCCGACTACAACGTGCTGGTTCTCGTGGACGAGCTCTCACTCGATAGGCTGTCGGCGGCGGCCTCGGTGGCGCGCGCCTGGAGCGAGGGGGGTAATCCGGCGCCGATGACCCTGACGATGAGCGAGTGGCGGGGCTCCGCGGACATCTTCGCCATGGAGTACGCCGACATCCTCGAGCGGCACAAGATTCTCTATGGTGAGTCGCCGTTCGATGGCATTCGCGTCGATCCACGTGACCTGCGGTTGCAGCTCGAGCACGAGGCGATGGGAAAGCTATTGAGGCTTCGGCAGGGTGTACTCGCCGCGGGAGGGGACAACCGGCTCGAGGCGGAGCTCCTGGCAGCGAGCTTGAGCACCATCATGGTGATCTTCCGGTCGGTGGTTCGGCTGGAGGGTGAGACGGCACCGAAAGACAACGTGGCGCTCGCCCAGACCGTCGCCAGGCACGCGGGATTCGATGCGATGCCATTCGAACGTGTGGTAAGGCATGTCCGGGGCGAGGAGAAGATCGCCGCAGGTGATGTTCGGAGCGTCGTCGCGGGCTATCTCACCGGGATGGAAAAGCTGGTGGCGCATCTCGACCGGCTCGGTGGGTGAGTAGTTGCGAATGACGGAGTGGGGAAACTTTCTCGAGAGGGTGGAACGACAATGAAGACCGCAGTGAAACGCCTGGCGTTCTTGCCGTTGCTCGCAATCGCGCTCGCCTGCCCAGGCGACAAGAAGAAGGATACGGCGCAACTGCCCGTCGACTCATTGAAGGCCGATACGACGAAGGCGCTGGCGACCGTCGACACGACGCCGACGGACCTCGGGCAGATCAAGACCAACTTGCCGAAGGCGGCGCCGGACACGTTTCATGAGCAGAAGCTCAAACCGTCCGGCGTGGGAAGCATCGGCGATTCGCGGTTCGCCGACGCACCAACGCCGCTAGTGGACGCCGTCGAGCGCGAGCAGAGCGCGACGCGGTTCTGCTACACGGAGTTCGGCCAGAAGGCGGATCCGTCACTTCGAGGCAACGTGGCGATGGTGGTCACGATCGGGAGCTCCGGTGTGACCGACGCCAAGGTCGGCGACGCCAAGTGGTCCGGCACCGCGGCGGCCGGCCGCGCCGTGAACCGCTGTCTCGATCAGAAGGCAAAGCAGGCGTGGAACGTCGCCCCGGGTGCGGTGAAGCCGGGACGGTACGTGGTTCAACTCAGCTTCAGCGGGCAGCGGTGACGGTTGACGGACAACGGTTGACGGTTGACGGACAAGAGTTAACCGACAACCGTTCACCGATCACGGTCCACCGACCACCAACCACAGGGCTCTCGATGAAACGAATCTGGCTCGCGGTTCCCTTGCTCCTCACGAGTGTTGGCTGCGGATACAATCGCATTCAGCAGCTGGACGAGCAGGCCAACGGAGCTCAGGGGCAGATCGAAGTGCAGTTGCAGCGGCGCGCCGATCTGATTCCCAATCTCGTGAGCACGGTCAAAGGCTACGCGCAACACGAGTCGGACGTCTTCACGCAGGTGGCGCAAGCGCGCGCCGGCGTGCTGGGCGCGGTCCAGACGCACGATCCGGCCCAGATGGCCGACGCCAACGCGCAGATGACCTCTGCGCTCGGCCGGCTGATCGCCGTCGCCGAGGCGTATCCACAGCTCAAGGCGGACGCGCAGTTCACGCGGCTGATGGACGAGCTCTCCGGAACGGAGAACCGGATCGCGGTCGCGCGCGGCGATTACAACGGTGC
>Ga0070681_10000805_pt1 | contig 26169 bp, 23 predicted proteins | sample KBSC83BmetaG_FD_65650 | JGI IMG/M metagenome (GOLD analysis project Ga0070681, IMG submission 65650) | Corn rhizosphere microbial communities from Kellogg Biological Station, Michigan, USA - KBS C8-3B metaG | ecosystem: Host-associated > Plants > Roots > Rhizosphere | place: USA: Michigan...
TGAGCGGCGTCATCACGCTCGGCTGCCTCGCCTCGCTCGCGCCGCCGGTGCTCCCGCCGATTCTCGCGAGCTTCATCGCCGAGCACGCGAACATCGAGTTCGACACACGCGAAGTCGGCCAGGAGGAACTGTTGCGCGGCCTGCGCGATGGCAGCCTGGACCTCGCGCTTACTTACAATCTTGCGCTCGTCGACGAAATCGAATTCACGCCGCTCGTCGAGCTGCCACCCTATGTCATCCTGCCGAAGGCGCACAAGCTCGCGCAGGGAGATTCGGTGGCGCTCGCAAACCTGCTCGACGAGCCTTACGTGATGCTCGACCTGCCCTACAGCCGCGAGTACTTCGCGTCGCTCTTCGATACCGTCGGTCGCCGCCCGGTCCCGGCGTTCCACTCATCGCAGCCCGAGGTCGTCCGCGGCATGGTCGCGAACGGGCTCGGCTACAGCATCCTGAACTTTCCGCTCAAATCGACGCGGACCGTCGACGGCAACGAATTTGCGATTCGCCCGTTCAACGAGAAGCTGCGACCCATGACGCTCGGCATCGCGCGACTCGCAAGCGTCCAGCCGCGCCGGGTCGTACAGCGTTTCGCACAGTTTTGCGCGGAAAAGATCAGCCGAACGCCGCCTCGCGCAGACCACGTCCTCTTGGGCGACGTATATCGGTCGTAATGGAACGTCATAGCCTCAATGCATGCATTGCATCTTTAGAAAGTTTTTGCAGATGCACGCCGGGCGACATAGAGTAGTCGGCTTACCCGCAAGCGTTTGACGGTCTTCGGCAGCATGCACGCCGACGTCGACCGATCATGCAGCAGCCAAGGATTCCAATGTCAATCGAGAAAACCGACGTCGTCGTCGTCGGTGCCGGCCAGGCCGGCGTTGCCATGAGCGAGCATCTGGGTCGCGCCGCGATCCCTCACCTCGTGCTCGAGCGTGGGCGCATCGCCGAGCGGTGGCGCAGCGCGCGCTGGGATTCCCTGGTCGCCAACGGCCCGGCGTGGCACGACCGGTTCCCGAACATGCAGTTTTCGGGCGATCCGGACGCGTTCGTCCCCAAGGAGGACATCGCCGACTATTTCGTCGCGTATGCGCGAAAGATCGGCGCACCGATCCGCTGCGGCGTCGATGTCACGCGCGTGACGCGCAAGGTCGGCGGCTCGGGCTTTCGCGTCGACACGTCGCACGGAACGATCGAAACCGAGTACGTCGTCGCAGCGACCGGCGCGTTCCAAGTGCCGGTCATCCCGCCGCTGGTCCCCGAGACGGCGGGGATCGCGCAGATGCATTCGGCGAGCTATCGCAATCCCGGTGAACTACCCGACGGGGCGGTGCTCGTCGTCGGCGCCGGCTCCTCCGGCGTGCAGATTGCCGACGAACTCGTGCGCGCCGGCCGCCGCGTCTACCTGTCGGTGGGCGCCCACGACCGGCCTCCGCGCAGCTATCGCGGCCGTGACTTCGTCTGGTGGCTCGGCGTGCTGAACAAGTGGGACGCCGAGGCGACGCCCGGTGTGGAGCACACGACGATCGCGGTGAGCGGCGCCTACGGCGGCAACACGATCGATTTCCGGCGTCTCGCAGCGCGAGGCATCACGCTCGTCGGCCGCACGGAGGGGTTCGAGAACGGCGTGATGCGCTTCGCCGACGATCTCGCGGTGAACATCGAACGCGGAGACGCGAACTACCTGCTGGTGCTCGACGAGGCCGACGCGTTCGTCGCGCGAAACGGCATCGCGCTCCCCGAGGAGCCCGAGGCGCGCGAGTTCCTGCCGATGCCCGCGTGCGTGACCGATCCGATCCGCGATCTCGACCTCGCGCGCGCGGGCATTGCGTCGATCATCTGGGCGACGGGCTATGGGGCCGACTATGGCTGGCTGAAGCTCGACGCGTTGGACGACAAAGGACGCCCCCGGCATCAGCGCGGCGTGTCGTCCGAGCCGGGTGTGTATTTCCTCGGCTTGCCGTGGCAAACGCGGCGCGGGTCCTCGTTCATCTGGGGGGTCTGGTACGACGCGAAGTACATCGCCGATCACATCGCGAAACGGCGCAGCTACCTCGCGTATGCGCCGTCGCCTTCACGCGAAATCGCAAACGTCTGACGCAATCGACGGAGAGCCCGATGGCGCACACCCGCATCCGCAAGTTCAACACGCGCGACACCTACCCGGAGCAGAAGCTCGACAACGACCTCTGCCAGGCGGTGGTCGCCAACAACATCGTCTTCCTGCGCGGACAGATCGGCCAGGACCTCGACACGCGCGAGTCGGTCGGCATCGGCGACGTCACCGCGCAGGCCGAGAAGGCGATGGCCAACATCAAGATGCTGCTCGACGAGGCGGGCAGCGAGCTCGGCCACATCTGCAAGGTCACCATCTACCTGGTCGACGTGCGTTACCGCGAACCGGTCTACAACGTCGTCGGGCGCTGGTTGAAGGGTGTGTTCCCGGTATCGACCGGTGTCGTCGTCGCGGCGCTGGCGCGGCCCGAGTGGCTCGTCGAGATCGACGCCACGGCCGTCATCCCCGACAAGCGGTAGCCAGGAAGACGATGACGATCTCGCTCGCAGGACGCTGTGCGCGCACCGGCTCTGTCGGCGGCATCATCGCCAGCTCGAGCCCGGCCGTGGCGAGTCGCTGCCTGTGGGTCGGCGCGCGAGGCGTCGTGCTGAGCCAGAACGTCACCGACCCGGTGCTGGGCGTGCTCGGCCTGGCGCTGCTCGAGCAGGGTTATGGTGCGACCGGCGCGTTGGCGCAGTTGACGGCGGCGCGCGCCCATTCGCAATGGCGGCAACTGGCGGTGCTCGACGATGGCGGACACAGCGCCGCGTTCACCGGCGCCAAGGGTCTCGGCGTCACGGCCGTGGCCCAGGGGCGCGACTGCGTGGCGGCCGGCAACCTGCTCGCGAACACCGGCGTCGCCGCGGCGATGGTCGAGGCCTTCGAGGCGAGGCCGCAGGACTTCATCGCCGATCGCTTGCTGGCGGCGCTCGCGGCAGGAGTAGCGACGGGCGGCGAAGCCGGTCCCCTTCATTCGGCGGGCATCGCCGTGCACGAGCACGATGTCTGGCCGTGCGTCGATCTGCGCGTCGATTGGTCGGAGACGTCGCCGCTCGCCGGTCTGCAGTCGCTGTGGCAGCGCTACCAGCCGCAGATGAAGGACTACGTGAACCGCGCCAGGAACCCCGAGCAGGCGCCCTCGTTCGGCGTGCCGGGCGACCTCTGACGGTCAAGGATCCGCTGCGTGGACCATCCTTCGCTCGCCCCCGCGCTCGACATCCTCGAACGGCTGATCGCGTTCGACACGCGCAGCTCGGAATCGAACCTGCCGCTGATCGACTACGTCCGCGACGTCCTGAGTGGCTACGGGATCGAATCCACGCTGATCCACGATGCGACCGGCCGCAAGGCAAACCTGTACGCGACGATCGGCCCGAGCGACCGGCCGGGCCTCTGCCTGTCGGGACACACCGACGTGGTGCCGGCGGCCGGCCAGCCGTGGACGGTGCCGCCATTCGCAATGACCCGTGGAGGCGACCGCGTGCTCGGCCGCGGCGTGGCCGACATGAAAGGCTACCTCGCGGTGGTGCTGGCGATGGTCCCGCGCTTCCTCGCCGTCAGCCGCCAGACGCCGGTGCACCTCGCCTTCAGCTACGACGAGGAAATCGGCTGCCTCGGCGTGCGCGGCTTGCTATCGCAGTTGGCGGCCGCCCCGGTCAAGCCGCTGGCCTGCATCATCGGCGAGCCAACCAGCATGCAAGTGGCCGTGGCGCACAAAGGCAAACGGGCGTATCGCTGCTGCGTCAAGGGGCTCGCCGGGCATTCGTCGCTGACGCACCTCGGCGTCAACGCGGCCGACTTCGCGGCCGAGTTCGCGACCTGGCTGCGCCGCACCGCGCGCGATCTGCGCGAGCGCGGCATGCACGACGCGGCTTTCGAGCCGCCCTACACCACCGTGCATACGGGCCGGATCAGCGGCGGCATCGCGCTCAACGTGATTCCCGACCATGCGGAGGTGGAGTTCGAGATCCGCAACCTCCCCGGCGAGGACCCCGGGGCCGTCGTCGATGCCGCCCGCGCCTACACCGAGCAAACGCTGGTGCCCGAGATGCGCACCGTCCACGCGGGCAGCGCGATCGAGTGGCAATCGCTGACCGACTACCCGGCGCTCGCCGATCGACCGGCCGACGCGTGGCTCAAGCGCTTGGCCTGCGCCGCGGCCGGCAACCCGAAGACGCGCACCGTTTCGTTCGGCAGCGAAGGCGGCCTGTTCCAGGCCATCGGCGTGCCCACGGTCGTCTGCGGACCAGGCAGCATCGAGCAGGCGCACAAGGCGGACGAGTACGTGACGCTGGCGCAACTCGCGCAGTGCCTGACCTTCATGGATACGCTGACCGGGCGCATCGCCGCCGGGTCGCTTTACGCACCCTGACGTTCTTTGTGCAACCGTTCGCGGTTACGCGGCGATTGGTAGCGAGCCGCGCCGCCTAGCCGGAATCTTCCAGCAACCTTATGCTGACTGCCATGCACGCTTTGCAAGAACATTCCGTTCCGCCATCACGGACACCCGACGCCGCCGCGGCGGTGCTGGCGAAGCTTTGCGAGTCGTCGTCGCGGCCGTTCGAAGAGGCGCGCGCGATGCCGCCGCAGGTCTATACGTCGCCGGCTTTTCTGGAATTGGAAAAGCAGACGATCTTCGCCCGCGAGTGGCAGTGCCTCGGCCGTGCGAGCGCGCTCGCCAAGGCCGGCGATTATCTGACGGCCGACATCAACGGCCAGCCGGTCGTGGTGCTGCGTACCGCCGAAGGCAAGCTCCGAGCGATGTCCAACGTGTGCCTGCACCGGATGTCGGTGCTGCTCCAGGGACGCGGCAATGCGCGCGTCATCGTCTGCCCGTATCACGCGTGGAGCTACACGCTGGACGGCGAACTGCGCGGCGCGCCGCTCTTGAGCAACCAGCCCGGCTTCCGCAAGGAATCCTACAAGCTGCCCGAAGTCCGCTGCGAAGTCTGGCAGGGCTGGGTCTACGTCACGCTCGACCGCGAGGCACGTCCCGTGGCCGAGCGGTTGGCCGAACTCGACAAGCTGATTGCACCTTACGAGATGGGCAACTACGTCGAGACGTTTTATGAAGAGCACGTCTGGAACACGAACTGGAAGATCCTCGCCGAGAATTTCATGGAGAGCTACCATCTGCCCGTGCTTCATCGGGCGACGGTGGGACCGCACTCGAAGCTCGAAGACATGCAATGTCCGCCCGGACACGAGACCTTCAACTATCACTGGATCGCGAAGGAAGCGTCGCTGCCGATCGGCAACGCGCACCCGGACAACGCGCGTCTGACGGGCCACTGGCGCAAGACTACGGTGCTGCTCGCGATCTATCCCACGCACCTGATCACGCTGACACCCGGCTATTTCTGGTATCTGTCGCTGCAGCCGCAGGGCGTGGACCGCGTGCATATCCGTTTCGGCGGCGGATTGGCGCCGGAATTCGTCTCCGATCCGCAGGCGCACGATTACATGGGCAAGCTCAAGAAGCTGCTCGACGACGTCAACGCGGAGGACCGCCGCGGCGTGGAAGCCGTGTTTCGCGGCGTGCAGGCGCCGTTGGCGACGCCCGGTCAGCTCAGTCCGCTCGAACGGCCCAACTACGATTTCGCGCGCTACATTGCAAAGCGCGCATCGGCTTTCGTTGACCCGGATCGCGCACGGTGAGGGCTGCAATGCCGGACACTCCTTCACCTTTCATCGCCTTTCACGACATCGACAAGACCTACGACGGCACGCATTTCGTCGTCCGCGGCTTGAATCTGCAGGTGGCGCGCGGCGAGTTCGTCTCGCTGCTCGGGCCGTCGGGGTCGGGCAAGACGACGACGCTGATGATGCTGGCCGGTTTCGAGATGCCCACGCGCGGCCACATCGTGCTCGACGGCAAGCGGCTGGACGACAAGCCGCCCCACCAGCGCGACATCGGCATGGTGTTTCAGAACTACGCGCTGTTTCCGCACTTGACGATTGCGGAGAACGTCGCCTTTCCGCTCTCGGTGCGGCGCGTGTCGAAGACCGAGCAGCAGGCCCGCGTCCGGCGCGCGCTCGACATGGTGGAGCTCGGCCATCTTGGCGCCCGTCGTCCGGCGCAATTGTCGGGTGGCCAGCAGCAGCGCGTGGCGCTGGCGCGGGCGTTGGTCTTCGAGCCGCGCGTGGTGCTGATGGACGAGCCGCTCGGTGCGCTCGACAAGCATCTGCGCGAAACGATGCAGTACGAAATCATCCGGCTGCATCGTGAGCTGGGACTCACCATCGTCTACGTGACGCACGACCAGGGCGAGGCGCTCACGATGTCCGACCGCGTGGCCGTGTTTTCCGAAGGCTGCATCCAGCAGCTCGCCACACCCACCGAGCTGTACGAGAACGCGCGCAACGCGTTCGTCGCGAACTTCGTCGGCGAGAACAACGGACTGCATGGCCGTGTGACCGAGCTCACCGACGACTGGGCCACGCTCGCGTTGGACAACGGCGACATCGTGCGCGGACGACGCAGCGACGGCCTGTTCGCCGACAGCCGTGCCACGCTCGCTCTGCGCCCCGAGCGCACCCGCCTCGGTGTCGGCGATGGGACCACGACGAACGCACTGCCCGCCCACGTGCAAACGCTGATTTATTGCGGCGACCACTACCGCGTCGAAGTGGCGCTGGCCGGCGGCGCCAGCATGGTCGCCAAGGTGCCCAACGTGCAGCACTACGAGTTGCCGTCGGTTGGCGAAGCTGTCAAAGTCAGTTGGCGCCACGACGACTGCAAGGTTCTTCATCTGCCTTCCGCTGGCGCGAGGCTGTGACGAGCCAGGACCGCATCACGATCGCTTTCCGCCCACCCACCACAGGAGGTGTCACCGTGTCGCTTCGTTTCCCTTACAGCCGCCTGCTCGGCTTGACGTTGGCCGCCGGCGCATTGCTCACTGGACCCGTTCACGCCGCAACGCTGTCGGTCGTGGACTTCGGCGGCGCGTATGAAGACGCCGCCAAGCACGCGTATTTCACGCCGTTCACCGAGAAGACCAAGAACGATTTCACGTTCGAGTCGTACGACGGCGGCATCGCCAAGCTGCAGGCGATGGTGCAGGCCAAGAACACCACGTGGGACCTGATCGACCTCGAGACCAACGACGCGATCACCGCGTGCGACGAAGGCCTGCTGCAGAAGTTCGACGCGAAGATGATCGGCGATACCAAGGACTTCCTGCCCGGCGCGATCCTGAAATGCGCGATCGCGAGCATGGTGTGGTCGACGGTCTACGCCTACGACAGCTCGAAGATGAAAACCGCGCCGACGACGATCGCCGATTTCTTCGACGTGCAGAAGTTTCCCGGCAAGCGGGGTCTGCGCAAGTCGCCGAAGGTCGCGATGGAATGGGCGCTTCTGGCCGACGGCGTGCCGAGGGCCGAGCTCTACAAGGTGCTCGGCACGCCGGCGGGCGCCGCGCGCGCATTCAAGAAGCTCGACACCATCAAGAGCAACATCGTCTGGTGGGAGGCCGGCTCGCAGGCTCCGCAGCTTCTGGCCGACGGCGCCGTCGCGATGGTCATGGCGTACAACGGCCGCATCGCCGACGCCGTCAAGAAGGACAACAAGCCGTTCAAGATCGTCTGGGATGGCCAGGTGTACGACTACGAATGGTGGGGCGTGCCGACCGGCGCGAAGCACACGAAGGTGGCCGAGGAGTTCATCGTCTTCGCGTCGCAGCCTCAGCAACTCGCCAACCTCAGCAAGTACATTCCGTACGCTCCGCCGCGCAAGGACGCAATCCCGCTCGTGGACAAGGCACGCCTGAACGAGCTGCCGACGGCGCCGGACAACTTCAAGAACGCCGTGCAGATCAACGCGGCCTTCTGGGCCGACAACGGCGATTCGCTCGGCAAGCAGTTCCAGACGTGGATGGCCAAGTGAGCCGTTCGATCTGACTGGTCCGCCAGCAGCGCATGACACCGGAACTCTCGGTCCGCTCCCTGCCCGCCGGCGCCGGCGGCGCGGCGGGCAGCGGCGCCGAGGGTTACCGCCATGAGCGGCGGCGTGCCGCGCGCGATGCGCTGCTCCTCGCGTTGCCGTTGCTGCTGTTCCTGCTCGCGACGTTCATCACGCCGATCGGGCTCTTGTTGGCGCGCAGCGTTCAGAACTCCGAAGTACCGCAGACGCTGCCCCGGCTGACGCAAGCCATCGCGCACTGGAATGGAGAGGGCGTGCCGGACGAGCCGGTGTTTGCCGCGTTGGGCGCCGACTTGAGTGCGGCATCCCAATCCGGGGCGCTGGGCGGCGTGGCACGCCGGCTCAACTTCTACCAACCCGAGATGCGCAGCCTGGTGATGCGCGCGGCGCGCAGCCTGCCCGACAACGCGCCCGCCGCCTGGAAGCCGGTGTTGATCGGCATCGATCCGCGCTGGGGCGAGCACGAAACATGGCGCATCCTGAAGCGCGCGGCGCAGTCTCCTACGCCGGACTATCTGCTCACGGGTGTCGATGCGCAGGTGAACGAGCGCGGCGCCATCACCGCCGTCAATGCGCAGAGCGCGGTTTATCTCCCCGCCTTCGGCCGCACCGTGTGGATCAGCGGCACCGTCACGCTGATCTGCCTGTTGCTGGGCTACGGCGTGGCGTGGCGACTCGCCACGCTGCCGCCCCGGCAAAGCGCACGGCTCATGCTGCTGGTCATCATTCCGTTCTGGACGTCGCTGCTGGTGCGCATTACCGCGTGGTACGTGCTGCTCCAGCCCGGCGGCGTCATCAACAGCCTGCTGCTGAGCGTCGGACTTGTCCGCCAACCGCTGCCGCTCGTGTTCAACCGCACCGGCGTGCTGATCGGCATGACGCACGTGCTGCTGCCGTACATGATCCTGGCGATCTATTCGGTGATGAAGAGCGTTCCGCCCACGTACATGCGCGCGGCACAATCGCTCGGTGCGCACCCGGTAACGGCGTTCCTGCGCATTTACGTGCCGCAGACATTGCCGGGCGTCGGGGCCGGTTGCTTCCTCGTCTTCCTGCTTGCGCTCGGCTACTACATCACGCCGGCGCTGCTCGGCGGCGCGGGCGACGAAATGATCAGCCAGTTGATTGCGCAGCAGACCAACGAGCTGCTGAACTGGGGTCTGGCCGGCGCGTTGTCGCTCTACCTCGTCGCCTTCACCGTCGTGTTCTACCTGATCTTCAACCGGCTGGTCGGCATCGACCGCTTGCGTTTCGGCTGAGAAACCGATTCATGTCAGTCACCAACATCGCGGACAACCGCCCGCTGTCGACGCGGATCGCGCTCGTCTGGACCAACTGGCAGACGGGCATCGTGCTGGCCTTCCTGATCTTGCCGGTGCTGGCGATCATTCCGCTGTCCTTCAACGCCGGCTCGTATTTTTCGTATCCGATGACCGGGTTTTCGCTACGCTGGTATGAAAAGGCGCTGCTCAATCCCGACTGGCAGCGCGCCTTTCTCAACAGTCTCGGCATCGGCGCGATGGCGACGCTGATCGCCACCGTGCTCGGCACGTTGGCCGCCCTCGGGCTGTCACGCTCGAACTTCCCATGGCGCTCCGTCATCATGCCGCTCCTGATCTCGCCGATGATCATTCCGGTGGTGGTCGTCGCCGTGGGCTTCTACATGGTGTTCGCGCCGCTCGGCCTCACGGACTCGTATGCCGGCGTGGTGCTCGCGCACGCGGCGCTCGGGACACCGTTCGTGGTGATCACCGTGACCGCTTCGCTGCTCTCGTTCGACCGCAACCTCGTGCGCGCCGCCGCCGGGCTGGGGGCGCCGCCATGGACGGCGTTCCGCCGCGTCATGCTGCCGCTCATCTCGCCGGCCGTCGCCACCGGCGCGATCTTCGCGTTCGCGACTTCGTTCGACGAAGTCGTCGTGATCCTGTTCATCGGTGGCCCCGCGCAACGCACGGTGCCGCGCCAGATGTGGAGCGGCATCCGCGAAGCGATCGACCCGTCTATCCTCGCGGTCGCGACATTGCTCACCGTGTTCGCGATCGCCCTGTTCGTCACCCTCAACTGGCTGCGCAGCCGCGGGGCCGCGCAGAGCAGCCCGAGCGGTTGACCGTTGTCGACACAAGGCGGCTGCGCCCATCGATGAACGTCGGAACGCTGCACGTGCGGGTGGCCCGCAAGACGGCCGAAGCACGGGACATCTGCACGTTCGAGCTCGTCGCCGTCGATGGCGCCGTGCTGCCGGCATTCTCGGCCGGCTCGCACATCGACGTGCAGCTGCCCAATGGGCTGACGCGGCCAGTACTCGCTGTGCAACGATCCGAGCGAGAGCCACCGCTATCTGATTGGCGTGTTGAAGGACCCGGCAACCCGCGGCGGCTCGCTCGCGATGCACGAACGGGTCAACGAAGGCGACGTTCTCGCCCTCAGCACGCCGAGAAACCACTTCGCGCTGGCTCACGACGCGCAGCGTAGCCTGCTGCTGGCGGGCGGGATCGGCATCACGCCGATCCTCTGCATGGCCGAGCGCCTGGCCATCGTCGGCGAGGCGTTCGCGATGCACTACTGCACGCGTGCGCCGGAGCAGCGCCACGCCGGTTACGAGCGAGACGGACGGCAGCTTCGACGTCAGGCTCGCGAGCTCGGGCCGCGTGATCGTCGTGCCGAAGGGCAAGTTGGTCGTGCGGGCGCTCGCCGATGCGGGCGTCGAGATCGTCACCTCCTGCGAGCAGGGTGTCTGCGGCACGTGCCTGACGCGCGTGCTCGAGGGTGAACCGGACCACCGCGATCTTTTCCTGACGGCCGAGGAACATGCGGCAAACGACCCGTTCACGCCGTGCTGCTCGCGGTCCCGATCGCCGCTATTGGTGCTCGACCTTTGATCCTGCGGACACTGCGACTGGCGGACCTCAGCGCGGCTTGCGCACGGCCGGCGTCTCGCGAAGCATCGATCCGAACATCCGGCGCACGGCGCCCGCCGTTTCCCGCTCCAGCGCACGGTAGCGAGCGACGAGCGCTTCGCCGGTCGGGGTCAGTGCACTGCCGCCGCCATGTTCTCCACCGGAAGCCGTGTCCACGGCCGGATGGGTGAGGCAGCGGTTGGTTTCATCGACCAGCAGCCAAGCGCGGCGATACGACATTCCGAGCGCCTTCGCAGCCGATGTGATCGAGCCCGTATCGCGGATCGCCTCGAGCAATGCGACCTTGCCGGGCCCGATCGCGAACGCGCTCGCATGGCCGGCGTCCCGGATATGCAGGCGGACCTCGGCCTTCATGGATGGCCAGCTCCGGCGTAACCGACGCTGCGCTGATCGAAGGACACGGCTTTCACCAGCACGAAGACGTTGCGCCCCGGTTCGATGCGCAGTTCGTTGTGGGAGTACCGGGTGATCCGCGCGCTGATGCGGGCCGCGCCGACCGCGATCGTCAGATCGATGATGCGACCCGCATCGTCGTCGATCGACGCGACGCTGCCCGGCAGCACGTTGAGGATGCTGATGTCGGGCGGGCGCGTCAGCGCGAGCGAGACGTCGCGCGCGCGGATGCGCACGCGCAACCGTTTGCCGACGGAAACGTCGAGTTCCGGCACCCGCAGCTCGCCGCCGTCGAACGCCAGCGTCGTGAGCCCCAGGGCCGCCTGGTGTGCGACGACCTCGGCGTCGATGATGGAACCGGCCTCGTAGCGGCCGGTTGCCGGTCGCAGATCCGGCCGCCCCATCACGTCTTCCACGTCGCCGACCGCGAGGCACTTGCCGTCGGCGAGGACGACGACGGTGTCGGCGAGCCGGGTGATCTGCGCGACCGAATGACTGACGAACACGATCGGAATCGCGAGCTCGTGGCGCAAACGCTCGATGTAGTCGAGTATCTCGACGCTGCGCGGCACGTCGAGCGAGGCAAGCGGCTCGTCCATCAGCAGGATCCGCGGTTGCGCCAGCAGCGCGCGACCGATCGCCACCCGCTGCTTCTCGCCGCCCGACAGCGTTTGCGGCGTGCGCCGCAACACGTTCGCGAGCCCGAGCAGGTCGACGACGCGGTCCTGCGAAATGACACGCTCGGCCGCTGACCGCAGGCGCTGCCCGTAGGTCAGGTTGGACTCGACGTCGAGGTGCGGAAAAAGCAGCGCGTCCTGAAACACGTAGCCGACGCGTCGCCTGTCGGGCGGCACGTCGATGCCGCGGTCGGAGTCGAAGAGGACGTCGCCGTTGATCCGGATCCTTCCGCGGTGCGGTCTGCCGATGCCGGCGATCGCGTTCACTACGCTCGTCTTGCCGGAACCCGATCGCCCGAACAGGCCGACGATCGGCGCTTCGACTGCGAACTTCACGTCGAGGCGGAATGCGCCGAGGCGCTCTTCGACGTCAACGTCGATCATCGCTTTGCAGACGCAGCGCTCGCCGCGTCAGCCACTCCGATGTCGCGAGCGCGACGATCGACAGGACCACCGCGATGACTGACAGGCGCAGCGCCTGCGCGTCGCCGCTCGGCACTTGTGTGAACGTGTAGATCGCGAGGGGGAGTGTTTGCGTCTCGCCGGGAATGTTGGACACGAACGTGATCGTCGCGCCGAATTCGCCGAGCCCGCGCGCGAGCGACAGCAACGTACCCGTGACGATGCCCGGCAGCGCCAGCGGCAGCGTGATCGAAAAGAGCACCCAGAGCCGCGACGCGCCGAGCGTGCGCGCGGCGACCTCCAGCCTGCGGTCGATGGCTTCGATCGACAGCCGGATCGCTCGGACCATGAGCGGAAAGCCCATCACGGCGGATGCGAGCGCCGCGCCGGTCCATCGGAACGCCAGCACGATGCCGAACCACCGATCGAGCCAGCTCCCGATCGGACCCTGCTTGCCGAAGAGCACCAGCAGCGCGAAGCCGACGACGACCGGCGGCAGTACGAGCGGAAGATGGACGATCGCGTCGACCACGGTCTTCCCGGGAAACGTGAACCGCGCGAGAGCGAACGCGACGAGCACCGCGACCGGAAGACTGCACAGCACGCTGAAACCCGCCACCTTGAGGCTCAGCGCCAGGATCTGGATCTCGTTCGCAGTCGGCGGCGTCATTGCCTACTTCGCGAGCCCGAAGCCGTACTTCTCCCAGGTGCGGCGTGCCGCCGCGGACCCCAGGTAATCGAGAAGCGCGCTTGCCGCCGCCGACTTGCTTGCCGCCGTCACGGCCGCCGGGTAGACGATCGGCGGATGGCTCGTTTCCGGAAACCTGCCGACGATGCGTACGCCCTTGTCGGAATACGCGTCGGTTGCATAGACGATGCCGAACGGCGCTTCGCCGCGCGACACGAGCGCGAGCGCCGCGCGTACGTTCTCGGCGCGCGCGATCCGCCGCTCGACGCTGCTCCAGACTTCGAGTCGCTCGAGCGCCGCCTTGCCGTACTTGCCCGCGGGAACGCTGTCGGGATTGGCCATCGCGAGCTTGTCCGTGCCGAGAGCCGCCGCAAGCGCGAAATGCGGCGCGATCGGGAGCGCGGATTTGGTCGAAGCCGGGGCGATCAGCACCAGCGTGTTGCGCAGCAGGTCGACGCGCGTGCCTGGCCTCACCAGCTTCTTTTGCTCGACGTCATTCATCCAGTCGCGGTCCGCGGAGATGAACAGATCGGCCGGCGCGCCCGATTCGATCTGCCGCGCGAGCGCGTTGCTCGCTCCGTACGCGATCACGACCCTGTTGCCCGTCGCCGTTTCGAATTGCCGCGCCTGGTCGTCCAACGCCTCCTTGAGGCTCGCCGCGGCGAACACGGTGACGTCGGCCGCCCTCGCGCACGGCACGCCGGCCGCGGCGAAAAACACGAGAATCAGCGCAATCGTCGCTCGCCTGGCGATCATGGCGTGGCCTGTCGATCCGAAACCGCGCGTAATATACCGAAAAATATAACGCACGGCGACCCGCACGCTTGGGCTGCGAGCGTAACGCGCAATCGCTTCGCCCTATAATCGACTCATTCCGTCGCGGGTGCCTGCCAACGGCACCTGCATATTTCTCGCGCAAACATCCCCGATGCCCGCGAATCGACCCATGCCGAAGGACGTGCGCATGCATGGCTTCAGCCAGCGTTCGGAGGTCGCGACCGTCCTCGCATGGATCGACGCGCACGCTGCGCGGCTCGGCTCCGAGCGCATCGGGCTCGAAGCGGCGTGCGGGCGCGTTCTCGCGCGTCCTGTCACCGCGAGCCTCGACGTCCCCGCGTTCGATCGTTCCGCGATGGACGGCTATGCCGTGCGCAGCGTCGACACGTCGGGCGCCGGCGATTACAACCCATTGACGTTCGCGATCGTGGGCCAGGCGTTGCCGGGGCAACCCTTCGCCGGCGACGCGGTCGGTCCGAGCCGCGCGGTGCGCGTCATGACGGGGGCGCCGATGCCGCGCGGCGCCGACGCCGTCGTGCCGGCCGAATACGCCGAAGAGAAGGACGGCAACGTCGATTTGACGCTCGCCGTCGGCGCCGGCAAGAACGTCGGCGTGCGCGGTGAAGACATCCGTTCGGGCGCGCTCGTCCTGGAAGCGGGACGGCGCCTGCGTGCGCAGGACGTCGGTCTTCTTGCGTCGCTCGGGATGTCGACCGTGGACGTCGTGCGCGAGCCGCGCGTGCGCATGCTCGTGACGGGCAACGAAATCGTGCAGCCGGGCGAGCCGAAGGACACGTATCAGATCTACGACGCGAATTCGCCGATGCTGCGCGCGCTCGTCGCGCGCGATGGCGGCGTCGTCGAGCAGCACCTGAAGCTCCGCGACGATTCGGCTTCCATCCGCGAAGCGCTCACGGCACCGGGCGCGGACATCGTTCTGCTATCGGGCGGGTCGAGCGTCGGCAGCGAAGATCACGCGCCGAGATTGCTCGCCGAAGCCGGCGAACTCGCGATCCACGGCGTCGCGATGCGCCCGTCGAGCCCGGCCGGCGCCGGTCGCGTCGGTGAAACGCTCGTGTTCCTGCTCCCGGGCAACCCCGTATCGTGCCTGTGTGCCTACGACTTCTTCGCGGGACGTGCGATTCGTCTGTGCGCGGGCCGGTCCGGCGACTGGCCGCATCGGACGAAGCAAGCGGTCGTCGCACGCAAGATCGCCTCGGCGATCGGGCGCGTCGACTACTGCCGCGTTCGCTTCGAAGGCGACGCGATCGAACCGCTCGCGCTGAGCGGCGCTTCGATTCTCTCGTCGACGACGCGTGCCGACGGCTTCGTGATCGTGCCCGGCGAGAGCGAGGGATACGCGCCGGGGACGACGGTCACCGTTTACCTGTATGAATGAGCCAACGCGGCAACCCGCGCCCGACGCGCGCCAGACGCAATTCCTGACCGTCATCACGCGCGACGAGGCCACCGCGCGCTTTCAGCAGCATCTTCGGCTGGCTCCGCTCGGCAAGGAGACGGTGCCGCTCGCGCGCGCGCTCGGTCGCGTGCTCGCCGACGATATTCGATCGGCCGTCGACGTGCCCGGCTTCGATCGCTCGAACGTCGACGGCTTCGCGTTGCGGGCCGAGGATACGTTCGGTGCGATGGAAGAAGACCCGCGTGCCCTCGCGCTGAACGACGAAGTGCTCGCGACCGGTGTCGCACCGCGCGAGGAAGTGCATTCGGGCCACGCGACGATGATCGCGACCGGCGCGATGGTTCCGCGCGGCGCGGACGCGGTCGTGATGGTGGAACACACCGAAGTGATCGCCGGGGAGCTCGAGATCGCGCGCGCGGTGGCGCCCGGCGACAACGTGAGCTACGCAGGTACCGATATCGCCAAAGGCGAAACCGTGCTGCGCGCAGGGCAGCTCCTCACGTCGCGCGAGATCGGCGTGCTTGCCGCGATCGGCCTGGCCGAGGTCGCCGTGTACGGCCGGCCGCGCGTCGCGATTCTTTCGACGGGCGACGAGATCGTCGCCCCCGGCGAGCCATTGCGTCCGGGCGCTGTCTACGACTCCAACGCCGCGATCGTGGGTGCGGCCGTCGAGGAACTCGGCGGCGAGGCGCTTCACCTCGGCATCGTTCGCGACGACGAAGCGGCATTGCACGAGGCGCTCGATCGCGCGTTGCGATGCGACGTCGTCATCCTGTCCGGCGGCACGTCGAAAGGCGCGGGCGACCTGTCCTATCGCGTCGTGAGCCGGCTGCGCGACCCTGGCATCGTCGCGCACGGTGTCGCGCTGAAGCCGGGCAAGCCGATCTGTCTCGCGGTCTCGTCAGGCAAGCCGGTCGTGATCCTGCCGGGCTTTCCCACGTCTGCCGTCTTCACGTTCCACGAGTTCGTCGCGCCCGTCATTCGCGCCTACGCGGGACTGCCGCCGGCTCGCCGCCAGAGGGTATCGGCGACGCTGCCGATGCGCGTCAACTCCGAGCGCGGACGCACCGAATACCTGCTCGTCGGTCTCGTCCACGCCGAGTCGGGCTTTGCGGCATATCCGATGGGCAAAGGTTCCGGATCGGTGACGGCGTTCAGCAACGCGGACGGCTTTGTCACGATCGATCAGCACACCGAGATCGTCGACGCCGGCACGACGGTGCCCGTGCAGTTGCTCGGCGAGAAGCTGCAGCCGGCCGACCTCGTCATCATCGGCAGCCATTGCGTCGGGCTCGACTTTGTCGTCGGCAAGTTGCGCATGCGCGGCATCGAGGCCAAGACGATGTACGTCGGCAGCATGGGCGGCCTCACGGCGGCGAAGCGCGGCGAGTGCGACGTGGCCGGCCTTCACCTGATGGATCCACAGACCGGCGAGTACAACCGCCACCTGCTGACCGACGCGCTGACGCTCGTGCGCGGATACGGCCGCATGCAGGGCATCGTTCATCGCAAAGACGACGCGCGGTTCGAGGGCAAGCGTGCCGAGCAGGCGGTCGCCGCGGCGCTCGCCGATCCGAATGGCGTCATGGTGAATCGCAACGTCGGCAGCGGCACGCGCGTGCTGGTCGATCGCCTGCTCGGCGATCGCCGCCCGCGCGGCTATGGCGTGCAAACCCGATCGCACAACGCGGTCGCCGCCGCCGTTCAACAGCGACGCGCGGACTGGGGCGTGGCCATCAACACGATCGCCCTGCAATACGGGCTGGGCTTCATACCGCTTACGCAGGAGCAATACGACTTCGTGATCCCCACGGCACGGCTGGACCGAAACGCAGTCCGGCTCTTTTGCGAGATCCTCGCCGACCGGGGCGTGCGGGCGGAACTGGCGCGAATGGGTTTTTACGCGTAGCAACAACGACAGCCCGCCCTTTCCACCGTCCGTCTTGTCGATTTTTCCCCGTTGTAAGGCGCCGCCGACGGCACCGGCCGGCATCCGCCGATGCCCGCTCGACGCGATCGGCGTTAGCGTCACGGTGTGTCTTCACAGGAGAGATCCGCATGAAGTGCAACCGTGTTCTGTGGTCGATGTTGTTCAGTGCAGGCATTGTCGCGTTCGCGACGCAGGCGCAGGCAGCGCGCGTGGATTTCGACGTCACCGTCGCCCCGCCTCCGGACCGCGTGGAAGTCGTGCCCGCGCCGAGGCCCGGCTACACGTGGGAAAGAGGTTATTGGAACTGGGACAACGGCCACTACGCCTGGCATGAGGGCGAGTGGGTCCGGGACCGCGAAGGCCACCATTACGTCGAGCACCGCTGGGAGCACGATGGCGACCACTACCGCTTCCACGGCGGCCATTGGGACGACGACTAGGCTGAAGCCGGTTTGACGCCGGCCGCGAGGAACTCGTAGTCGCTCGGCAGGACTCTTCGCGGCTGAGCAACGGGGCGCGCCGACGACTGGCCGGCGCGCTCCTTCGAGCGGAGGTGCGCGCGGATCGGTTGTGCGCTAGCATTCACCCGTTCGCGTTCCGCTTTCGGGTGATTGCACCATGACGCCGCGCATCTCTCGTCGCACGCTCGCCTCCGGTGTCGGGATCGTCGTGCTGGCGATCGCGTCCTCGGCAATCGCGCAGGGCAGCACGGCGGGCTCGGTCTACCGCTGCAAGCAGGCGAACGGTTCGATTGCCTATCAGGACTATCCATGCAAGGGCGGCGTCGCCGTCGAGATCAAGCCGGACGCGCCCGACCCGATCACCATCGACCGTCTGCACCGGCAACAAGCGGACTTCGACCGCGCGTACGCGCAACGGCGCGCCGAGGAAGCGGCGCAGCGCGAGCGCCAACCCATCGTGCCGCCGCGCGCGGCGCTACCGCCCCAGGCGGACAACGACTTCGAACCCTACGAAGCGCCTGGATACGTGTTCTTCGGAACCGTTCCGCGAATGGGCTTCCCGAACCGGGACAAGCACGTCGTTCATCACAATCCGCCGAAGCGACCGAAACCGACGGTACCCGGCACGATGAACCGGTCGCGCCGCCTCGAAACCCTCTGAGGCGCTCGCGCCGACCCGCACCAGGCCGAAAGGTCAGGTGACGTGCAGCGCGCTTCCCCCGAACAGGCCGATCAGGCCGATCAGGATCAGGTAGATCGCCACGATGTAATTCAGAAGGCGCGGGATGATCAGGATGAGAATCCCGGCGATCAGCGAGATCAGGGGTCCGGCGCTGATGGTGACGTTCATGGCGTGTTCTTCGAGTGACGCGCAAGGCCGCGCGCGACCCGATGTTACTGCAGCCGACGCGCGTGCAGCGTGAAATGCAGCGCGAGCGCGTCCTGAACCTGCACGGCGCCGCCGAGGATCGATAGCGGCACGATGCCGAAATCGGTCTGCCGCAGCGTGAGGTCGCCGGAAACTTCGAGGCGATCGACGTCGACCGCGACATGGACCAGCACCCGCACGACGCGCGACACGCCGTGGAGCGCAATGTCGGCGTCGACATGCTCCCCGTCCGCGCGGCGCACACGCACGCGCGCGAACGGATGCGCATCGACGTCGAGCACGCGCTCGAGCATGTTGCGTCGCGTGCCCACGATGTCGGCATCCGACGGTGTCGTGTCGAAATGCGCCGCCGCCCGCAGCCCCGGCTCGTCGACGACGAGCTTCGCCAGCGGCACGTAGAGATCGGCGCGCGCATCGGCCGGCAGCACGTAACCTTGCACGTCGTGGCTGGCGACGACGTGGTCGTGGCCGAGACGCGCGAGCGATCCGCCGCGGCGCACTTCGATGACGACGATCGACGACGCCGGCTCGATCCGATACACCGCCTTGCCGGCCGCTGCCGCCTGCCGATAGTCGCGTTGCGGGAAGTCCGCCGGCGCGCCGGGTTCGATCGGCGTCTCGCGCGGCGCCGGCGTGCACGACGCCAGCGCCACGCAGACCGCGATCGCGGCGAGCAGCGCAGCGCGCATCTCAATTCGGCGCAGCCGCGGCGCTCCTGCGCTCGATCTCGGTCGCGAGCGCCTCGAATCCGCGCAACGCCGTTTCCTCGAGCGCGCGTTGTTCCGCGCGGTCGATCATCGGCATTCCCGCTCCGATGTGCCCCTCGTAATGCAGCCGGATTCCGGCGCCTGAGCCGTCGAGCCGGAACGTGCTTTCGAGCGGTGGAAAGGCCGGCGCGAGTGCGCGCGACGTCAGGCGCACCGGCGGATATTCGTCGATCTCGTATGTCACGCGGATCGGCAGGCGCAAAAGCCAAAGCGAAAGCTCGTTCGATTGCTCGACGAGAACGGTTCTGCCGCGCCGCGCGACGACCCGGCTCGTGCGCACGCCCGGAATGAATTCGCGATAGTGCGCGTAATCGGTGAGCACGCTCCACGCCGTCGCCCGGTCCGCCGCGAGGCGCGCGCTCGCGGAGATGACGAGCGTCCCGCCGATACGGTCGACGCGCACGTCGACCGGCGACGCGATCTCGGCGCGCGCGGCACCCGATGCGAGCGCGACCGTGGAAACGAGACCGAGCAGTGTCTGCCGAATGCCCATGGCATCGCGGCGAACAGCCGCCGCGACCGCGCATTCCGCGTCAACGCACGACGAAACGTTTGAAATATCCGTCGACGCTGCCCTGCTCACGCTCGCGCAGCCGCACGCAGGCGTCGATCGACTCGAGCGCTTCGGCCAGATTGCGCGCGGCGCCCGCGTATCGCGGAACGCGCGGCTGCCAGAACGCCTCGACAGCGGCGCGATCGCGCGTGCTGCAAAGCGCTGCCGCATAACCCGGCCAGCGGCCGGGAGCGTCGCGGTCGACGCGCGCGGCCAGCGCATCGAAATGGGCAGTGATGAAATCGTAGGGCTCGCGCCTCGGCGGCACGATCTCGTCGGCGAGGCTCAACGCCGTCGTCGCTTCGCGCACGTCGACGGCAGGGTCGAGGAGGAGGCCGAGCGCGCGCCGCTCGAGCACGGGATCGCGAAACGAGAAAAGCGCGATCATCAGGTTGCGGCGATCGAGCGCGTCGTGCGTCCTCGGCAGATCGGCCATCATCGCGCCGAACAACCTCGGATCGCCGCCGCGCGCTGCAACGAAGAGCGCCGTGTCGGCGATGGCCGGGTCCACGGCCTTCGGATTGCGAAGCCATGCGCGCGCGAGGCGGCGGGCCTCGCGCGCAACGACCGGATCGGCCGCCCCGGCGAAGCGCAACAGCGCACGGCGCAATAGCGCGTCGTCGTCGCTTTCGCCGGGTTTCGGGGAGAAGCCGAGCGCGCGCACCCGAACCCCGAACGCCCGCGCGACGAAACGTTCGAAACGCCCGCGTGACGATTCGGACACGGCGCCATCGCGAATGACGCTCGCCAGCGCGATCGCCGCCATGACCACGCTGCGCTCAGGCGACGACGCCGCCGTACGGGCCCAGTCGAGCGCCTGCGCGCCATCGATCGCCCCCGCGCGCAGCAACGGCTGCATGTCGTAGACGAGGCTCGCGAGCTCGGCTGTCGTCAGCGCCTGCGGCCGGGCGCGCAGACGCACGAGCAGCGTCGCGTCGTATTCGGGAACGTAGTAGCCGCGGCCGCCGGCATTCGCGACGACGAAGGACGGACAAGACGCGCCGTCGAGCGCGAGCGTCGCCCGCGGTTGCGTGAGCAGCGTGCAGGCTTCGTGCGTTTCGTGTCCGTCGCCGTAGCGAACGCAGACGGGAATGTCCCAGCGCTGCGTGCCGGGCGCCACGCCGGCGGGCACGTGCCGATGCTGCGTGAGCGCGAGCGACGCGGGATGCGTCGAGCAGTCGAGGTCGACGCCCACCTGCGGCACGCCATTCTGATCGAGAAACGTCGAGAACGCCGAAGCGACCGGCTGCGCGCTGACCGTCGACAGGGCATCGAGGAAGTCGGTCGCCGTCGCGTTCCCGAAGCGGTGCTGCGCGAGATAGGCGCGTACGCCGCGGCGGAACGTCTCCTCGCCGAGCCAGCCTTCGAACATCCCGAGGACGCTCGCGCCCTTCTCGTACGTGATCGCGTCGAACGCGTTCACGATGTCGCCGCGCGTGATGATCGGCTCGCGGATGCGCCGCGCGGAGACGAGCGAATCCGCCTCGATCGCGTTCGCGCGCGAGCGCACGTGCGCTGCCCCGTGCTCGTAGTCGGGCTGCCAGGCATCGACCATCTTGGCGGCGAACCACGTCGCGAACGACTCGTTCAGCCACACGTCGTCCCACCACGCCATCGTCACGAGATCGCCGAACCACTGATGTGCCATCTCGTGCGCGCCGACGTTCGCGAGACCGTGACGAAACGGCGGCGCCGGCGCGCGCGACAGCAGGATCGGCGCGCCGTAGGTGATGAGCCCGGGGTTCTCCATCGCGAAGCGCACGCCGAGCGGGATCGCGATGTGATCGAGCTTCGCGAACGGATAGTCGGTGCCGAACCAGCGCTCCTCCTGCGCGAGCAGCTCGGCAAGCGCGTGCACGGCGAACGCAGCCTCGTCGCGATGCCCGCGTCCGGCGATGAGGCGAAACGGCGTGTTCGCCGGCCCCACGTTGCCGGCATCGACGAACTCGAACGGGCCCACCGCGAACGCGACGAGATACGACGGCAGCGGCTGCGTCTCCGCGAAGCGCACTTCCTTCATCCCCTCCCCGAGATCGTTCTCGCCGGCGATCGGCGCGTTCGCGACGGCGACGAGGTCACGCGGCACGCGCAGCGTGAGTTGCCACGGCGCCTTGAATCCGGGCTCGTCGAAGCACGGGAACGCGCGGCGCGCCGCCGTCGCCTCGAACTGCGTCATCGTGTACCAGGCGCCTCCGTCCTGCAGCGTGAAGATGCCGCGCGTCGAGTTGCGGCTCTGCGTCGCTTCGAATCCGAGATCGATGCGATGCGTTCCGGCCGCGAGCGGCTCCGCGAACGCGAAGCCGACGAACTGGTCGTCGTCGGCGATGATCCGCGGATGCGCGTCGTTCCCGTCGACCGCGACGCGCGAGATCGCCAGCATCGCCGCGTTGAGCCACAGGACGGCTTGCGGACGCTCGAGCGCGACGTCGATCGCGATATCCCCCGTGGCCTTGTCGGCGCCGGGAACGACCGTCAGCGTGAGCGCGTAATGCGTCGGTCGCGCGCCGGCCGGCAGGCGCAGCGTCGGCCGCGCCGATGCTTCAGCCGTCGTTTGCGCGTGCGCCGCGAGGCACGTCGCCAGCGCGAAGCCGGCAACCGCGATCGCCCGCCGGTACGTCGTCAATCGCGCTCGCCTGCGGTGACGCTCTCGACCCACGATGCCGTCAGCTTCTCCTGCACGACGTTCTGCCGCAGGCGCTCGTCGAGTGCCGCGAAATCGACCTCGTCGAGCGACTGGTCCTGGTTGAAGCACGAGAACACGTAGCGCGTGCGCCCGGTGAGCGGATCGCGCTGCGGTTGCAGGCATTGCGCGCAGATCTCCTTCATCATGCACTGCATCGGCGAGTTGATCGAGGCGATCGCGCGATGGCCGGGCCGCAGGAACGGCGCCAGCACGTCGTGGCGGGCCGCCGCAACCGCCGCCATCATCTTGTCGGAGCCGATCGCGATCACGCGATCGCAATCGGCGAACCGGATCGGCTGCTCACCGAGCGCACCGGACGCATAGGCGTGCATGCCCTGCACGATGTTGCCGACGAACGCGCGGTCCTGCGGCCGTCTCGGCGCGAAACCGGGCGCCTCGTCGCAGCACCAGACGACCGCATCGGCGGCGGCCTCGATGTCGTCGATCTTGTAGCGATCCTGCAGGTGCCGGTAGCCGGCGAAGTAGAGCACCTTCGATCCAGCCTCGCGAAACGCGCGCCCGATCGAGAACAGCACCGCGTTGCCGAGCCCGCCGCCGACGAGGACGACGGTCTCGCTCCGTCCGATCTCCGTCGGCGTCCCGGTCGGGCCCATCAGCACGACCGGCTCACCCGGAGAAAGCGCGACGCACAGATCCGACGAGCCGCCCATCTCGAGCACGATCAGCGACACGAGTCCCTGCGCGCGATCGACCCAGGCTCCGGTCAGCGCCAATCCCTCCATCGCGAGTTGCGTGCCGCGACGGCGGGCGGCGAGCGACTCGTAATTCTGCAGCCGATAGAACTGACCCGGGCGGAAATGCCGTGCAGCGGCCGGTGCGCGGACGATCACTTCGACGATCGTCGGCGTGAGCCGCACGACGCGCTCGACGCGCGCGCGAAACGTGTCGTTCAGCATCGCGACGAACGCATCCTCGCTGTCGCGTTCGACGCGGGGCAACCGCGCAAGCATCCGCGACACGATCGGGTAGCCCTGCTTGGCGCTCGCCATCGCCTTGACGACGTTGCCGTAGAACGACGGATGCAGGTCGCCGAAGAAGCTGATCGCGCGTCCGTCGTCGCGAACGTGCGTCAGCACCGCGGCCTCGGCCGGCTTCGCGAGTCCGCGTACGGGCTTCGCGACCGAGCCGTCTTCACGTACGAGGCGGAAATGGCGATCGTCGAGCGTAAAGTGCGCCGCGTCCTCGCGCGCCAGCACGGTATTCGGCTGCGTGCCGGCGGCGACGAGGATCGTGCGCGCGGGGAGCCGGGCGCGCGACGTCTCGTGCCACGTGCCGTCGTCGCCACGCGCCTGCACCGAGACGGCAAGCGCCGCGGCGTTGCCGGCGTCGTCGACTTCGATCGCGAGCGGTGTCAGCCCCTCGGCGAAGCGGATGCCCTCTTCCAGCGCCTTCTCGACTTCCTCGTGATTGAGCGTGTACGACGGGCTGTCGATCAGCCGCTTGCGATACGCGATCGTCACGCCGCCGAACCTTCGCAGCAGCTCGACGATCGCCGGCGCACGGCCTTCGGCCGCTGCTTGCGCGCGCTCCGCGCGAATCGCGCGCGCATGTGCGACGAACTCGTGCGCGATCGCACGCTCGTCGTCGGTCCACGCGCTTTCGGCCGCATCGCGCCCGTTGGCGGCGACGAGCGCGTCGTAACGCGCGAGAAACTTCTCGACCTGGACCGGGTAATACGCGAGCGCTTCGGTCGCCGTGTCGATCGCCGTGAGCCCGCCGCCGATCACGACGACCGGCAGTCGCACCTGCATGTTCGCGATCGAGTCCGCCTTGGCGGCGCCTGTGAGTTGCAGCGCCATCAGGAAATCCGAGGCCGTTCGCACGCCGGGGGCGAGCCCGTGCGGCAGATCCAGCACGGTCGGACGCCCGGCACCGGCCGCGAGCGCCACGTGATCGAAGCCCATCGCGAACGCGTCGTCGGTGGTGACGGCACCGCCGAAACGCACGCCGCCGAAGAGCGCGTAGTGCGCGCGGCGCTCGAGCAGCAAGCGAACGACCTTCAGGAAATTCTTGTCCCAGCGGACGGTGATGCCGTACTCGGCGACGCCGCCGAAGCCCGCCATCACGCGATCGTCGAGCGCGTCGGTCAATGTCGCGACGTCCTCGATCGGCCGGAACGCCACGCGTTCACCATCGGCGCGCACGCCGGACAGTGCCGGATCGAGCGGCTCGATTTTCAAGCCGTCGATCGCAACGACCGTGTGCCCGTCGTTCAGCAGGTGATGCGCGAGCGTGAAGCCGGCCGGTCCCTGGCCGACGACGAGCACGCGTTTGCCGGTCGCCGGCTGCGGGAGCGGGCGTCGCAGATCGAGCGGATTCCAGCGCGTCAGCAGCGAATAGATCTCGAAGCCGAACGGCAGCGCCAGCACGTCCTTCAGCACGCGCGTTTCCGATTGCGGAATGTCGACCGGATCCTGCTTTTGATAAATGCAGGCCTTCATGCAGTCGTTGCAGATCCGATGCCCGGTTGCCGCCACCATCGGATTGTCGACGCAGATCATCGCGAGCGCGCCAAGCGGAACGCCTTCCGCGCGAAGCTTGTGAAACTCGGAGATCCGCTCGTCGAGCGGGCAGCCGGCGAGCGTCACGCCGAAAACCGATTTGCGGAACGGATCGTCGGGCGCGGGCACCTTCTCGCGCAGCCCCTTCGCGCACGAATCCTTGCCCTGCTCGTGGCACCAGATGCAGTAGTGCGCCTGGTCGACGCCGCCGACGAGATCGGTTCCCGGATCGGTCAGCTTGAATCCGTCGCGACGGCGCAAGCCTTCGGCCTGCGGGCGCTGCAGCGCCGTGATGCCGTCCTGCGCGACGGCCTCGACGGGCACGAGGTGCAGCATGTCGAGCTTGCGCGGCGCGCGGAAGAGCACGCCGCCGCGGTGCGCGGCCTTGCCCGCATGCGTGTGCGCGGCCCACGCCGCGTAGCGATGCGCCGTGTCGAGCGCGTGGGCGTGCGCCGCCTCGTCCTGCTGCCATGCGGTGACCGCACGGGCAAAGGCCAGCTCGAACGCGGCGACGTCGTCGTGCGGGCCGAGCAACGCCTCGAGTTCCGCTCGCAGCGACGCCCCGTCGAACGTCGACGCGACGTCGGCCTTGTACGCGTTCATCGCCTTGCGCTGCACGAACTGGCGCTTGACTGCGAAGAGCGGCGCGAGCGCGTGATGACGCGCTTCCAGCGCGCGCACCGCATCCTCGATCCCGAACAGCTCGGCCAGAAAGTCCTCGACGTGCGGCGCAACGTCGATCAGCAGCGTCGCTTCCTCCTTCGCGGAAAGCGATGCGGGCGCCGCGCGGGCGCGCTCGAAGCGCTCGGTGAGCGGCGCGTCGGCGCGCGTCAGGTGCGCGACAAAGCGCGCGTCGATGCGGGCGGCGCCGTCGACGCAGTAAAGGTCCGGGAACTCGAAGCCGTGGGCCAGTCGAAGCATGCTGGTGTACGCTCGCCCGCTTCGCGACGGATTCGGGCAAACCATTGATTTTAACTCGCGAGGCCGCCGCGCCGTTTGCTACCATCGTCCTCCGCCGCCCGCGCGCGGACGGCGGCACCTTCGATCGTCGGGAGCCCGCATGGCAAGCCGCTTCACGATTCTGCTGCTGATCCTGTTCGGGTCCGCGTT
>Ga0070681_10000806_pt1 | contig 26162 bp, 22 predicted proteins | sample KBSC83BmetaG_FD_65650 | JGI IMG/M metagenome (GOLD analysis project Ga0070681, IMG submission 65650) | Corn rhizosphere microbial communities from Kellogg Biological Station, Michigan, USA - KBS C8-3B metaG | ecosystem: Host-associated > Plants > Roots > Rhizosphere | place: USA: Michigan...
TTGTGTTGGTAGCAAATTAAAATGTCCGCTTTTCGTAGCAAGTGAAATGTCCGGTTTTTGTTTTTGCTTTAGTCATCTATTTATCCAGTAGTAGCAGCTGTGGAAATGTGGGAAAGTCACGCTGTTTTTTAGCGTGACTTTTCCAAGCCCTGAGGGAAGCGACGCTTTTTCGCTTTCCTCAGGGCGTCATTTCCACAGCTGGCGTGCGTTTCGATCGTGGCGCTTTGCGATCCGCTGACTGCTTACTGCTGCGGCTCGCTGGAGCAGGTGCCGGCAGCGGCTGACCAGTATCGTCATAGCGACCAACAATGTGTGGTCCATAGCCGATACTGATCGTGTGGTCGGCATGCTGATAGACGGTCACTTTGCAGCCAGCCAGCGAGAAGCGCCACTTTGTTTTCTCAATCTGCAAGACGCGATTTCCATACTCGACCGTGTTGTCACGAGCCACGGTGCGCTCATAATGGAGGGCGAAGACGAGCTCAAGATCCTCGCGCTGGCAGGTGGTGAATGCGGTCCCGACCTCCTTCGCCTCGTGGGCAAACTGGGCATTGAAGAAGGCGATATAACTGGTGCGCAGAAACTCATTGGCCGCCGCCAGGGTGTCCAGATTGCGAATCCGCAACTCTTGTGGCAACCGGCCCCTGCCAGGTGCGAAAGTTTCGTTCACTGCGCCCGCGTGCTTCCGGTGAGTAACCGGGGATCATCCGAATATTGAGTGCGGCCATGGCCCTGCTCACTTGCGTTATATGCTTATCCACTCTTTCGCCGGCTTTTGGCGTGAAGAAGAAGTGGCTGGCCCGATCGCAATAAAGGGAACAGAACAACCCCTTCTTTTCGATCACTTCCCGCAGCGCCGCCAGCACCGTAACCGTGGATTCCTCTGCTACCAGTTGCGCGTAGTAGACTTCATTGGTGGCATCATCCAGGACCACAATCAAGTCGTAGTAGCAACCGTCGTCAAACCATTGATGCTTACTGCCATCAATGTGCAACATCATCCCGGACAGGGGGCGCGGCTCGCGACGTTTGCGATGCCTGGTGCGCCGGGGCTCCCGCTGGATCAGGCCCGCGGTTTGCAACGCCGTCTTCACCCACGTGTAACTCAACTTGATCTGATGTTCGCTCTTCAGCTTCTCGTGAAAGTGCTTCACGTTGAAGTCGTAGTACTCCTCCTGATACAAGCGCAGTACTTCCTGCACCCGCGCCATCGGCACTCGTTTCGGTGAGGGTTTTCCACGACGCCGATCAAACAACCCGTCATACCCTCGTTTCTCCCAGCGCTCCTTCATTCGTCTCATTTGCCGACAGCTGATGCCCAGGATCTGGGCCGCTTGATACCACTTTAGCTTCTTGGCCATCGCCCGCATGATCACTTCTTGTATCTTCATGGTCCGCTCCACTGCGGCTTGTGAGTAGTGCTTCATGTGCCTCCACAAAAAGCTCCCACCTTACACCGCCGAAAGCGGACATTTCATTTGCTATCTCAACCGGACATATCATGTGCTACCTACATCAGATTAATTAATTGCTGACAAGCGAAAATCTGAGCGGTAGAGTCGCCTCAACCTCCTCAGGAGAAGCACATTAAAGAAGCGGGCCGGTTTGTGCTATCAACACAAAGCCGACCCTAGACCATCAACCTTCCGAAGAAAGGCTGAAGATCATGGCTCGTCATGGTAGCGCATCGGTGCGCAAAGAAGCATCAAACCGCAAAGAAACATCAGCCAGCAAAGAAACACCACATGTTATCGACGCCTCTCTTAAACGACGCGCGCGATTGCTCATAAGCAACAGCTCGATACCAAGACAAACTCGTTCGCTGATCCGGTATGCGTTGGAGATAAGGGATCCGTATCTTGCGCAGGTAGTGCGGCGGGTTGAGGGAGGTGAAATGAATATCGAGCGGTTGTACGTTGAGTAGTTGGCCAGTGAAGAAACTGAGCATTGGCCGCAGTTGCGATGTTGAAGGTCATAGATTGTTGCGGCTTTGCCGCTACCGTTGCGGAAAGCCTCAGGCTTTCCGTCAGTGACTCTACTGTTTTGAGGCTCCGCCTTGGCGGCATAGCCGCGAAGGTGTTGCGAGGTGATCGGAAAGGCAGAGCCTTTCCGCAAGGAGCACGGCAAAGCCGGGGGAGAGATCAAAGCCGCCGGAGAGATCAAAGCCGCTAGAGATCAAAACCGGCGGCGAGATCAAAGCCATAGAGAGCAAAGCCGGTAGAGAATCAATGCCGCTGCCAATTTTAACGTGGTGGTCGTTTACGCGTTCTCGAACTCGCGGAACGGGTCGAACTTATGTCCGAAATTGTTGGTGGCTGGCGGTTCGACATCTGAGTGTTCAGCAACATCTGCGATCAGTGGCGATCACTGTTTGATCTCGAGCTGACTGATTTTGTCGCTTCGTGGAAAGGTAATAGGGAAACCAGAGGGCGAGCGCGTCAAGGAATGGGAGAAGACGGAGTCAGCTCTGTTGCGGCTTTGCCGCTACCGTTGCGGAAAGCCTCAGGCTTTCCGTCAGTGACTCTACTGTTTTTGAGGCTCCGCCTTGGCGGCATAGCCGCGAAGATGTTGCGAGGTGATCGGAAAGGCAGAGCCTTTCCGCAAGAAGCGCGGCAAAGCCGCTAGAGATCAAAGCCCGCCGTCGCTTTGGCACAGCGGGGTTTGTACAAGGACGAAGCATTGCGTAATGAGGCTTTAGTTAGCTTTTGTTTAGTTGTTCACGTCTTTTGCGGAGAATCTTGCGAAGCACAACGTTCTGAGGGTCGCTTTCGATCTTCTTGCGTAGAGCATCAGCTTGAAACTTTCGCGCCTCGAAGTAATCCTCGGCACTCTCTTGGTTATCGAGATACCAGTTTAGTGTCTGAGTAACCTGGGTCCGGGAGAGTGAAGGAAATCCCTGCCGAATTTCGTTGAGAGTTTCTCCTCTTTTGAAGAGAGCAATAAGCGTATCGAGCGTAATTCGCGAGCCTTTCACACGAACGGTACCGTCAGGTTCCTGCTTAAGAATTTGATTATTTGTGAGACTAAAACCCATGGGCGAATTCTAACATACGGTTACGGCAGCATCCCCGAAGTACCAGGCTTTTTTAACGCACAAAACAGCGCGTTTGACCCACATCGGGTCGGAATCTAGAATGAGTTTCTGAAAAATCTCAACCAAAGGAATTCAAATTCGCCGGAATCAATCTTCGAACGCATGCGGTCTAAGATCTTTGCAGTTTTGTTGAACCGGATCCTTCTCCAGACGCGCTTGGTGCGCGAAAGGAGCACTCCGTGATAGGCCAGGTGCTCGGTCATTACCGCGTCGTCGCGAAGATTGGTGAAGGAGGAATGGGCGTTGTCTACCTTGGGCGCGACGAACTGTTGCACCGCGACGTGGCTCTGAAGGTAGTTAAGCAGGAATCAGTAGCAAGCCAGAACCTTCTTCATGAAGCGCGGGCCTCATCCTCTCTTTCCCATCCAAACATTTGCACCATACATGAAGTCGGCGAGACTGATGGCGAACTCTATATTGTGATGGAGTTAGTCGAGGGAAAGTCGCTGCGTACGCTTAGCGAAGAGACTGGTTTACCTGCTGAGTCGGTTCTCAGGTATGGCGTTCAGATCGCCAGCGCACTCGCTCGTGCTCACGATAAAGGCATCGTTCACCGGGATCTAAAAAGTGCGAACATCGTCATTACAGCTGAGGGTTTGGTCAAAGTCCTGGACTTCGGCCTGGCGAAACGCATCGGAAGCGGCGTATCCCAGGCGACTACCTGGACCTTCGGTTCGCACGAAGATCAATCCACTGTAAGCGGAACGTTGCCATACATGGCTCCCGAAGTTTTGCGCGGAGAGGGAGCGGACTATCGCAGTGATATATGGGCACTCGGAGTTGTGCTTTATGAAGCAGCTTGCGGGAAAATGCCATTCGCCGGTCGCACTATTTTTGAACTCAGCACTGCGATTCTGAGCGAACAACCAAAAGCGCTCGGCCCGCCAGTGCCGCCGGGTCTGTGGGCGATCATCCAACGCTGTCTCGTAAAGGAACCAGCGCAACGCTATCAAAGAGCAAGCGAAGTTCAAGCAGCACTCGAGGCCGTGCAGTCGATTGCGATCATCTCTAATGATCCAGGACCCGATCGGAGCAATGCACCCACCACCACCATTCATCACGGGGTGCAGCACGTTAGCGTTAAAAAGGGAGACTTTCTCTTATTGGTTGGAACCACAAAAGGAGCGTTCCTTCTTCAATCAAACGCTCAACGTGCGCGATGGAAAGTTGGCGGGCCATATTTTCACGGTCAGGCTGTTTACGCCATCGCCTATGACGGACGGGGCGGGAAACGTCGTGTGTGGGCTTCGACACAGGGTGTTTGGGGCACAGTACTCCGATCCACAGACGATTTCGGAAAGAGTTGGACCAATCCTCAGGAAGCCGCAATTAGATTTCCAGGCGAAAGTGGAGTTTCGCTGAAAAACATCTGGCAGATAACCCTGGGAAGACCAGATGAACCAGAGGTTCTGTATTGCGGAGTAGAACCAGCAGCGCTTTTCGAAAGTCGTGATGATGGAGACACATGGTCGTTGGTCCAGGGACTGTTCAATCATCCGCACCGGCACCGCTGGATGACGGCGAATGGAGGTTTGGCATTACATACGATTCTAATTGACCCAACCAACAGCCAACGAATGTATGTCGCGATCTCAGCTGGTGGCGTTTACCGCACCGACGATGGAGGATCCACGTGGACGGCGCGGAATCGCGGCATTCGAGTTACGTTCATGCCCACGAAGTATCCGGAGTTTGGCCAATGTGTGCACAAGATCGCTATGCATCCCAATCGTCCTGAACGCCTGTTTCTGCAAAACCATTGGGGCTTGTATCGCTCGGACGACTACGGCGAAAACTGGACCGACATAGCCAACGGAGTGCCTTCGGATTTTGGCTTTCCGATGATCGTGAATCCAAAGAACCCAGACTGCGTCTACATCGTCCCAGTTGAGTCTGACGAGTTTCGTTGCACTTGTGATGGTCGCTTGCGAATTTATCGAACGCGTAATGCCGGCGCCTCATGGGAACCGCTCATGCGTGGCTTGCCACAAAAGGGAGCACACGAGACGGTGTTGCGAGATGCAATGACAAACGATTTATACGATCCTCCCGGAATCTATTTCGGTACTCGAAGCGGAAAACTCTTTGCGTCGAAGGATGAGGGACGGACGTGGCAGAACATAATGGATGGGTTGCCACCGGTAGTATGTATCAGAGCTGCGGTTGTCGACGCCTCAGATAATTTGGTACCGGCGCCGGTAACAAAAGCATCAACCACTCGAACTGTGAACTCATCGCGATGGAAGTCAGCGACCTGAGCGATTCTTCTCTGCGCTTACTCTGCGTTCTTTGCGTCTCTTCGGTGAAATGATGTCCGCGAGTTCTTACGCAGAGACGCAGAGCGACTTAGGCCGCAACCGAACCATCCTGAAAGGATGAAAGTTAATAGCCGTGGGTAAGCGGCTTTGCGCGAAGCCCACGGAACGAATCGGAAAGGGTCGAGTCGGCTGATTGTTTGACCCCTTTCAGGGTCTTCAATCCTTGCTGCTTAACTACCGTGGGCTTCGCGCAAAGCGCTCGCCCACGGCTATTAACTTCGGACCCTTCGGGTCCAGAACATCTTGCTAAAAAAACAAGAAGTTGTTGGTTGCTACGCAGAGAACGCAGAGGAAGCGCTGACGGTTTTCGAAGAGGGGCGGACAAAGAGGTGATCACGTTTCACATTCCATCACCACTGCGCGAATTCACTGGCGGACGCAGCAGAGTTGAGATCGATGACGGGCCGGCAACAGTAGCTGACGCATTGTCGGCGCTGTGGAAGTCCTACCCAGGTCTACGAGATCGCATTGCTACCGAACAGGGACAAATTCGAGAGCACATCAATGTTTTCGTTGGCGAAGAGAACATTCAGTTCACAGGCGGACTTACGACTCGCGTTGTGGCGGGATCTGAGATTTCAATCGTTCCAAATATAAGTGGTGGTGGATGAAGGCTCACAGATACACAGAGAGATTGATTTCATGAATGCGGAGCCGCTGACCGTATAGCTAAATAATAATTACGGAAAGCCTGGGCTTTTGGCCAATCGTGGGATGTGAACTGAGGTGATATCACCTCGTCCGCTAAGGCCACATTCCAGTCGACGTAAACCTCTTTATCGAAACGTAACTGCACCGTTTGTTACTTAAGAATTCTCATTCTCTTAAGTAGATCTTGAAAGCGCGCATCGGAACGCAAGTTGTCAAATCTTGGTTCCAGCGTTATCCATTGCAGTTGGAAAGCATGCTGATCGTAGGCACGTTCGAGCCACTCAAATGCCTGATTTTTATCGCCCAGGCCTGCGTAAATCAACGCTATGCTCGTTGCAGGCACATACTCTCGCGTAGAGAGTTGCTTGAGCTCATCGGCGAGTTTTAGAGCTTCAGACCTCTTTCCCGTCACTGCACACAAATGACCAAGGCCGCCAGTTGCCAGAGATCTCTCACTCTCCAAAGCTATACTGCGCGCTTTCCTGAAACCGGAAAGCGCTTCCGCATACATTCGTTTCTGTTCGTATACAGCGGGCAGAAAGTTGGTGGCGGGAGGAAAATTCCGATCTAGCTCGAGCGTCCGTTGAAACTGCTCGATGGCGCGATCATAGTCATGAGAGAAGTAATAAGCACTTCCCAGTTCAAAGTTGATAATAAGAGAGAGCGGCTCCAGTTCGACAGCAAGTCGTCTTTCGCTGATGGCTTCTTCCGGACGGCCCATCACACCAAGGTATCCACCGTACCATTGATGCGCCACTGCGTAGTTCGGGTTCAATTCGACGGCACGCTTAAATTCCTTTTCCGCAGCCGGCCAATCCCAATCATATGATGCCAACGCGCGGCCCAGTGTGGCGTGTGCCTCTGCGAGTCGCTCATTGATTTCGAGCGCTTTAAGTGCTGCTTCCTTAGCCTTCGGCATCGACTCTCGTGGCGCCAGGCGGTTAGCAGGCACGACATATGAGTCTGCCAGACCGACGTAAGCAAGCGCGAAACCGGGATCTTTTTCAATGGCCTGCTTGAAATACTCGATGGCTTTATCAAGTGCTTCAATAGTGCGTTTGTTCCAGTAGAATCTTCCCTTTAGATATAGTTGATAAGCTTCATTGTTTTCGGTGTAACGATCCTCAGTTTCTTTTGCACCGGGAGAAACTTTGAGTTTCAGATTTCCGATAATCTCTCGCGAGATGTCGCGTTGAATAGCTACCAGGTCCGACATTTTGCGATCGTATTGTTCACCCCAAATCTGAGTTTTATCGCTGGCGTTCACAAGCTCGGTAATGATCGATAGGTTCTCGCCACGTTGTGTAACCCTTCCGATTAGGATCGCCTGTACGCCCAGTTCGTCTGCGATAGCTTTCGGATCGGATCGCGTGCCTTTGTACTTAAAAGTCGAACTCCGTGCGATCACTTTGAGGCCTGGTAATTGTGAGAGTCTGTTAATTAACGTTTCGGCAATTCCGTCGGAAAGGTATTCCGTATTTGGATCTCCTGTTTCATTTGCGAAGGGGAGAACGGCGATCGAGGTTATCGAAGCCTGAGAATTCGCTGCACGATTGCGCGAGTAATAGACGTAGAAGATCATCGCCGAAGCAGCAATCAGCGTGGCTACGACAAACCAAAAGGCTAATCGAGTTTTCCTAACCTGCCAGATTCTTGATTGGGCGACGGGAATGGAACCTATTCCGACCGTCTCTTGCGGCGCAGCGCTCTCAACATTCCGCTGAATCGGAATGCTTTCATGATTCTGTTGTACTTTCGCGACGAACTGGTATCCCCGGCCCGGTATCGTTACGACATATTTATGCTCGCCAGGACTCTCCGCCAGAGCTTTCCTCAGCGCTGAGATATTGACAGTCAAGTTGTTCTCTTCAACAACACTGTCTGGCCAGACGCGGCGCATCAACTCGTCCTTTTCCACCAGACGCCCTTCAGCTTCAAGCAAAACCAAGAGGATCTCAAAAGCCTTCGAGGGTAAACGGATCTTTTCATCATCGTGAAGAAGAACACGTCTGAGAGTGTCAACACGGAAGGAATCAAACTCAAAGATGTGCATTCCTGGTTCGCTCACCGACCCTGTTAGCAAAAATTAGGAAGGTTTAGGGAATTTTGAAGGACTTTTTTGTGCTCGCGCATGATTATCCGCCACGTCAAATCTGCGGGTCAACCAAAGCAATACGGAGGTCGAACATGTACAGATTCAAAGGGTCAACCATCTTTCTTCTGGCAGCCGCATTCATTGCGGTCCTTGCGTCTATGCTGCCCCAATCCGGCTTAGGACAAGACAGGAACGGCACGGGCTCATCTGAATTCAATTGTGATGTTAAGCCGTGCGATACGTTGGCGAGAGGGCGTGCGGCTTTCAACGACCGAAACTTAATCCAGCTGGGTGGTAATGGAAGATCGTGTGCCGATTGCCATATGCCTGCAGACAACTTTCAGCTCTCTCCCGCTTCTGCCAGAGCAAGGTTTGAAGCTCTACAGTCGAAGCGACAGTACAACAAGAATGCTGATGATCCGTTGTTCCGTCCAATCGATGCTGACGACTTTCGAACAAACGGCGTAGATGCAGTGGATTATTCGAACCTTGTGGACAATGCACTCATCAGAGTTACATTGCCGTTGCCTGCGAATGTAAGGCTTATAGATCCACAAACCGGTCAGCCAACTGACGAGACCTCAGTCGATCTTTGGCGAGCTGTGATGCCCGTTCTCAACACGGCAATCTCCGGTCCGGACAATACACTACCGATATGGCCTCCCCCACCGCCTCGGATTCCGATCCTGGGCCAGGATCCAATTGGCCCCAACACCACCGGCGGTTATCAACACGATGGACGCTTTGGAACTCTGCAAGAACAAGCACGTGGGGCGTTATTCGCTCATGCTGGAGTTTCGATCGAACCGCCGCAACGCATGCTCGATGACCTGGCAGCCTTTCAACGTACGCTGTTTTCCTCTCCGGGAGTTGAACTTCTTGCGAACGCCATCCTCACCGATTCCTCTTCATTGCCTGACCCGGATCCTGAACTGAATGAACTTGAGCAGCAAGGTAAGGTTGTCTTCAACCGTGCATGCGCTCAATGTCATGGTGGCACTATGCATCCGAGCACGTCGACTCCCGATGCTACACTGCCGGGCATTCGCACGATCGTGCGTTACCATAACATCGCCACCGCATGTCCGCGTCCAACCACAGATGGTTTTGCTCCGTGTCCGCAGCGGCTCGCGCGTAACGCGCGAACCTATCGCATCACCCTTGCCAATGGGACATTTCAGTTTGTTACGACGTCTGACCCTGGACGATTGCTTCTCACTGGACAACCCGCAGATTTAGGCGTGATGGATATTACGCAGTTGCGCGGCATTGGTAAGACGGCGCCGTATTTTCACAACAATTCTGCGGCGACGCTGGAAGAAGTGCTCGACCACTATGAGGCGCTTTTTCGTCGCGCGGCAAGATTGAATCCGCCACCTAACTTGCCGCCCATACTCTCTTCAAATGGACTTGTCGTTGATCGGGGTTTCATTACAGCAGAGGAGCGTCCAGCTTTGCTCGCATACCTCCGTAAGCTGTAGCGACACATTCGAAGAGATAAACGAAACGTTCGTGGGCAAATGCAGTCACTTACTTGCTGACAAGCCAGCGAGTGGTAAACGGCGACCGGGGGTACGCGCGAGCGCTCGTTGGAAGGACATGCGTGCTTCATCTTTGCGACCATGGCGCAGCAGAAATTCTCCGAGAAGCTCGTACGTCGGTTTATCGATCGTCGGTGGGCCAAAAGCAATTGGCAGTGTTTCTTCCAGCGTAACTGCCTGGCGCAACAGCCTCTCAGCGCCGGCGAGATCGGTCTCTTGCTCTGCGATAAGCGCGCGTGCTTCTAGAAGTACGATGTCGGGCCGTACGCGATAGGTGGGATCGGGATCGGCAACTTTGGTCTGAACGTCTTTGGCCTCTCGAGCTGTGGCTTCCAGTTCCGTGAGAGACTGCCGCGCCGCAACAACATTCTTCTGCAATATCTGATTCATTAATCGCACAAAAACGAAGTCGAGGCGAGCACCAGGGCCGGCGGTCCCGGGCAGCGTCCACGCATTGATCTCGCCATTCCCATCGCCGCTATCAATCTGGTATCGGAGCAGCATATTGGCGAAAGACCCACTCAGACTGGTATCAGGGTCCATGGAATGGCTGTTATGGTCCATCGTGAATTGCGACTCGAGGGCGGCTCGGCAGGCACTAAGCGTTGCCTTTGCTTTGTCCAACTGTCCGAGTTGGAGATAAGCGTAGCCAAGCCAACTCGGGTAGTGGCCGCAGCGCATTGGTCCTTTCCCCTGGCGTTGTCGATTCGCGGCAGCAATTGCTGCAATATTCGCATCGACGGTTTCTTTCCACATTCCGAGTGCGAGGAAGATATGCGAAGTCATATGTTGAGCGTGACCGGCATCAGGAGCAATCTTCGCATACAGTCGTGCCGCACGAAGACCTAGCGGTGCGTGCGTCGGATCGTCGTAGCTATGAATAAGATAATGGAGCAGGCCCGGATGTTCATGATTATTAATCCATGCCTCTTCGAGCACACCAGCGGCACGCATGTACGTCGTTTCGTTGCGTCCTTCATGCGCTGTGCCGAGAATCGCAAGACCATAGAAAGCGGTTGCGTCGACGTCGTCAGGATAGTCGGCGTGTAACTTAGCCATAGCGTCCAGGTACTTGAAATCGCGCTGCTCCTTGGTTCCATCGCCGTAAAGAATTTCAACGGCGTCGAGGTATTCCTTCTCTCGATCGGTTTTCGCTTTAACTCGACGTTCTGACGAGGTGGGACCAAGTTTGTTCAGTGCTGCCCGACCCGCATTCAAATCCTGTTGCATCCAAACCGGGTGATTGAAAGTCATAGCTTCGCCCCAGTAGGCCATTGCGAAAGCCGGATCAGTGGCCTGAGCTCGACGGAAAGCATCAGCAGCTGCCTGATACTCGAAGTCATGTAGTAAAGCCAAGCCTTCAAGAAAGTCCTTTTGAGCTGCGGGCGAGCCGGAGTTGGCGAAGATGACATGTCCGTATTGACCATCATCAGTTGATGGCGGGGTCAAGAGGGACATCAGGAGTATGAGTAAGAGCACAATGATTCTCCTTTAATAGATAGCCGTATATCACTCGTATAATTGGTTGGCAACAAATGTGCGACCTGGATGTGGTACGGACAGCATCCAGACGGAAGGAGACACATGCCAAAAAAACGCACAAAACGCAAACACTCAGTTATTGCCCACCTGCAATCGATCGAATTGTTCAAGGCGGGGTCATCAATCGACCTGGATATCTATGCTTCCAAACAGAAGATCGGAACACTGATGATTGGCAGAGGATCGTTGTTCTGGTATGGCCGGAGTCGGCAGATCAGGAAACGAATCTCGTGGAGCAGGTTTGCGGAGATGATGGATGAATTAGCATATGGACCAAACTAAACCAAACCAAGCACGCAGTCAGGGAGGGGGAAGCGGACCAAAACCAAGCTGACCGCGCTTTCAATTGTGTTCGTGTTTGTTCCGCTTGCCCCCTTCCTGACTGTGTGCTTGTTTTGTTCCGCTTGCCCCCTTCCTGACTGCGCGCTTGGTTTTTGTTCCGCTTGTCCACTTCCCAGGCTGCGTCTGAAATGAACAGGGTTGACTTAAAAACCGTTTCAATACCGCCATTGCCAGCTGACATTGTAAACCTGCGCGAGCTCATCGAGATTCGCGCGCAATTGTGTCCATTCGCGCAAAGGTTTGTCTTTTCGCAGCCGATTACGACGCATGAATGAGTCGATACTCCCAGCGCGGTCCAGAACTGATTGCACATCGGCACTCGTCGATTTGTGATGATCGAAATGATCACGCAACCGCTTCGTCTCTTCGTAAAACTCTTTTACAAAACGATTGATGTCATCTTCCTGGCGCGTACCGTTGAAGCGACTCTTGTCCAGCGAAGAATCAAGCGCTGAACGAAAACGATCGGACTGTTGCTCAATGCGCTTCAAAATAGTTTCCACTTCTCGATCAGATACACGATAGGGAATGCCGCCGACTGGTGTGGCAATCGGTTCCGTCACTGTAGGAGCCGGATACTCGGAACGATAACCTTCCCAGCGCCAACTCACGTTGTAGGCTGACGCCAGTTCGTCGAGATAAGTCTTCAACGTGGACCAATCGTCCTGTGCTTTGGACGAAAGCCGATTGCGGCTCATGAATTCGTCAATGCGTACCGCACGTTCGAGTACTGCCTGCACGTCGGGAGCAGCAGACTTATGACTATCGAACTGATGACGCAGTCGTTTTGTTTGTTCGTAGAAGTCTTTGATGAATGAGTTAATGTCGTCTTCGCGGCGCGTGCCGTTGAAGCGGCTCTTATCGAGTGCTGAATCCAGGCTCGAGCGAAAACGATCGGACTGCTGTTCTATGCGACGGATAATCTTTTCGACCTCTTTGTCGTTTATCCGGTATGGCTGGCCGACGACCTGAGCATTGGTCGTAGTAGTCGTGAGTAAGAGGGCGGAGCAAACACAGAGGACTGAAACAACAAACAGTCTGTGCAACATGATGAACTCCCTTGAAATGGTCGTTTACGGTGAAAGGGGCGGGGGGTGAGTGAATTATAAAGCGTAAGATCGGGGAGGAGGCAAGAGCAGAAGCAGTAGGCAGGGGCAGAAGCAGTAGGCAGGAGCAGGTACGCGGGAGCAGGAGGAGATGCGTCTTGGAAAAAGGGTGACCATGGATGTTGGCAACGATTAGCCTTCGCTGCTCCTGCTCCTGCTCCTGCTCCTGCTCCTGCTCCTGCTCCTGCTCCTGCTCCTGCTCCCGCTCCTGGCGGTTCAACTGAAAATGCCCTGAAGGTTTGCGCCTTCAGGGCATCGCAGCTTGAAATGTGTGGAGTCTGCACTCGCTTCGCTTACTGCAGATCGGCCATGATTGTGACAAGTTCTGTCGTTGAGTTTTTCGAAAGCATTGTTTCGCGCTCGAGCGCACGTTCAGTTTTCGATTTCTGAAATTCCATGCCATTGTAGCCGGGTATCCAGACTTGCGTCAGATAGTAACGATTTCCATACTTGCGGAACACGAGTTTGGCTGGGCCGTTTTGGTTGGAGCTCCCCACTCCGTGTGCAATGCGAATCGCGTGTTGACGTTTATCCAGGTTGGAGATTGCTAACGCACCTGAATTTGCGGTCATTTCGCGGGCAGTAATCTTGCCGGCCGGGAGCGTCTTGTCTCCAACATTGAAATCAAACGGAACGTTGGCTCGAACACCGTAACTTGACTGGGCTTTGGTGGTCAGGGCAGCCGAGCCAATGACGGCCATGAGGAGTAGCGGCAACCATAAATACTTTTTCATAGTTCTACCTTTCTGTTTCTGAGAACGGAGCGAATTCGTGAATCTAGGATCTGGGCCAGGTGTTTCTTTACACCTTCTCAGAGGCAGTCTTCGTTACTGCGAGTGCTGTACCATGAGCTACATTAGCGGTTGCCACTGCACTAACTATTTCAAACAGAGCAGATGCCTTGAAGTCGAAGAGCAAACGAGGAAGCCAGGTAGTGAACTAGAGAAGACATCAAGGTGAGCGTATCTATCTGATTGGATAGAAGCGATTGAAGTCTCGCGGCCATAACTACACGGAGCGAACAAATGCGAACCTCCATCTACCCCTTCGTTCTGCTATGTCTCATCACGATAGGAAATGCAATTCATTCACAACGTCTGCCTGTGAAGCGAATTGTTATCCGTGCGGACACAATTTTTGACGGCAAAGGGAACATACTCAAAAACAGTCGAATCATTATTGAAGGGGACAAGATTGTCGCCATCGATCGCAAATCAGGTCCTGCGGACTACGATCTTCGTGGTTTGACAGTATTGCCAGGTTGGATTGATGCGCACGCTCACATTACCTGGAGCTTTGGCAACGACGGCAAGAACGTTGGTGCGGGCGAAACGACGCCGGAGGCGGCGTATCGATCAGCAGCTAACGCATGGGCGACTTTGATGGCGGGTTTCACGACAATTCAGAGCGTCGGCTCACCGACAGACTTGCCACTGCGTGATGCAATCGCACGTGGAGCACTGGCGGGACCACGACTACTAACTGCCGTCGAGCCTCTGATGGGTCGCGGTGAACAAACGGGCACTCCGGAAGAAATTCGCGCGTTCGTCAGGAAACAAAAGCAGGCTGGTGCAGACGTGATCAAGATCTTCGCGTCGCAAAGCATCAGGCAAGGCGGCGGAATGACATTGTCGCAGGAGCAACTGAACGCAGCATGTGACGAAGCTAAGAAACAAGGACTGCGTACAGTTGTTCACGCGTACAAAGCAGCAGTTCGTGCTGCGTCTATGGCTGGTTGTACGCAGGTGGAACATGGCACGCTGGCTACAGACGACGATCTAAACATGCTGGCGAAGAACGGTACCTATCTCGATCCGCAGGCTGGCCTGGTGATTGAAAACTATCTGATCAATAAAGAACGCTACCTCGGCACGCCCGGTTACACTGAAGAAGGTTTTGCCGCAATGGTTAAGATTCTTCCGATGAACCATGACCTTGTCCAAAGGGCCACCAAGACTCCCGGGCTAAAGATCGTATTTGGTACGGATGCGGTGGCTGGCTCGCACGGTCGAAATGCTGAAGAGTTCATCGATCGTGTTCGGGATGGTGGCGTGGATCCGATGACAGCGATGGTGTCAGCAAATTCACTTGGAGCCGAGGCACTTGGGATGGGAAAACAGGTTGGCTCAATCTCACCAGGAATGCAGGCTGACATAATCGCGCTCGATGGCAATCCGCTGACGGACATCACGGCTGTGAGACGTGTGGTGTTTGTGATGAAAGGAGGAGTTGTTTACAAGAACGTGTCGCATTCGAGATGAGAGTATCAGTGAACAAACGCCTCTTAAATCCAAGCATAGTCAGGAAAGGGACAAGCGACCAAACACAAACCTCAAACAACGATGGTCGTAAGGGGGCAAGCGACCAAACAACAACCCAAAAAAACAAGCGCGGTCAGGAAGGGGGCAAGCGACCAAACAACAACCAACCCAACCAGGCCCTGAGCGCGCCCCCGCAGGTTCCAAGTCCCTCTATTTCTACTTGTCCTTTTTAGCCCTGACCCAATATGAATACCAACCCATCTCCTTCAATGCCTTTGAGAATTTCTCAGCATCGTCCGGCCACCACCAGTCATGATCCACCTGCAGCGGTTCATCTCCTTGCCAATGAAAAGACCGAAAACTTGACCAATAATAATCTCTAGCAGTCTCCACCAATCTTGCTTTAACCGGATTCGCATGTGTGTAATTGATCTTCTGTCTGATCATCCTGCTGCTCCAGAGCGGCAAGGACCTGAAGCTTTCCTGCCATACCTGATGACCATCTTTCGTTAAAGGAAAATGAAAACGACGTTTCACCTTCACGATTTTCTTTGCAGCTTTGCTCTTCAAGTCACGACAGAATTCTCTGATGCGTCCATCTCGAGGATTAGAAATGAAATGGAAATGGTCAGGCATTAGCACGTAGACAATTAGTTTAGCCGGCCACTTTTCATTTAGTTCTTTCAGCTGATCGAGGAAAGCCGCGCAGCAAACGTCTTCGGTAAAGACAGGAAGACGATTAACACAGTTGCCAGTTACAAAGTGAAGTGCGCCTGGAAGATTGAGGTTTGACCATTTGCGAGCCATTGTGAGGTGCTCCTTGTCGAGATTGATCTGCAATGTAGTTGAAGAGGGAAGGAATGATCAAGAGGGGCCTGGAACCTGCGGGGGCGCGCTCAGGTTCTGGATGGGTTTCGTTGTTGTTTGGTCGCTTGCCCCCTTCCTGACCGCGCTTGTTTTTTGGAGGTTTGTGTTTTGTCGCCCGCTTACTGACTGCGATTTAATTGAGCGTAGTATGCATGGTGTTGTTCTTCACCTGGTCGCAATGTCGTATATAATTCCGCGCTCCAAGGTCTGTTCTATCGTCATTCACGCGACAAACCAAGCTCGTCAGGCTGAACGAAAGCCAAACTGGAGAAACTCATGTTGAAGCACCGGACGAACCTCTCTCTGTTCATACTTCTTTTTTCCGTTACGCTACTACTTCCGTTACACGGTCAGTCACAAGAGACCTCGCGTGACATACTTGGAAATCTACACTTCCGATTCATCGGACCAACCGGTAACCGACTTACTTCAGTCGTTGGAATTCCGGGTGACTCGAACACTTACTATGTTGGTGCAGCTTCCGGCGGGATTTGGAAGACCACCGATGCCGGCGTGCATTGGGAACCGATCTTCGATGGTCAGCCAGTTTCGTCGATCGGTGCTCTGGCAATCGCTCCCTCAGATCCGAACATTGTTTGGGCTGGGACCGGCGAGCCGTGGATTCGCAGTCACATCTCAGTTGGGCAAGGTGTCTACAAATCAACAGACGCGGGGAAGACATGGCAGTTAATGGGACTCGAGAAGACGGGTCGCATTAGTCGAATTGTCATCGATCCAAAGAATCCTGATGTCGTCTTGATTGGTGCGTTGGGTCATGCGTACGGGCCGCAACAGGATCGAGGTGTCTACCGTACAACTGACGGCGGAAAGACCTGGGAAAGAGTTCTATTCACTGATGAGAACAGTGGTTGCTCAGACCTCGCAATGGATCCATCGAACTCGCGCGTGCTCTTCGCCGGTATGTGGACAATTGAGATTCATACCTGGGGACGCGACAGTGGAGGTCCCGGCAGCGGCTTGTTTAAATCAACTGATGGAGGCGCCACATGGAAACGAGTCTCAGGCAATGGTCTACCTACGCGCAAAATAGGTAAGGTCGCACTTGCCATCGCGCGAAGTAATCCGAATCGAGTTTACGCATTGATTGAAACTGGCGACGGTGTCCCGTTGAACGGCCAGGAAACTGATCGCGGAAAACTGTGGCGGAGCGAAGATAGCGGCGCGACCTGGCGCCTTATCAGTTATGACAGAACTCTTGGTGGTCGTACGCACTACTACTTTCGCATGGCCGTCGCACCTGACAATGAAAATGAAACTTACTACCTGACTGCGTCCTACAGTGTCTCAATCGACGGTGGTGAAAACATTCGACCCGGCGCATTTGGGAACAGTCCGGGTGGCGACAACCACGACATGTGGATCGATCCGACAAACGCAAACCGAATCGCAGTCGCCAACGACGGAGGAGTATCGATCTCGACTACACGTGGTCGCACCTGGTATCGAATCCAGTTGCCAATCGCTCAGATGTATCACGTGACCGTTGATAATCGGATTCCTTATTACGTCTACGGCAACGAACAAGATGACCCATCGTATCGTGGACCGAGTCGCTCTGGCGGTGGCGGAACCACTGGCTCGATTCCACGAAGCGCGTGGCACCCCGTCGCGGGAGGCGAGAGCGGTTGGGCGACACCTGATCCTGTTGATCCAAACATCGTTTGGTCTAGCGCCTCAGGCTCAGGCAGCATCGGCGGAATTGTGGAGCGTTATGATTTGCGCAATGGTCAGGCGAGAAACGTCGAAGTATGGCCGGATCAAGTTAATGGATCGACCGCTGCTGATTTGAAGTACAGATTTGTTTGGACGATGCCGTTGACAATTTCGCCTCATGATCACAACAAGATTTACGTCGGCAGTCAGTTTGTTCACCAGACAACGGACGGCGGGCAGAGCTGGCAAGTGATCAGTCCGGATCTCACCCTAAATGACAAAAGCCGCCAGGGATTTTCAGGCGGCCTAACAGGCGACAACATTGGTGTGGAATATGCCGGCGTTGTATTTGCGATCAACGAATCACCAAAGGAAGCTGGATTGATCTGGGCCGGCACAAACGATGGTCTCGTGCAGATCACACGCGATGGAGGCAAAAACTGGACTAACGTTACGAAGAACATTCCGAACCTTCCTCCATGGGGAACTATCAGCAACATCGAAGCGTCGCGATATGACGCCGGTGTTGCATACATCACTGTTGATTTCCATCAGGTCAACAATCGCGATCCATTTGTTTACAAGACCAGGGACTATGGCAAGACCTGGAAGCTCATTACAAACGGAATTCCGAAAAGTATGTTGAGCTATGCGCATTGCGTTCGTGAAGATCCAACTCGGGCGGGTTTGTTGTACCTGGGAACTGAGAACGGACTCTATATTTCTTTTGATGATGGAGACAACTGGCAACCGTTACAGGCGAACTTACCGCACACGCCGGTTTACTGGATGGTGGTCCAGGAGAACTTCAATGATCTGGTGGTTGGCACTTACGGTCGTGGCTTCTGGATTCTCGACGACCTGACGCCAGTGCAACAGATGACGGATGCGGTGCGCTCGGCACAAGTTCATCTGTTTCCGCCTCGGCCGGTATATCGATTTAGACAGGGAACTGTCCCCGTCACGATGTCGGATGATCCTTCTGCCGGCCAGAACCCGCCGTACGGAGCTCCGTTCACCTATTACTTGAAGGCTGCATCTTCCGGAGATGTGAAGATCAAGATCGAAGATGCAAACAAGCAAACAGTACGTACGTTGACTGGGACAAAAAACGCGGGATTTAATCGCGTCTATTGGAACCTTGAAGGGGACCCAACCAGGGAAGTTCGGATGAGAACAAGTCCAGCGTACGCACCTGAAGTCCAGGTTGGATCTGATGGAACACGAACCGCTCCAGGTGCACCTCGCATGTCTCTGCTGCTACCGCCAGGAAACTACACTGTGAAGTTGTCAGTGGGCGGTCAGGAGTTGAGTCAGCCACTTATCGTGAAGAAGGATCCGAACTCCGAAGGCACGGAAAGCACAATTGCATCGCAGGTGGACATGCTGATGGCATTAAAAAAGGATCTCGATACTGCGGCCCAGATGGTTAATCAACTTGAGTTCATGCGAGCGCAGCTTTACCAGTTGACCGCGGGTCTTGGTGCCGATGGTGCTCCAACTAAAAACGCTGCCGACGATTTGGATAAAAAGTTGATCGATATCGAAGACGCCCTGATCCAAAGAAGACTAACCGGGCAAGGTCAGGATGCAGTGCGTTGGCCGCCGAAGCTTCTTACGAAGATTAACTATCTGGCAAATGGGCTGGCCGGCGCCGATTTTGGACCAACGAATCAGGAGCGTGAAGTTCAGACGCTTTTGCACGGCCAGCTGACTACGTTGCGAAGCCGGCTTGATGAACTGATGAAAACGGATGTTGAGAGCTTCAATAAGCTAGTGCGAGATCGTGGGATTCAACCGATTAACAGCCGCATGCCGTGAAGAGTTGGTGGTCGGTGAATAGGACCTATATGACGTATTGGACCTATTCATCACTGGCAATTGACCACCGACTATCGAAACCTGTACGTGATTGTTCCTACAACATCACCTTCGCCAGGCAGTTTGGTGGGATCGAAGGTTGAGGCACGTGCGCCTTTGATCATCCACGGTCGGAGGCGTGAATCAGCATTGAGAGGCCGCCATGAAACAACTCTTCCTGATCTGTTCACCCGCACAACAACCGTGACGGCACCTTTGCCAACGTGCAGCTTGGAGGGAACCGGTGGGACCTCCAGCTTGCGTTCCGCACCGACAAGTGGTCCTCCGGCGGTCGCTGCCACCTCAGTTGGTATCTCATCACTGAATCCAGACTCGTCACGGTGCACTGTGCTATCGCCAGCTTTTAAGAAGCTGTAAGTAATCGTTCCGTTAATGAGGGAGCCGCGATCTTTAAGTTTGTCGGGGGTGAATGCGGAGCTCTTGGCTGCTTTCTCGGCTGCAGTGCGCAAACTTTTATCGCCCTCAACCGCTTTGGCAGAGACAACGATCCCTTTCCTACTCACTTGAACGCCTACCGTTACGTTACCGCTTTCAACCTTTGCATCCGGTGGATACTCGGCATCAGCGATGTACAGTTCCGCACCTGCTACGTCGCCTCCAACAACCGGCGCCGATTTGGTCAGCTTTGGCGCGGCCCTCACTGGAATCGTGGTCGGTTCGAGTTGAGGCACGTTCGTCTTTCGCGTCGCGAGGTGATAACTCACGAAACCTGCGATAAGAAGGAAAAGAACAATACCGACTCTGAACAACTGTCTTGCAACAGCAGATGTTGCATGAGGCGGTTGTGGCAAAACGATATCCACTCGACTCGCGGCCTTGAGTGTTTCGCTCGCGGCGGGAGCCACTGTTCGAGGACTGGTAGCCGCCGGCGCTGCAGTGTCCTCGGTTAATTGAGCGGGCGCGGGCCTCGGTGAGTCAACTGTTTGATCAGTCTCAACCTCAGCAGCGATTGGAGCTCGCGCCGCGGCAGTAGCTGCCAAATCGGGCGAAACAGTTTGGGCGTAGCGTTTATTCGCGCGAAGAATCACGCTGCCTAACTCTGCCGAACCTGACACATCACTGCCGGCCATCACTTCAGCGGGTGCCTGGACCACCGGTGTCGACTTCAAATCATGAAGGGAACGGAGAGGTTCGACGGAGTTGATTAGTTGGACAATCTCGGGTTGTTGTTGGGCCCAGTCGGCAGCTGTCAGTCCCAGTTCGTCGTGGCAATTGACGTTGGCGCCCGCAGTCAATAAGAACTTCACAATCTCTGTCTGCTTAAACGCCGCCGCCAGCATGAGAGCGGTCTGGTTGGCTTTATTGGTGCTGTTGATGTCGACGCCCTGGGCCAGAAGTGCGCGCAAGCGGTTGATATCGCCAAGCGCGGCAGCACGAAGGAATTCAAGAGTGACGACGCTCATGAGTCGCGCCAATAGTAGATAGAATTCGAAAAGATTGCGAGAGGAATTTTAACGTCCGATATGCCTCAGCTCGTCGGGACTCTGCCAAACCAAACACGCAGTCAGGAAGGGCTGTTGTTTGTAAAGCTTGCCCCCTTCCTGACTGCGTGATTAGTTTTTGATTTTTTTTGGTACCCGCGCTTTTCTCCGATCGTTACGGCGTCAACTCTGAAGTCAACACCGCTCCACCCATGCTCGGCAGCACTGCTGAAATCTTCAATACTTTCCTGGTGTCCTTGGCAATCCAGACGGTCTGTTTGTCCGACTCATCATCAGCAGTGACGATCTCGATTTTGTAAGCGTCGAATTTTCCTGCCGGAACGGTCACGCTCTCAGATCCGAGCACTTTGAGTTGCTTCATCTGAACCTTTTGCTTTTGCACGTCGAAATTGCGGAACCCGACGCTGTAGCCATCGGCTAATGGCAACGATGCAATGACTTCGAAGGAGCCGGCGCCGTCGGCAAACAACGCGCCACCGGGATTAGCATCGATGGGTTTGGCCTGACCATTCATCGTCAGGGAGCCACTCACCTTGTCGGGCGCTACATTCATTTCGATTGTCATCGGTCCTTGCTTGATAAAACGCTTCTTGAGCAGCAGGGATCCCTTTTCGATCGTGCTGGTGTCTGTGATCTCTCCTTGCGGCGTTTGAACAGTCTCATTGACCGTCCATGCGCCGTTCTCTTCCTTGATCTCAGTCTTCAACTTAAGTGGCATACTTTGTCCACCCAGGGCAATGGACGCGTCATAGTTCGAGATGCCGGGACGAAGGTCAACGGATGGCTTCGGCGCAGACGAACTTGTCTCGATTCTCTTCGGCAGCGTTACCGTCTTAACATCAACAGAAATATCTTTGAGACGTTGAGCGACTTCCGTTGACATCGTTTCCTGATAACGCCCACCGAGGTACTTGGCCAGAAACTTCTCAGCGGAGGCAAACATGGCCATGTTATTAACTGGCCTTGCAAACCCATGTCCCTCGTCAGGTGCGACAAGATACTCGACAGGGAAACCACGATCGCGCAGTGCAATCACAATCTGATCAGACTCGCGCTTGTTCACGCGTGGATCGTTTGCTCCCTGTACGACCAACAACGGCGTCTTGATCTTCGCGGCCGAGTTCAGCGGCGACTGCCGTTCAAGCTGAGCTTTGCCTTCTGCTGTGTTCGGATCTCCCATCCTCTGATAGAACAACGTCCTGATTTGTTCCCAGTATGGCGGGATGGAATCGAGAAGCGTAATCAGATTAGATGGCCCAACAATTGAGACAGCAGCCGCGTAAACATCGGGAGTGAACGTTACGCCGGCGAGTGTTGCATAGCCTCCGTATGAGCCACCCATAATGCCGATGCGTTTGGGATCTGCGATGCCTTGCGAGATAAGATACTTCGCACCCCACGTCACATCGTCCTGCATCCTCTCGCCCCACTGTTTGTTTCCGGCGTCCAAAAATTTCTTTCCGTAGCCAGTCGAGGCGCGAAAGTTAGGCTGCAACACAGCGTAACCTCGATTAGCCAGGAACTGTGCGAACGCGTTGTAGCCCCAGCTGTCTCGTCCCCATGGGCCACCGTGAGGAACAATGATGGCTGGAAGATTCTTCGCTTCCACTCCCTTCGGCATCGTGAGATAAGCAGGGATTTCCAAACCGTCAGAAGATTTGTATCTGACCGGTTTCATCGGCGCGAGATAGTCGCGATTAAGCTTCTCCCGAATCTGATACTGCAGAGTTATTTTTTTTGACGTGCGATCGAACAGGTAAGTCGAACCAGGATCGGTATCGCCGTAGGCTGATATCAGCCACAGCTTTTCATCCTTTGTGCTTGAGCCGAAAGCGATCTCTTTATTTGGCAACTGCTTTTGGAGGAGTTTGTAATCCGCTTCGAAGTTTTTGTCCTTCCAGTAGATCCGCACCCGTTCGTCGTCATATGTCGTCGCTACAAGTTCATCAGAAACTTCTGAGAAGGTTGCATTCCCGAAGTCTACGCGATTCATCGGATCTGCTTCGACTAACTCCTCTTTGCCGGTGGTTGGGTTGAACAACTCGAGTCGAACAAGATCTACATTGCCTTTATTAGTAATGAAGTAGGTGCGTTCTCCATCTTTGTGGTAACGAACAGGTCCGCAATTTTCAAAGACGTTGCATGAATAGACTTTCTGGAATCCGTTTGCGTCAACCCGCAGAACTTCCGTGTCGCCGTTTTCAGCTGAGCGAGTCGCCAGCCGCAACTGGTCCTTCAGATCGAATATCCAACCGGTTATGCGTTCCGTATTTTTGCGCACCAGCATCCGTTCACCTGTAGAAATCTTTACCTTGTAGAGATCGTGCCAGGCAGGATCGCGATCGTTTAGCCCAACGTAAATCGTATCGGGTTCGCTACGCGGAACCGCATAGATGAACGCTCTGACTCCCTTCGCCTCCGTCAGGTTGCGGGCGGTAGGTACGTCGTTTCCTGCGCCTGGAGAATCCGCGGGATTGACGGCGTAAACATTGAAATTCTCGTTGCCTGCCTGATCCTGCACGAAGAGGATGTACTTACCATCGCGCGACCAGAAGTAAGCGGGAATAGGTCGCGTTTTTTCGGCGGTAACAGGCTTTGCACTTGAAAACGGTTCACTCGTCTTCTTTACCCAGACATTCCTTGTGCCATTCAGGGGTTTGATGAAGGCTATGTAAGCTCCATCAGGAGAGATCTGAGCTCCGGCTATTTCGGGATCGCCGAAGAAGAGTTCGCGATCGATTAGGGGCGGTGTTTGCGCCTGAAGAACCGGCACGATCACGAGAAGTGTTAAGGCAAGCACGACGACTGTCACGCTGAGTCGAGCGGAATAACGCATGGAAAACCTCTTTCTTGTTGGAAGGTCGATATAGGCGACTGGTCAAAACAGTCTGTTACGCAATTATCTGGTTATAAGTTTCGGAGAAGTGTCCGATATGCGTCTGTCTTGTCGTGACGCAACCAATCAGGCGCCGGAGATTCAGAGGTCGTTAGAAATCCAGGGGTTTGGTTGGTTGCGTCGCTAAAGAGCCACTTGCAAAAGGCGAATCCCCCAAACGGGAAGTTTGGGGATCATTCAAGTCCTTTCTATTCACTCGAGCGCTCAGTTGAAAGAAGCTGAATCCCCTACACGGCAGTGTAGGGATCGTTCAAGTCCAGTCTATTCATGAATACCAACAATTCATCACAAAAGGGTCGCCGAACAAATAAATAGGCCGAACTTGAACGATCCCCAAACTGCCGTTTGGGGGATTTGAGTTTTGCAAGAGCCTCTAAAGCATATCGGACATTTGAATTTCACTGATTGCATTGGGCGACTGACTCTTTGTAAAACCTGTCGAGCTCGCGAATGTGATGGATGTTGTTGTTCAGAGTTTTTTCAAGAGTTGGCACCAGGCACGTCTTTACTTTGCCGTTTAGCCTGTCCGCCATCGCACGGCGATTCACATACATAAATACCTGAGGGCCGGTGACGCATGCAGGGCAGGCGAAGTCTGGATCGTCGAGCAGGCGATCCAGAGGTTCCTTAGCACCGGAGTCATTGCGATGCGCAACACGAAAGGCAGTTACGGCTTGGGAAAAATTCGGACAACTAAAGACTTCCTTGAGTATCGGATCGTTTTGGCAATAAGCCCTGGACATCGGGGCTTCAGCTCTTGCCTGAGCCCGCGCGAGTTGTAATTCAGATTGCGATGCTGTTGATGCGGCGGGACGGTTTGGTGCCGGCTCGCGATCCTCGTCTTGTTGCTGTGTGACTGTGGCAACATTCGGATTAAACTGCCAATCCGTTTGGACAACGTCCTTATTTGCTGCGCGCGCTCCCTGAATGTGAGCGTTAACAAGTCGCGTTGACGTCGGACGGGTACCCATGTTGCAGTTCACCTTTCCCTGAAATGAATATCGCTGCTTCAGGTATTGAGTGAATCCGATGTTGAAGTTGGCCATGCTCACTGACGAGCCGGTTTGAACTGGTCCGGCTACGTAAACAGAGCCGTTGTAAGTTTCGGAAAAACAAAAGCTGTTGTCGACGGGACCCTGGTCAACGGGACGGGGCATTCTGTGTTGCATACCCGCAGCCGCTGCCAGCTGAGGATCTATAGCCCACGTCCATTCAACTTCCACGATCTGCTTATTGTCATGGCGCAATTGATCTTCATACTCCCGCCTCTGGGCCATGGCCTGCTGCTTACTTGTAGCCTGCGCAAGACACGCGGCACCGAAGGGGCCGTTGGTTCTAAAATCGAAGCGTCCGCTCAGGTATTCATTGAACTCATTTTGAATGGGATTGGCATCGATCATTCCATTTGTTCCAAAATCCATGACGTTGCTGAAGTAGACAATGGAACTGCCCTGATCTGAACGACAGTAACCAAAGTTCGTAATGGCTTGGGATTTTGTGATTGCTGAATTATTAACGAAGATGAAACCGATCGTTGCAGAAACGATCAGGATGAAGCGGAGACGCAAAGTCATGGCGGTATCTCCTTATATGTGGGTTTAGGCGAATCATACCCCCCCAAACCGAAATAAGGTAGAATGAGCGCAGGCCTCAAATAACCTAATCAATTTCAGCTCCATGAACATTGAAGAGCTAATTGAACGCGATCCGGTGAAAATGGGGAGTACTCCTGTTTTCGCTAATACTAGTGTGCCTATTAAGCATCTTTTCGATTACCTCGAGAGTGGCGACTCGTTGGAAACTTTTCTTAGCGACTTTCCAACCGTTGGACGCGAGCAGGCGATCGCAATCCTAAAGTTCTCCCGAGAGTCGTTGCTTGGTAAGCCGGGCAATGATCAGGTGAGGCTGGATCTGATGCGTCGAGCGCTAACCGATGAACTGTTTCTGGCAGACCTCAACGAGACTATGAAAGATTTTAGTCTCGCTGACCAGGAAGAAGAGATTGATGACCTTCTCACAGTGGAGCGTCTGGCTCGCAAACCTTGATCCTATTGTTGGCTCAGAGCAAGGCAGAACCAGGCCCGTCCTAATCCTCAGCAAGACTTCGCTCAACCGTTTGCTTCCCGTTGTGAACGTCATTCCGATCACATCTAGAAAGTCTAACCGTCGTGTTTATCCAAACGAAGCTTTTCTACCTTTTGCCTCTTGTGGGCTGTCTGTTGACTCGATCGCGTTGTGTTATCAAATTAGAACTCTCGACAAGCGACGCTTAACGCGGTGCTTCGGCCAGGTTAACGATGCTAAAGTGCGCGAAGAAATTATGACCGCCTTGTCATTCCAATTAGGTGTCTAATTTTGAGATATCACTGCCGACATGCTTTGAATGCAGCATCAAGTTCTGCCTTAGCCTGGGCAGGAACAGGATTCGCATGAAGCGCTGCCACAAACTTTG
>Ga0070681_10000808_pt1 | contig 26152 bp, 18 predicted proteins | sample KBSC83BmetaG_FD_65650 | JGI IMG/M metagenome (GOLD analysis project Ga0070681, IMG submission 65650) | Corn rhizosphere microbial communities from Kellogg Biological Station, Michigan, USA - KBS C8-3B metaG | ecosystem: Host-associated > Plants > Roots > Rhizosphere | place: USA: Michigan...
GGATTTCGACTGGGTGCGGGTAGAGCCGCTGCGGGGAGAACCCTGACATCATCGAATGGCTCGCAGCGATTCTTGACGCCAACGCTCGCGATAGGTCCGGAGATCCTGCGCGAGCGGCGTAACGCGCGTGAGCGAGGAGGGCGGCGGCAGGTCGGGATCCAGCAGTCGTAGCGCGCCGAAGGACACGTCGCTCTCGGCGTGGGCGACATAACAAGTTGTCGTCGGACGAAGCGCGGCGAGCGCGCGGGTAAATACGTCAGCTCGCGCGAAGCGGCCCTCGATGAGGAGCCGATCCTTGGCGCCGATGAGGTCCAGCGATGCATCGGCTACGAGCGCCGCGTACAGGCACGCCGCCGCGAGGCGCCGAGTGTCGTCTTCCGGCGCGGAGATCCACCGCCCGGGGCCGTCCGGAAAAGGACCGGTACCGGGCGCGAACGTGGGGAGAGCCATGCTCCCGCTCGCCAGCACCTCGGGCACGGCCCGCAGCAATGCGGGCTGATCTTCACTGACATCGACAGGCTTGCCGCCGGCCAGGATTTCAATCTCCCGGCCGCCCATGAAACGGGCCGAAGGAATGGGTCGACCCAACGCATCGACATTCACCAGACAATCGCGCGTTTCGCTCAGACTCGCGATGTCCAGGGCCTTCGCGTCCGAGGGCGTACGCATCGCAACGAACCACGTGCCGGTTGAGAGAACCGTCGCCTCGTGGCCGGCGATCTCCGGGTAGGCACGAGCCGCGAGCAGGGCCGCATTCGAATCGTGCAGTCCGCAGTAGACCTGCGTCTGGGGGGGCAATCCGGTGCGCTTCGACCAGCGCGGAGTCAAAGTACCCAACACCGTGTCGGAAGCAACCAGAGGAGCCAGGCGAGCCGCCCATTTGCGAGCGATCGACAATTTCGAGTGGGTTCCCGCGAGCGGATACCAGAGGTCGGTGTGGCATCCGAGGTTTGTGAGGTCCGAGGACGCGACGCCCGAGAGCATCCAACTCCAGTACTGCGCCCACGGGACGAGGGTGACGGACTCAGGAAGGGGGCCGCCGCGGAGCCCTTCCAGGAAGTGCAACTGAGCGCCCAGATTGAGTCCATCCGGGAGCGCCGGAGAGCCCGTGAGGGCAAAGGGCTCACGCTGCGTGTCGTACGCATGACGCTCGGCCTGGGGAATCGGGTGCTCGTAGTCCAGCGGCGGCTGCACGAGCCCGTTCCCACCGACGAGGGCGGCGGCCGCCCCGTGCGCGACGGGAATGAGGGCGTCCACGTCGCCCCGGTGGTGCCCGAACTCGGCCAAGGTCTCCCCGAGCCAGCGCTCGATCCCGGAGGCGTCCAATCCCAGGTAGCCTTGGGCCTCGATACGCTCATTACGGCGCGACCGCCGGTCCAGCAGCCGACCCCCGGGCGCCCAAAGAGTGAGCTTGGACAGGGTCTTACCGAGGTCCAGCACGATCGCGGCACGGTCCCTCATGGGTAGTCTCGACGACCTAAAATGAGCGATAATTAGCGATCATGATTGTAAATTGTCACTTCGACAAGGCGCTTCGATGACCGACGTTCTGGATATCCGGCCGCCCGATACTACCGGGGCCCTGCCCTTCACCGTGCCGGCAAACCGGTGGACCGGGGTCGCGAGCGACTCCCCTCCCGAGCTGCTGCTATACCGATCCAACTTGCTGGGCTCGGATCTCACGGTAACCAATTTCGGCGGTGGCAACACCTCGGCGAAGCTGATGGAGGCCGATCCGCTCACCGGCTCGTCCGCGGCGGTGCTGTGGGTCAAGGGCTCCGGTGGAGATCTGGGCTCGATGCAGCTGGATGGCTTTGCCACGCTCTATCTGGACAAGCTGCTGGGACTGGAGGCGCTCTATCGCGGCGTTGAGCACGAGGACGAGCTCGTCGGCTATCTGCCTCACTGTACTTTCAATCTCAACGCGCGCGCGGCCTCGATCGATACGCCTTTGCACGCCTTCCTGCCGTTTCCGCACATCGATCACGTGCACCCGGACGCGATCATCGCACTGGCCGCCGGTTCCGGCGGCGAAAGTGCGACCCGAGAGATCTGGGGTGGGACTGTCGGCTGGCTCCCCTGGAAGCGCCCGGGTTTCGATCTCGGATTGCGGTTGCGCGATTACGTCGAGGCGCACCCGGGCCTGCGCGGAGTGATGCTCGCCGGCCACGGCATCATCTGTTGGGCCGAGACCTCGCAGCGCTGCTACGAGAACACGATTCAGCTGATCGCAGATGCGGCTCGCTATCTCAACGAGCGCTTGCGGCTCGCGCTCGCGTTCGGCGGCCAGCGGGTCGCGCCACTGTCGCCTGCTAAGCGGCTCGAAGTCGCCGCAGAGCTGATGCCGCGACTGCGCGCGCTGCTGACGGGCTCGGCCTCGAAGATCGGTCATTTCTGCGACGATCCCGCGACGCTCGAGTTCGTCTGCGCTCGCCGTTTTCGCGAGCTTGCCGACAAGGGGACTTCGTGTCCCGATCACTTCCTGCGCACCAAGATCCTGCCGCTGACGCTAGATGAGACGCGCCTGACGGATACGGCCTATCTCGAGCAGTCCGTGCAGGCGTATCGCGCGGCGTACACCGCCTACTATCGGCGTTGCGCCGGCCCGCACGATCCGGCGATGCGAGACCCCAATCCTGTGGTGATCCTGGTGCCCGGCCTGGGCCGAATCACTTTCGCCGCCGATAAGACCACCGCGCGCCTGGCCAGCGAGTTCTACGGGAATGCAGTCAACGTGATGCGCGGTGCTGAGGTCATCGGCGGGTATGTCGGCCTCGATGAGCGTGAGGCTTTCAACATCGAGTACTGGGCGTTGGAGGAGGCCAAGCTGCGTCGATTGCCGAAGCCGAAGCCGCTGGCGGGCAAGGTCGCGGTGATTACGGGAGGCGCGGGCGGTATCGGCAGCGCGACCGCCGAGAGACTGCTCAGCGAAGGCGCGTGCGTGATGTTGCTCGACCGGGATGCCGGCGTCCTCGAAGACCGCACTCGCGAGCTGCAGAAACGGTCCGGTCGGGATCGCGTGCGCTCGGCAGTGTGCGATGTGACCGACGAGGCGCAAGTACGCGCCGCTTTTGCCCAATGCGCGCGCGAATTCGGCGGCCTGGACATTCTGGTGGCCAATGCCGGTATCGCCTCGTCGGCTCCCGTGGAAGAGACCTCGCTGGAGCTGTGGCACGCCAACCATGATGTGCTGGCGCTGGGCTACTTCCTGACGGCGCGCTCGGCCTTCTCCCTGATGAAGCTGCAGAAATCGGGCTCGATCGTGTTCATCGGATCGAAGAACGCAGTGGCTGCGACCGTGAACGCAGCGGCTTACGCTTCCGCCAAGGCCGCGGCATTGCACCTGGCCCGCTGCCTGGCGCTCGAGGGGGCGCCGCACGGAATCCGGGTGAATACCGTCAATCCGGACGCGGTCATCAAAGGGTCGCGGATCTGGGACGGCGATTGGCGGCGCGAGCGTGCCGATGCGCACGGTATCGATTCCGGCGAAGCGCTCGAAGCCCACTACAGGAACCGCTCGCTCCTGAAGCGCGATGTGCTGCCGGGCGATATCGCCGAGGCAGTGTATTTTTTCGCTTCCGAGATGTCGGCCAAATGCACGGGTAACATGATCAACGTCGACGCCGGCAACGCTCAGGCGTTCACGCGCTAGGTACGGCGCGGCACTGAGCGGCGCGCCACGCCGCACTTCGAGGAGCACGCCCATGGGCACGCAACTGCCACTCTCAGCGGACGTCATCGGCGGGGCCAATGCTCCCCGGGTCGAGGCGCTTCAGGACGATTACGACTCGCTCGGTCGCCAGCTGCAACGACGCGGCATCGACATCTTCGGTCTCGAGCGCAAGGTAGCTGCCTTCGAGGTCGCTTTGCCGACCTGGGGCGCGGGGCGTGGCGGCACGCGGTTCGCGAAATTCCCCTTCGCGGGCGCGCCGACCGACATCCATGAGAAGCTCGAGGACTGTGCGGTCGTGCAGCAGCTCTGCCGCATCACACCGCGCGTGTCGCCTCATTTCCCGTGGGATTGTACCGGCGACTACCGGGCGCTGCGCGAGCGGGGTGAGAGCCTCGGGGTGGGCTTCGACGCCGTCAATTCCAACACCTTCCAGGATCAGCCCGGCCAGAAGCACAGCTATGCCTCCGGCTCGCTGACCTCCACGGACCGCTCGGTCCGGGAACAGGCGATCGAGCACAACATCGACTGCATCCGCATCGGGCGTGAGCTCGGGTCGAAGGCGATTACCGTGTGGATCGGCGATGGCGCCAACTTCCCCGGACAGCAGGACCTGACGCGGGCCTTCGACCGCTACCTGGAGTCCACGGCGCGCATCTACACGGCTCTGCCAGACGGCTGGCGGATGTTGCTCGAGCACAAGCTGTATGAGCCCGCGTTCTACAGCACCGTACTGCAGGACTGGGGCTCCTCGATCCTGGCCGCTCAGCAGCTCGGTCCCAAGGCCCACTGCCTGGTGGATCTCGGCCATCACGCTCCCAACGTCAATATCGAGCAGATCGTCGCGCGGCTGCAGCGTTTCGGTAAGCTCGGCGGCTTTCATTTCAACGACAGCAAGTACGGCGACGACGACCTGGACTCCGGTGCGATCAATCCGCACCAGCTGTTCCTCGTGTTCAACGAGTTGGTGGAGGCGGAGCTCAATGCGCAAGGCGGGTTCGATCCGGCGTATCTCATCGATCAATCGCACAACGTGACCGACCCCATCGAGAGCATGCTGTCGTCCGCGGAGGCCATCGCGAGCGCGTACGCCAAGGCGCTCGCCGTCGATCGTGCCGCCCTCCATCAGGCACAAGAATCGAACGACGTCATGATGGCCTTCCAGGCGCTGCGTCAGGGCTATCGCACCGATGTCTCGCCGATCGTCGCCCATGCCCGGATGACTGCTGGCGGTGCGATCGATCCTCTGGCGACCTATCGCGCCAGCGGCTGGCGCGAACAGGCTTCACGCAAGCGCCGTTTGCTCGGACCCGGGACCGGAATTGTGTGACTGCTGCGCGCGCTCGATTTTGATTGTATTGGGGGCGCGAACGCTCCACAGTAGCGGCGTGTGAATGGATTGGGTCGGGCATGCACTCCGCTGAGCGCGAGCGACTGATTCTGGAATACCTGGACCGCCAGGGTTTTGTCTCGTTCGCGGAACTGGAGCGGCGTGTGGAGGCTTCTCCGGCGACCATCCGGCGCGATCTGGAGCGCCTCACGTCCGCGGGACTGATCACACGCGTGCGCGGCGGAGCGAAGCGCGCCGACGGCGTCAAGTCTTCCGACACCTCCGGCGCTTCCGATCCGATGCGCCCAGGCCTCGCCGGCGTTCCCTTCCACGAGAACATTCATCGCAATCGCCCGCAGAAGGAGGCCATCGGGCGAGCGGCTGCGAAGCTCTGCACCGCCGGCGAAGCCATCATGATCGATGGCGGCTCAACGACCCTGCAGATGTGCCAGCATCTCGCCGACCTCAACATGCAGGTGTTCACGAACTCGTTGCACATTGTGAACGCGCTGCTGATGCAGGCGGGCACGCGCGTGCTCGTGCCTGCGGGACAGGTCTTTCGCGAGCAGAACATCGTCCTCTCCGCGGCCGGCGATGACGGTATGCCCCGCTTTCATGCGCCCAAACTGTTCATGGGCGCTGCGTCCCTCGGGCCCGCCGGTCTCATGCAGGCAGATATCATTCTCGTCGTGGCCGAGCGTCGTCTGATGGATCGCGCGGATGAGATCATCGTGCTGGTGGACAGCTCCAAATTCGATGGCCCGTCCGGGCACGTCGTGTGTGCGCTGGAGGAGATCGACGCCGTCGTGACCGACAGCGGGATTTCGGCCGAGCACACCAGGATGCTCGAGAAGGCCGGCGTGCGGCTGGTGATCGCTCGGGAGTAGGCCGCAAGCGGAGGGTCCGCGGCGGCAGGCACCGGTCGGCGGCGAGGGGTGCCGCCGGGTGTCGGTACCCGCCGCCGCTGAGCGCGTTACAACCTCAGGCGCGCGTTGAAGAAGAACGTCTGGCCGTACGGGTCGTACGTCGCGGGCCAGGTGTTTCCATAGCCCGCCGAGCTTCCAACGATCGGCGGACCCCAGTCGAGCACGTTGTTGACACCGCCGGAGAGCTGCAGCTTCTCCGTGATATCCCAGCTGAACGACAGATCCAGATAGTTCGCCGTAGGCAGCTTCGGGTTGGTCAGCGTGTTCAGCGGCGGCACGGTCCCGCCGGATCGCGTCGGCAACAGGTACTTGTCGATCGTGACCGAATCGATGAAGCGCCAGCGCGCGCTCAGATCCACCGGCCCGTCGCTCCAGGTCAGGCGCGTGATGCCTTTCAGTTTCGGGAGCGGCTCCCCGCAGGTCGGGCCGTAGGCGCCGACGCACTGGTTCTTGATGTTCGGCTGGTCCTTGATGGGCGTCAGCGTGTACATCTGCACATGGGTCCAATCGGTCGAGACGTTGAGCGTGCCGGCCTTGCTCAACAGACCGAAGCCGAACTCGTGCTTGTAGCGTCCCTCGAAATCGATGCCCTCGGTCCTCAGTGCGCCGGCATTCGCCAGGCCGACATTCACATTCACGATCTGCCCGGTTCCCGGGTCGCGCTGAATGGCCTGACAGAAAGTGCTGCTGGCGTTCTGCAGCGTGTAGTAGCAGGAGTTGAGAACGCCGGAGATTCCGCCGCTCAGCTGCGCGATGGCGCCGGTGACGTCGATGCTGTACCAATCGACGCTCAGAGCGAAGTTGGGCAGGAACCGAGGCGTCAACACTGTGCCGATGGTCTTGGTGTTCGAGGTTTCGGCCATGAGCAACGGATTGCCGCCGGCCGTGTTGGGAATATAGGGATTGGTCTGGATGCCTCCGGTGAAGACATCGCCTGCCTTGACGCCCGTGCCGACACAGACGTTCTTGACGGCGGCAGTCTGCAGCGCTGTCGAAACGAGGCTGCTGCAGGGATCGTTGACGACGGTAAACGCGGTCGTCTGCCCGCCGAAGAGCTCGCCGACGTTCGGCGCGCGAATGGCGTGCTGATATTGCCCGCGCAGAGCGACGTCCTGTGTGATGCGCCAGTCACCGCCTCCTGAATAAGTCCATACGTTGCCGACTGCGCTCAGGTCGTAGTCGGAGCGGCGGAACGCACCGTTGAGCGACAAGCTCTCGACCCCGGGCAGATGCGCGAGGATCGGCACCTGCACTTCGCCGAAAGCCTCGGTCACCGACTCGTGGCCCTGGGTCGGGCTGATCGGGTTGAAACCCGCCACATCGCCGGTCGCCAGGAAGAAGTCCGGCTGATAGTCGGCGGAGGTGAAGCGGTGCTCTCCACCGAGCACGAACTGCAGCGGCCCCGCCCAGAGATTCACGAGCGTGCCGTTCAAGCTGACGGCGCCGCCATTCATCTGCGAGTGGACGATGTTGGCCGAGGTGATTCCGATAGCGGTGGAGCAGGCAGTGCTCATCTGCCGGCCGAAGATGTCGCAGACCGGGGCCGCGCCGCCCACCGAAAGCAGTGCCCCCTGCAGGCGGCTCTTGGAGATCGCGCCGGTCTGATGGTCGGTCTCGTTCGTGCGGGTGAACAGGTAGTAGATGTCGTACGACAGATCGGACAGGAAGTGCTCGGACAGACTGCCGAGATCGCCCCGGAAGCCGCCGACGAAGCGCCATGCCTCGCGGTCTGAGACGTTGACACGGTCGCCGGTCTCGGCGAAACGCCGGCCGGAGGAGAGCGCCGCGATGCCATCGTTCGCCGTCGTGCAGGTCGTCGAGACCAGGCTCGAGCAGACCTTCGCAGTTTCGAGGGAGTCGAGCTGTCCGAGCACCGCCTGCATCTGCGGCGTCAGGAACGGATTGGTGACGTTATAAAGGAACGTGCCGTTGGTGTTGCTGGGAGCCAGGAGCGCCGTGACCTTGTTATCGCTGAAGTGGAACTCCGCATAGGCCGTGACCTTCGGCGCCAGTTCGTAGTGCGCGAAACTGTTGAGCATCCAGCGCTGCTGCGGCACCTGCAGGTAGTTCACCAGGCTGTTGTTGTAGCGGTCCTGAGGATCCAGGGCGGGTCGCGCCGTTTTCCCGGCGTCGTCGTACGTCCAGCCGAAAGAGCCGACTCCGGCCAGGCCGGCGTTGGCATACGCGGTATTGAGCCCCGCGTTCGAGCCCGTCGGCAGAAGTGAAGAGCTGATGGGCGCAAAGCGACCGTCGGGAATGTCCGAGCTGCCGCCAGCCACCAGTCCCATGATGCCGCCGGCATTCAGACAGGCCTGCCCGGTCGGATTGCCCCCCACTGGAGTGCCCGGACCCCGGTTGCTGTAGCTGGCCGCAGTCACGCAGCCGTCGCCGAGAGCCGGCCGAGCGTATGCAACATCCTGCCGCGAGATCGCGCCGCGATTCTGATAATCCATCGACACTGCGATGTTGCCGCGGTTGTCGGCGAAGTTGCTGCCGACAGTGATATCGGTGCTGTAGGTCGGCGTCTTGGTGATGCGGTCCAGGTCGACGTGGCCGTCGAGCTGCACGCCGGTGAAATCCCTTTTCATGATGAAGTTCGTGACGCCGGCGATCGCATCCGAGCCGTACACGGCAGAGGAGCCGCCGGTCACGATTTCCGTGCGCTCGATCAACGCCTGGGGAATCGTGTTGATGTCGGTGGTCAGGTCCGTGCCCTGGACCGTGAAGCGACGCCCGTTGACGAGCACCAGGTTGCGCACCTGGCCGAGGCCGCGCAGGTTGATGTATGCCTGGCCGCCGGGTACGACGTTCGATTGCGCGCCGCCGTTGGTTGCAGGAACGAACTGCGGGATCTCGGAGAGAGCTTGCTGCACGTCGACCGTGCCGGACAGCTTCAGATCCGCCGCATTTACCGTCGTGACTGGAGTGCTGGCGTCCAGAGCGCTTTCACGGGCAATGCGTGAGCCTGTGACGACCACTTCTTCTACTGCGGCATCGCGTCTGCCTGCGGCCTGATCCTGGGCGTGTGCGCAAGGGATCGCACACAGCACGCCGACACTGATAGCGCTAACACGGAAGCCGCGGCCGCGGCCTATCGCGAGTCTGGTCGCACCCATCGATCATCCCCCTGTTTGAATCGAACGCCCCTGGGCCTGTGCGTGGAAACGCGCAGCATCGATCATGCGCATGCTGTTGTGACTGCGCGTGAGCGATAGTTGATCATATTTGAGCGATTGCCGGCAAGGGACGGCCCCGCACGGGGGGCCCTGGAGGGGGTTGCCCGGCCCGACGCCCGGGGGTGCATCCCTATGAGCTGAAAAGAGATTTCAGGCCGCGACGGGCCCGGTCAGAGCGTGACTCCGCTCTTCCAGATCGAGATCTCACGCTCGTCGTTGATCTCGTTGCGGGCTTCCTTGCCGGAGGCCGTCTCGACCACCAGCCGTAGCAACTTCTCCCCGGCTTCCACGACGCTCTCGCCCTCGAGCACGGTGCCGGCGTCGAAGTCGATCCACCCCGGCTTCTTGTGGGCGAGCGCGCTGTTGGAGGAGATTTTCAGCGTCGGCACTGGAAACCCGAGCGGGGTTCCGCGTCCGGTGGTGAACAACAGGACCGTCGCGCCGGCCGCAACCAGCGCGGTGGATGACACAGCGTCATTACCTGGCGCTTCCAGAAGCGCGAGACCGGGGCGACTGACGCGCGTACCGTAACGAATGACTTGGGTGAGTGGGGCATGCCCCCCCTTCTGTACGGCGCCGAGCGATTTCTCCTCGAGCGTCGTGATCCCGCCCGCGATGTTTCCAGGAGAGGGATTCTCGTGAATCGGCTGCCCGTGCTCGAGGAAGTAACGCTTGAAATCGTTGACCAGCGTGACAACATCGCCGAACACCTTCTCGTCCACCGCCCGCTCCATCAGCAGGTGCTCGGCGCCGAAGACTTCCGGGATCTCCGTCAGGATCGCGGTGCCACCGGAAGCGCAGACGCGATCGGCGACGTGGCCAACGAGAGGATTGGCGGTGATTCCCGAGAAGCTGTCAGAGCCACCGCACTTGAGGCCGACGGTGAGCGCGGAGACGGGACAGGGTTCGCGGCGATCGCGCTCGGCGACAGCCACGAGCTCTTCCAGCGCCGCGAGACCTTGCTCCAACTCGTCCTCGGCCGCCTGAGCACTGAAGGCGCGCAGTCGCGACATGTCCGGGCGCTCGACTTCCGGAAGCAGTGCGTTCAGCTGATTGGATTCGCATCCCAGACCGACGACGAGCACGCCGCCGGCATTGGGGTGGGAGGCGAGGGAAGCCAACAGGCGCCGCGTGTGCGCCAGATCGTCGCCCAGTTGCGAGCACCCAAAGGGATGCGTGAAAGCGTGTATGCCATCCACGCGGCCTGCGAATCGCTCGGAGCCGATACGCGCAATTCGCTGAGCCGTCCGTGCGACACAGCCGACCGTGCATAGAATCCAGATTTCATTGCGTGTCGCTACGCGGCCGTCGCTACGGCGATAACCCATGAATGTGCCGAGATCGGGATTCGCAGGCGAGCGTGTACCGCCGGGCGAGAACGAGTACTCGTTGAGTCCCGCCAGCGCGGTTGCAAAATTATGCGTGTGGACGTGTGAGCCGCGGCCGATGTTGCGCGTGGCGCGACCGATCGGCCAACCGAGCTTGCGGACTGTCTCGCCGGCTTTGATGTCACGCAGCGCGACCTTATGTCCGCGGGACACCGGATCGGCGATTTCGACTACGGTTCCGTCGATCTCGGCGTGCGTGCCCGGCTCGAGGTCGGATAGCGCAACGGCGACGTCGTCCTCGGGGGAAATTCTGTGCAAAAGGCGAGCTTGAGGCATGTCGGGTCCATTAGAGGGCGGTTCGCCCCTGGTTGTCCAGCGTAGCGCCTCAGTGCGCGCCTACTGGCGCGCCACCCGCGGGCCGCGTAGCCAGCCACACAGACGCGATCAGTACGAGGAACAGCCAGCCGGAGATCCAGAAGAGATCTGTTGCTGCCAGCAACGTAGTCTGATGCGTGAGCGCTCCGTTCATTTGCGCCAGAGCCTGCTGCCCCGTGAGATCGGTCGATTGTTGCAGGTGAGTGAGCGCCTCGTTCGCGGGAAGCGAATACGGTGATAGATGGTCGACCAGTTGTGTCCGGTGCAGCGCCTCGCGCCGTTGCCAGAGCGTCGTGATCAGCGAGGCCCCGAAGGCGCCCGCGGTCGTTCGGAAAAAGTTCGTGAGCCCGGAGGCGAACGCCATGCGTTGCGGGTCCAGGCCGCCAAGGGCAATCGCCATCAGGGGTGCGAAGTACAGAGCGATGCCGGCGCCTTGCAGCAGCTGGGGCAACGCAATGGAGACGAAGTCGGCGGCGGGAGTGTAGCCGGCGCGCCAGAAGCTGGCGGCGGCGAAAATGACGAACGCGGCGGTCGCAAACCAGCGCGGATCGACCCGATTGAGATTCTTGCCCACCGCCGGTGAGAGCAGGAATGCGAGGACACCGTAGGGAGCCACGGCGAGGCCCGCCCAGGTGGATGTGTATCCCATCTGTGTTTGCAGCCACAACGGCAACAGCACGACATTGCCGAAGAACACGCCGAACCCCAGGCCCACCGCCACGGTCCCTGCACGGAAGTTCCGCAACTTGAACAGGCGCAGATCCACGATCGGATTCTTCTCATACAACTCCCAGACGAGGAACAGCGCGAATCCGAGCGCAGCGGCGATGGCCAGCGCGTCGATGATCGAGGAGTCGAACCAGTCGAGCTCGTTGCCTTTGTCGAGCATGATTTGCAGTGCGCCGACCCAAACTACGATGAGCGCCAGACCGACCGTGTCGACCGGGACGCGCCGAGTGGGGGTCTCGCGGTGCGACAGCAGGTGACGGGTGCTCAGCGCTACGGCCACACCCACGGGCACATTGATGTAGAAGATCCAGGGCCAGGTGTAATGATCCGTGATCCAGCCGCCGAGAATGGGACCGAGAACCGGAGCGATGACGATGGTCATTCCCCAGATGGCCAGTGCGACACCCTGCCGTTTCGGCGGGTAGCTCGAAAGCAGCAGTGTCTGCGACAGCGGCACCATCAGACCCGACACCGAGCCCTGCAGCACGCGGCACATCAGCAGAAATCCGAAAGTCGGCGCCAGTCCGCACAGCAGAGACGCGAGTGTGAAGAGCAGCACAGCGCTGACGAATACCCGCACCTGACCGAAGCGCTGTGCCAACCACCCCGACAGCAGCACCGAGACGGCGTTGGCGACTGCGTAAGAGGTGATGACCCACGTCGCTTGCGTCGGGCTCACCCCCAGATCCCCGGCAATGTGGGGCACTGCCACATTGGCGATCGTCGTATCGAGCACCTCCATGAAGTTGCCGAGAGCCAGGGACACGGTGACCAGTGCCAATGCGTGTCCTTGCAGATGGGACGGGCCTGTCGCGCTCATGGCAACACCGCGGCGACGACGTCGCGCGGCGCGGCGTTCTGCGCAATGATCTTTGAGATCAGTGCGTCGACGTCGCGTTCCTGTTCCGCGAACACCGCGGTTCTGTAGTCGACGTGCGAGTCCGTGCGCAGCCGGTCGCCGGTCCGCTGGTTATGGATATCCACCTTGACCTGCATCGAAAGGCCGATCTGCAGGGGATGGGCCGCGAGCTCGTGCGGGTCCAGGGCGATGCGCACCGGCAGCCTCTGCACGACCTTGATCCAGTTGCCGGTGGCGTTCTGCGCCGGCAGTACGGCGAAGGCCGCTCCGGTACCCGCCGCGAATCCCACCACCGTGCCGTGATATTCGAAGTCGTTGGCGTCGGCCGTCAGCCGCACCGGCTGTCCGGGCCGGATCGACTTCAGCTGACCTTCCTTGAAATTGGCATCGACCCAGACCTCATTGAGCGGCACGACCGCCATCAACACCGTGCCGGGGCTGACGCGCTCCCCGAGTTGCACCGTGCGCTTCGCAACGAATCCCGATACCGGGGCCGGGATAACGGTCCGCTCGTAGTCGAGGTAGGTGGCGCGCAGGCGCGCCTTCGCGTTCTCGACCCGGGGATTGGAGGCGACCGTGGTCCCTTCGGTGAGCGCCAGGTCGCCGGCCAGCTGTTGTTGCGTTTCTTCGAGCGCGGCATGAGCTCCCCGGGCTGCATCCCGAGCGTGCTGAACATCCTCATTCGACACCGCGCCGGAACTGGCGAGCCGCTCACGACGCTTCAGATCCGCTTCGGCTTTGGAGAGCTCCACCTGGCGCGCAACCACGGCGGCACGCAGTTGCGAGGTCTGGGCGAACAGGTTGCGGATCTCGCGCACCGTTTGTCCCAGTGTCGCCTCGTCGCGCAGCAGGGCTGCACGCGGGGATGCACGGTCGAGCTGAACCAGAAGCTGCCCGGCGCGTACGAACTGCGTGTCATCTGCCGCGATTGCGATGGTGGTGCCGGCGACCTGCGGTGTGATCTGGACCATGTTGCCCGAGACGTACGCATCTTCGGTGGCCTCGACGTAGCGCGCGACGGTCAGCCAATACGCCAGATACGCGATCCCGGCGATGGCGAAGGTACCGACGACGGCCAGCAGAAGGAGTCTCTTGCGATGGGGGTTCGTTGCTGTGCTCATGGAACTGTCTCCGTGAAACCGCCACCCAGCGCCCTGACCAGGTCGATGTGGTCGGCGAGCTCGCGAGCGCGCAGGTCCGCCCCCAGATGCTCCTGTTGCAGCACCTGTGACTCGGCGGAAAGAACTGTCAGGTACGTGCCGACGCCCTCACGATAGCGTTGAAGCGAAAGGTCGTAGGCATCACGGGCCGCGGCCGAGGCCTCCTCGTGATACTGCGTTTGCGAGGCGACCGAGCGGAATGCCGCCAGGCGATCGGCGATCTCGCGCAGCCCCTCGATCAGCGTCTGGTCGTATTGATTGACCGCCGCGTCGTAGTCGGCGTTGCGCGCGGCGAGCTCGCTGCGCAGCTTGCCTCCCTCGAATATCGGCAAGCGCACTGCGGGCCCGATTCCCTCGACCCGGCTTCCGGCATCCACCAGCTGCGACAGCCCGATGCTCTGCAGTCCGAGGAATGCCAGGAGATTCACGTTGGGATAGAAGCGAGCTTTGGCTACCTTGATGTTCTGCGACGCGGCTTCGACGCGTAGGCGGCTCGCGTGGACATCTGGACGTCTGCCGAGAAGATCCGCCGGCAACTGCGCGGGCAGAACCGCATCCGTGTCGATGGACCGCAGCTTCGGGGGCTGGATCGACAGAGCCCGGTCGGGGCCTTGCCCCATCAGCGCGGCAAGCTGATTGTGCGTCGTCGTGAGGGATTCCTGGAGTGCGGCGAGGGTCTCCCGGGTGGCGGGCACCTGTCCTTCGGCCTGCTTCAGCTCGACGCGCGACCCGAGCCCTGCCGTCACCAGCTGTTGAGTCAGATCGTAGATCTGCTGACGCTGCTGCAAGGTCCGCTGCTCGATGTCCAGCTGATCGTGCAATCGCGCGAGCTGCACATAGGTGGAAGCCACGGCAGAAGAGAGCACCAGGCGTGCCGCGAAAGCGTCCACCCTCGCTGCGGCCTCGTTATCCGTAGCGGCAGCGAGGGCCGCACGATTCTTGCCCCAGAAGTCGAACTCGTAACTGAAGTCGAGTGCTGCGCGGCTCTCGGTCTGAGTGGTGCCCCCAAACGGCGGCGGAATCACGTCGTGACCGCTTAGGCGCTCGCGGGTGATACTCAGATCCCCGTCGAGGCTCGGCAGCAATGGCGCGCGAGCGGCTCCGACCAGTGCGCGAGCGCTGTCCACGCGTGACTGCGCGATGCCCAGGGAGGGACTCTCGGCAAGCGCTTCCTCTTCGATGCGATCGAGCTGCGGGTCGCCGAACGCTTTCCACCAATTGGTCGCGGGCCAGGTACCGGCGTCGATGCGCACGGCGGCGACCGTCGCGGCGGCCTGCAGATCCTGGGGCCTGCGTTCGTGGCTTCGGGCTCCGGCGCCGTTCATGGCCGCGCACCCGGCCAGGGATATCGCGCTCAGGCTGACGAAAACGCGCGTGAGGAGAAGGTGTCGCATGGGGGCGCTCCTGTGCCGGCCCGCTAAATGTCAACGACCGTTGACAACAGGCGTTGACTATAGGCGCGGCACAGTGGAAATGTCAACGCTTGTTGATTAAAGTGCCGGTCCATGAGCACAACCCCACCCAAGGCGCGGCGCGCCGACGCCACGCGGGCGACCATTCTTGCGGCGGCGCGCGAGCGCTTTGCTGCCGACGGCTACGAGCGTGCGACGATCCGCGCCATCGCCGGCGACGCGGGGATCGATCCGGCGCTGGTGATGCGTTACTACGGCAACAAGGAGGGATTGCTCGCCGCTGCCGCAGAAATCGATCTGCGCTTCCCCGATCTGGCCGAGGTGCCGCGCAAGCTGGTGGGCACCACCCTGGTCGAGCACTTTCTGGAGCGCTGGGAGGGCGACGATGTCCTCAAGGCTTTGTTGCGAACCACGGCGACGAACCCGGGAGCCGCGGAGCGCCTGCGCAACGTGTTCGCCACCCAGGTAGCGCCGTTCGTGGCCAAGCTCTGTGAGGATCCGAAGACTGCCGTCACGCGGGCCGGTCTGGTCGCCAGCCAGATCATGGGTCTGGCCTACACCCGCTACATTCTGGAATTGCCCCCGGTGGCCGGGATGAAACGCGCGGAGCTCGTGGAGTGGGTGGGTGCGACCGTGCAGCGATATATCCTTGGACCCAGACCTGGCCTTGGACCCAAACCTGGCCTTGGACCCAAACCGGGATCATGACCTGAGGAGCGCGCGACTATGGGTACGGCGGCGGAAGAGAGCGGGATGACCGGTGCCGAGTCGCTCGTGCGCAGCCTGTTGGCCGCTGGCGTAGACATCTGCTTTGCCAATCCGGGCACCTCGGAGATGCACTTCGTGGCCGCGCTCGATCGAGTTGCGGGCATGCGCCCCGTGCCCTGCCTGTTCGAAGGCGTTGCCACAGGCGCCGCGGATGGTTACGCACGCATGGCTGGACGCCCGGCGGCGACGTTGCTGCATTTGGGCCCCGGACTCGCCAACGGTCTTGCGAATCTGCATAACGCGAGGCGCGCGAGATCGCCAATCGTCAACGTCGTGGGTGAGCACGCTCTCGCGCATCGACAGTTCGATGCACCGCTCAGCTCGGACATCGAAGGGTTCGCCCGACCTGTGAGTGCGTTCGTGCGTATGGTGCAGGATGTTGGAGAAGCCGGACGCGATGCAGCACAGGCCGTTGCGGCTGCGCGATCGGCCCCTGGAGTTGCCACGCTCATCGCCCCGGCCGACGTCGGTTGGAGCAAAGGCGGTCGAGTGGCTTCGCCCATTGCACCTGCGGTCCCGCGCGTCGTCGAGGCGGAGCGAGTCGTAGCCGCCGCCAACGCGCTGAAGAACGCTCGTCGTCCCGCGATTTTGATGTCCGGAAGCGTGTTGAGTCGGGCTGCCCTCGAGATCGCCGGGCGCGTCGCCGCGGCGACGGGAGCCCGACTTTACTGTGATTTTCTCGCTCCTCGTCTGGAGCGCGGCGTCGGCCTGATCCCGGTTCGCCGGCTCGCCTACTTCGGCGAGCAGGTGCTGCAGGAGCTGACCGGGACCGACCTGCTCATTCTCATCGAGACCGATCCGCCCGTGGCGTTCTTCGCGTACCCGGGGAAGCCGAGCGAGCTGACTCCACCGGGCACGCTCGTCCTGCAGCTCGCGAAGCGGTCGGAAGGCGGACTCGCAGCGCTCGAGGCGCTGGCTCAACTGCTCGGGACGGCGGGCGGTGACTTGCAGAGGCAGGCCGCGGCTGCCTCAGAGCTACCCAAGGGCTCCTTGACGCCGACTTCCGCCGGCACGGTGGTAGCCGCACTACTCCCCGAGAATGCCATCGTCGTCGATGAGAGTTGCACGTCGGGTCTTGCCGTTGTGCCTTTGTGTCAGGGCGCGGCCCCGCACACGTGGTTGGCGCAAACCGGCGGGTCGCTCGGCCTGGGATTACCGCTGGCTGTCGGCGCGGCGCTCGCCTGCCCCGATCGCAAGACCGTCTGCCTCACCGGGGATGGAAGCGCGATGTACACACTCCAATCGCTCTGGACCCAGGCGCGCGAGAAGCTCGACATCGTGACGATCGTCTTTTCCAACCGCGCGTACGCGATTCTCAACTACGAGCTGCAACGCCTGGGTGCCAATCCAGGCCCTGCAGCGCTCTCGATGCTCGACCTCTCGCGGCCGGAGCTGAGTTTCGTGGACCTGGCGCGCGGCATGGGTGTCGAAGCCACTCGAGTGGAGACAGCCGAAGCGTTCGCAGGCGCGCTCGCGTCGGCGTTCGCAGCCCGCGGTCCGCGCCTCATCGATCTCGCGCTCGGGTAGAATGGGGAAACCACAACGAGCCACGACGAACGAGCCAGAGCGAACGAGGAGAGCGGGCAATGAACAAGTGGAGGGTCGGATTGTTGGCCGTGAGCGCCGTGGCCGTCATGGTCGCTGTAGCCGACCGGGCCAACGCCGCCTGCACGCGACCGATGCTGCAGGCCGCCGTCGACAGTTACCTTGCCGCGCAGAAGGCGGGCGACCGCACCAAGATGACGTTCACCGGCAAGGCGAAATTCCGCCAGGACATGAACGACATCGCGGCCGACATGGGATTGTGGAACACCTCGCTCGCCATCGACCACGTGCGCAGCTTCTACGACGTGGACCGATGCAAGACGTTTTCCGAAGTGATCGTTGCCAAGCCCGCTCATCAGTACGTCATCGGCACGCGACTGACGGTGGAGGACGGCAAGATCGCCGTCATCGACAGCCTGGTGACCGAGAAAGGCGATTGGCTGTTCAACGCCAACAGCTACCTGAAGCACTCCAGCGGCGAGGACTGGCATCCGTTGAGTCCCATCGAGCGCAGCTCGGAGCAGAGTCTGATCGCCGCCGGCAACGAGTATCTGGACCTGTTCTCCGACAAGCTCTCCGACCCGCCTTGGGGCATTCCATGCGCCCGGCTCGAGGGTGGCGCGTATACCGATCGCAAGAGCGATCCCAACGCCACCTGCAAGGTGGGCATCCCGGGCGGGGTGCTGTACATCGTGAATCGCGACTACGTGGTCGACGAAGAGATGGGCGTGGTCAACATCTTCTGCCGCTTCGGCAACAGCCAGACCGGCATGGCGGATTCGCACACGTTCCGGCTCGTCAACGGAAAGCTTCGCTGGGTGCACACGCTGAGCGTGTCGCCGACGAAGAACTCGCCACAGGCGACGGATGAGGGCGAGATCGTAAGAACCTCCGCGCCTGCACCGGCCCCGCCCGCCAAATAGGAGGCTGACCATGGCCTCAACGACTCGACTGGGGTGGCGCTTCGCAATCGCCTCGCTCCCGATTATGGCGATGTCAGCTGCGCTGGCTGCGGGGCCTACGCAGGCCGAGTTCGACGCGCTCAAGACGCGTGTGCAGGAGACTCAGGATCGCCTGGACATCCAGCAGCTGGTCGTCGAGTACGGCCACCTGCTCGACACCCACGATCTGGTCGGATATTCCAACCTGTTCGCCAGGGAGGGCGAGTGGATTGGAGGTTTCGGCCGGGCCAAGGGGCCGAAGGCGATCCTCGAGATGATGAACAAGTACATCGGGACCGCGCCCTTCGATCCTGGCAATGTCAGAGGCTTCCATCTCCTCACCAACATCATCATCCATCTCGACGGCGATCGCGCGACCGCATGGTCGCGCATCGTCTACATGGCGCGGAACAAGGACGACAAGCCCGCACCGGCGATGGGCGGTCATTACGATGACACGCTGATCCGGGAGGACGGGCACTGGAAATTCCTGCGCCGGGTCGTGATGATGGAGATCCCGTTTCAGGATCCTCGTGAGATCAAGGGCGAGCCGCCGCCACCTCCGGTGTCGCGCGACTCCAACGCTGAACACATCCAGCGAGCGGAGGATCGGCAGGAAATCGAGGAATTGCTGACGGCCTACGGGTCAACACTCGACCATCGGGACTTCGCCGCTTTCGGGCAGCTCTTTGCCGAGGATGCCGTCTACTCAGGGGGCCCCGGTGAGCCGGTCCGCGGCCGCGCGGCTATTCAGGCGTCTCTGGAGAAGACTCTTGCCGCCAACCCGTTGCATCTGCCCGAGCCGGATTTCCATCTCTTCTTCGATCCCTCCATCCACGTGGAGGGAGATCGTGCGACAGTGCGAAGCAAAGGCGCTTACGCGATCCCGGATACGGGAGGGGCGAACGGCGTGCCAGGCGTACGGATGGTCTTCTTCACGCAGTACGACGATGTGCTCGTGCGCAAGCAAGGCCACTGGTTGTTCCAGCAGCGCACACTGAGCAGCGGCAAGGCAGCATTGGGACGGCCGTAGGCCGTCCCAACCGTCTCTCAACCCTGCGCGGCGGCCTTCGCCTTCGTGACTTCGGCCACGACCTCGTCAGCGACCTGACGCGGCACGGGGTCGTAGTGCGAGAACTCCATCGTGTACGAAGCACGACCGCTGGTCATGCTGCGCAGCTGTCCGATGTAGCCGAACATCTCTGACAGCGGAACGGTGGCCACAACGGCAGTGTTGGTGCCGCGTTCGACCTGTTCCAGGATGGTGCCGCGCCGGCGATTGATGTCGCCGATGACATCGCCGAGGTGATCCGGCGGCGTGACCGTCTCCACCTTCATCACGGGCTCGAGCAGTATGGGGTTGGCCTTGCGAATGGCCTCGCGGAAACACGCCTTGGCGGCAATTTCGAACGTCAGCGCGTTGGAATCGACGTCATGGTAGCTTCCGTCGATCAGGGTCGCCTTGAAGTCGACGGTCGGATAATGCGCGAGTACGCCGTCCTCCTTCTGCACCTTCAGACCCTTCTCCACCGACGGGACATACTCCCTCGGCACCGAGCCGCCGACGGTCTCGTCCTCGAATTCGAAGCCGGCGCCTCGCGCCAGGGGCTCGAAAGTGATCCACACATCGGCGAACTGGCCGGAACCGCCGGTCTGCTTCTTGTGGACATAGTGCTCGGTGAGCTTCTTTGTGAAGGTCTCGCGGTAGGCCACCTGCGGCTCGCCCATCGTGCCCTCAACGCCGAACTCCGTGCGCATGCGATCGAGCGTCACCTCCAGGTGCAGCTCGCCCATCCCGCGCAGAATCGTCTGGTTGGTGTCACGATCGGTTTCCAGATGCAGTGAGGGATCGGCGCGAACCATCTTGCCGAGAGCCGCTCCGAACTTCTCCGCCTCGCCCTTGACCTTTGCCTGCACGGACACGCTGATGACGGGGTCCGGGAAACGCATTCTCTCCAGGACCACCGGATTGGCAGAGTCGCACAGCGTGTCGCCGGTCTCGGTGTCGGCGAGTGAGACGAGCGCGATGATGTCGCCGGCGCGCGCTTCTTCGATCGGCTTGGTTTCCTTGGCAAACAACTCGACCATGCGGCCGATCTTCTCGCGCTTGCCACGAGTGGTGTTCTGTACGGAAGCGCCTTTGGTCAGCACACCCGAATACACGCGAATGAAGGTCAGCGCGCCGTAGGCGTCGTTGATGACCTTGAACGCCAGGGCCGAAAACGGCTCGTCATCCGAGCACTTGCGCTCGCCGATGGGGTTGCCGTCCGCATCTACCGTCTTGATCGCCGCGACGTCGGTCGGAGCGGGCAGGTAGTCGACGACCGCGTCCAGCACCTGCTGCACGCCCTTGTTCTTGTACGACGAGCCGCACAGCACGGGATTGAAAGCTCCCGTGATCGTCCCCTTGCGCAGCGCAAGACGCAGCGTGTCCGGCGACGGCACGGTGCCGTCGTTCAGATACGCTTCCATCGCTACATCGTCCTGCTCCAGGCAGGTGTCGACCAGCTCGGCGCGGTACTTGGCGACCTGGCTGAGCAGCGCGCGATCGCTGGGAACGTTGATGTGCAGCTTGTCGGCGATGTCCTCAGTGACGTCGATGACGTCCCACTTGGCGTCCTTGTCGTCCGAGTCCCACACCAGCGCCTTCATTTCGACGAGATCGATCATGCCCTTGAAGTTGTCCTCCGAGCCGAGCGGAAGCTGCACGGGCAGAGGGCGGGCGCCGAGGCGCTTGCTGATCATGTCGACACAACGGGTGAAGCTCGCGCCGCTGCGATCCATCTTGTTCACGTAGCACAGGCGGGGAACGCCGTAGTTGTTGGCGAGGCGCCAGTTGGTCTCCGACTGGGGCTCCACGCCCGCCACACCGTCGAACACCACGACGGCGCCGTCGAGCACGCGCAGGGACCTGTTGACCTCGATGGTGAAGTCGACGTGCCCGGGAGTGTCGATCAGGTTGATCTTCTTGTCGCGCCAGAAGGCCGACACCGCCGCGCTCTGGATGGTAATGCCGCGCTTCTGCTCCTGCTCCAGGTAGTCGGTCGTCGTCGACGTCTTCAGATCCTTCGTATCGTGAATGTCGATGATCGTGTGCTTGCGCCCCGTGTAGTACAGGATCCGCTCGGTCGTCGTCGTCTTCCCGGCGTCGACGTGGGCGATGATGCCGATGTTGCGGATATCAGAGAGGGCCGTAGTGCGGGGCATAGCAGAAGTTCCGTGAAGGTTGCGGGGGTCGCCGCCGGGCCTGGGGGCCCAGGTGCGCCGTTCGGGGGCCGGGCATTCTATCCGAACTATTTGTATATACAACGGAAAGTGGCAGATTTGTGATGCGCTGCCAGGGTACAGTCGGGCCATGACGCAGAAGCGGTCCTGGGCCCGCGAGGGCCTCGCGGAAGAGGCTTGGCGGATGGGGTCGCAGCTGCTGGCGACGATCCGCCGGAAGGACAAACAGGGGGACAGATGATCCGTCACGCATTTTCTTGGGCCCTGCTCACGCTGCTCGTCAGCGCCTCTGCTTACGCCGCAAAGCCGGGCTGCGATGAGGGCTGCCTCGATGCGCTCGCGGACAAATATCTTGCGGCGCTGGTTGCACACGCTCCCGCGCAGCTTCCCACGACCGGGGACGTGCGCTTCACTGAAAACACGATCGAGCTGCCCTACGGGCAGGGGTTATGGACGACCGCGAGCCGGCTGAAGGCCTACAAGCACCTCATTCCGGACCCGGATTCCGGACAGGTCGGGGTGTACGCGGCGATCGAGGAGAATGGCACGGGCGCCTTGCTGGTTGCGCGTTTGAAGCTCAGGGCCGACAAGGTCTCCGAGCTGGAAACGATCGTGGTGCGCGCGAGCGACATGGGCAATTTCCTCAGAACGGACGCGACCGAGCCGCTGCCCGGATTTCAGGAGAAGGTGCCTGAGGTCCGGCGCGAGAGTCGCCAGGAGCTCGTCCGCATCGCCAACCTGTATTTCGAGGGATTGGAGCAGTCCTCGGGCGATATCGTGCCCTTCAGCGACCAGTGTGAGCGCTTCGAGAACGGCACGCAGACGGCCGGCGAGCCGAAGCCGGGCACACCGCCGCGGCCGCCCAGAAAGCTTCCGAATGGCAACACCTGGTCGATGCCCACAGGGTGCAAGGCCGGCATCAACACCAAGCTGTTCAGCTACATCTCCCGCATCGATCACCGCCGCTTCGAGGTAGTCGACCGCTCGCGAGGTGTCGTGATGTCATTCGTGATGTTCCAGCACGAAGGCAATGTGAAGGAGGCCGACGTCCCGGGTGTGGGCAAGGTGCCGATGTCGGACGCGGCCTTGCGCCCGTTCTCGGTCGTCATCGCGGAGACGTTCGAGATCAAGGACGGCCTGATCCGCGACATCGAGGCGGACATGACCAAACTGCCCTACGGTGCAGGCACCGGCTGGTCGCCGTGATGCCGGCGGCGGGGCGGCCGCTCAAACCGACCGGCCTTGCGCGCGGCGGTTATCCCCAGAGCGACTCGCTGGCGAGAGCGGCTCCGTCGGATAGCGCCTTGAGCTTTGCCCAGGCAATTTGCGGGTGACATCGCAGCCCCAAACCGCAGTCGGTGGATGCGATCACCCGCTCGCGACCCACGATCTGGGCAAAGCGCTCGATACGCGAGGCGACCAGTTCCGGATGCTCGATCAACGTCGTTGAATGACTGACGACACCGGGGGCAAGGATCTTGTCGTCGGGCAGCTTCACGTCCTTCCAGACAACGTACTCATGCTCGTGACGGACGTTGGCCGCCTCGAACAGATAGGTCTGCGCGTTGATCGACAACAACACATCCACGATGTCCGCAAGAGGAATGTCGTGAGCGTGCGGCCCGTGCCAGCTGCCCCAGCACAGGTGGTATCGGACCTGCTCCTGAGGGATGTTGCGCAGAGCGTGGTTGAGGGCTTCCACACGCAGCGTGCAGTAGCGCTTGTATCCCGCCAGCCCCATCTCGATGCCGATCCGGTCCCAGAGCGCGGCGAGCCATGCGTCGTCGACCTGAATGAGGAATCCCGCTTTCGCGATCGCCTGGTACTCGACGCTCATGGCCTCGGCGAGCGCAAATACGAACTCCTCCTGCGACTTGTAGTACTCATTCTCGCGTCCCGGCTCGAGGCTCGCCGGCGCGGTCGAGGTGAGGAAGGCATCTCCCGCCGGCGCGCTGCCGATGGCGGCCTTCAGGCAGTCGATCTCCCGTTGCAGGAGGCTTTGGCCGCGGTACGTCACCGGACCTGTGCAAGCCCAGTCCAGCATGCGCCGCTGGTCCGGCGCCCGCCGTGTCTGCTCGAACAGCGTGCCGCCGTCGCGCGCCGCTGCGTAGAACTCGGAGAACTCCTTCCAGTCCGCGCTCTGGCTCAGCAACTCGGCGGTCGCGGTCGGCGGGCGTGACACGAATCCGGAGAGCCGGTCGCTGACAAAACTGACCCAGTTGCCACCCTTGGTGAGCTCGCCCTCGTTGACGATGTCCACGCCGGCAGTGCGTTGGGATTGCACGACGTCGCTGACGGCGGCGCCGAGCCGCTTCTCATCGACGCCGGAGGGCCCCCAGAGGTCTGCTGGCATGGGAAGCGCGCCAACGTGGGTCGTCAGAATTCGATCGGTGCTGCGTTTCACGTAGGCTTCTCCCGTGCGGTCTGCGCCGATTATGCAGCTGGCGGCCACGGGGCGGCAGCCCGCTGAACGCCGATGGTGTGCGACGCTGCGTCTGAGCTATAACAAAATGGGATCGGTATTGAGGGGAAGTCATGGGAAGAGTTTTGCTCTGCGTCCTGCTGCTGGCAGGTCAGTCGATGGGTGCGCGGGGTGCCGCGAGCTGCGATCGCGCCTGCTTGAACGACCTGACTGAAAAGTACCTGGCGGCAATGCTCGCGCACGACCCTGCCAAGGCCCCTTTGGCGCACGGGGTGCGCTATACGGAGGGTGGCGTAGAGCTCACCTTGCCGGATGGCCTCTGGCGGACGGTCGACAGCCTGGGTGCGTACCGATTGTACGTCGCCGACCCGAAAGAGGGCTCCGTGGGGTTCTTCGCCAAGGCCCAGGAGAACGGCGCGCCAGTGCTGGTAGCGACGCGCCTGAAGGTGGTCAACAGGCAGATTGCCGAGATCGAGAGCATTGCCGCGCGGCTGACCGGCACCATCGGAGGCGGACCGAGCTCGCAGCCCAGAGTCGATCAGCTCGGGGACGCTCCGCGAAAACAGTTCGTAACAACGCTTCCGTCGAATCGACGGCGCACGCGCGAGCAGCTGGCGAGCATCGTGAACGGCTACTTCAACGGCATCGAGAACAACACGGGTGACAAGCCACCTGCGTTCGCCGACGACTGCCTGAGGCTCGAGAACGGTACGCAGACGAGCGGCAGGCCGGTCGCGGAGGGGGCCGAAAAAGGTCCGGCCAACTTCAGCTGCAAGGAGGCGTTCGGTCTCGGCTACTACCACGAGGACACCCGGCTGCGGAATCGTCGCGTGCTCGCGGTCGATGAAGAACGCGGCCTCGTCTATACGGCTGTCTACCTGGACCACGATGCGGCCATCCGGTCCTACAAGATCAAGGACGGCCGCACGGTCACTGTACGAAACACCGGCCCGTGGACGTGGGAAGCGCACGAGATTTTCCAGGTCGGGGGCGACGGCCAGATCAGCCAGATCGAGGCCGTGTTGCAGAGCGTCCCGTACGGGATGCGACCGGGCTGGAGTACCGGAGTGCATTTGCCGAGTCCGGCGGTCCACCGCGACGGTTTCAAGGAGTATTGAGATGAGGCGAGGCGCGCTGCGGTGGGGGATCACCGCCGCGGACCACGGCGCCGCCGTCTGGGTGTTCGAGCTTCCGGACGGCAAATGAGCCGCATTGCCGTCATCACCGGCACGACTCACGGCATTGGCATGGTCACGAGCCGCGAGCTGGCCAAGGCCGGATGTACGGTCGTCATGTTGTGTCGCAATGAAAAAGCGGCGGCGAAAGTCCGTGCGGACCTCCTCGCCGGGGTTCCGGGCGCCGACGTGCATGCGATCCACTGCGATCTGGCGAGCCTGGCCTCGGTGCGCGAGTGCGCGCAGGCTGTACGCAGCCGTTTCGAGCGGATCGACCTGCTGATCAACAACGCGGGCATCGTATCGATGCAGCAGCGACTGTCGGAGGACGGCTTCGAGCTCACCTTCGCCACGAATCACCTCGGCCCCTTTCTGCTCACCCGGTTGCTGCTCGATCGGCTGACCGCGCGCGGGCGGATCGTCACGGTCGCTTCTCGCAATCACTACAAGGGCAGGCTGGGAGCGCCGGATCTGGCGCAGGTTGCCGGCCGGCGCGCCCGCTACAACGCAGGAGCGGCCTATGCGCGTTCGAAGCTCGCCAATGTGATGCACACTCTGGCACTCGCGCGTCGACTCGAAGGCACCGGGATTACCGCGAACTGCCTGCACCCGGGTGTCGTGGACACCCACCTGCTGCCGCGATGGCTGCGGCTGCTGCGGCCCCTTCGCAGCCGGGACATCATCGACGCCGAGCAGGGCGCCCGGACCACACTCTATCTGGCGCTGTCCGATGAGGTGGCTGGAGTGAGCGGTCGTTATTTCGACGAGCGGCAAGCCGTGCAGCCGCCGTTGGAGGCGGCGAATGACGTCACCTTGCAGGAGGCACTCTGGCAGGCGAGCGAGCGATGGGTCGGCGGGCCGGCGTCTCGAGTCGCCGAACCGGCGCCTCGATGACAGTGCCGAAGACGTGGTCCCAGAAGGCGATCGTGACGCCGAAGTTGCCGGGCTGTTTGGAGTAGTGGTGATACATGTGTCGCCGCGCGGCGGCTGACAGCCGCACCGCCAACAGGCGCGGCCGGCGGTAGTGGATAGCGTGGTGCACGATCCCGTACCACAGAAATCCCGACATCAAGCCCGCAGTCAACCCGCTCGCCGCATTGAAGGAGACCCA
>Ga0070681_10000809_pt1 | contig 26141 bp, 34 predicted proteins | sample KBSC83BmetaG_FD_65650 | JGI IMG/M metagenome (GOLD analysis project Ga0070681, IMG submission 65650) | Corn rhizosphere microbial communities from Kellogg Biological Station, Michigan, USA - KBS C8-3B metaG | ecosystem: Host-associated > Plants > Roots > Rhizosphere | place: USA: Michigan...
CTGGACCCGCGGGTCGCTTGTATGATGCGCGCCCTCCTGGTGCGGGGTGGAGCAGTCTGGCAGCTCGTCGGGCTCATAACCCGAAGGTCGCAGGTTCAAATCCTGCCCCCGCTACCACTTGCAACGTGTGTCCATTCCGGGTGGATGGGTAACGTTTTATACCGGGGACATGGGTGACACTTTAGCCCCGAAGGGGTTCTCGGCGCACTCCACCCTCCCGCACTCCTCGTCGAAGAAGCCTAGGTCGTATTGCATGAAGCTTACGAGCCAGATCTCAATCCACCGATGTCCCAATAGAGACAGATGAGTTCCCGGTTGACAGAAAGCGACGCCTTGATGCGCGCTGCTCGTATCCGAGTTCTGATATCCGTCAACCGCGCGCGGTAGCCGGCAGGCTTCAACGCGCTCGGCCTCAATAGCGGAGGTCGCTTCCCCTGTGCTGTTGGCATGAACACGCCACGACGCTCAACTTCAGATGATCGATTCAGTTACGCGAAAGGCGCGGTCTAGATCCAGCGCGGCCGACTGCACGCCTTGCGCCCTGGGGGCAAGGCGGAACACCGATACGACGTTATGCGACCCACAGGTGGCGACTCGGCAGAGTCTTGACCGGGGTGTCCGGCGACCTTGTAATCGGTTTTATCAAAAAATAGATATTTTTAAGCGTTATGGTCTTAGAATAATCGTTCTTGTGTGAACGAGGACGATTTTAAGTGCCCGATTGGATCGGCTACCGATGGCTCATTGAGCGCTACGGCTTGACGGTGACTCAAGCATTAGCGGTGGAGACCGCCATCGGGGGCACACGTGCCAGGGTGCTCGATGGCCACACTGAGCACCGTACTGTACAGGAACTGCTCAGGCCGGACTCGACCGTCGCCGGCCATCTCGCCTTCGCCCTCAAACACGAAGGCGTCCACTTGGAGACCCTCTCGCGTCTGTTTGCGGTGCTCCCAGCCGCCGACCTCGAAGGTTGGATCCGAGCCGAACCCACTGGACAGTACGCCCGCCGCACCGGCTTTCTGTACGAAAGCCTCACCGGGCAGCAGCTCGATGTGCCCGACCGCACCCGCGGTAACTACATCGCAGCTCTCGATCCCATGCGCGAACTCACCGCGCCCTCCCCGATCAACAATGCCCGCTGGCGCGTGCGCGACAATCTGCTCGGGGATACGCGCTTCAGTCCCCAGGTGTATCTCACCCCACAGGTCACCCAGGCACTCGCCTTCGATGTGGGGGAGCGTATGGCACGACTCGAGGGGCAGTTCAGTCGCGAACTCGTGGTGCGCAGCGCCGTGTGGTTGACCGTCAAAGAAAGCCGCGCCAGCTTTGCCATCGAGCACGAAGAGAGCAAACGTGATCGCATTCAACGCTTTGCCGCCGTCATCGAGCAACGCACCGGACAATCGGCCGATCCGCTGGATCCCATCGAGTTAGAAACCCTGCAGCGCGAGATCTTAGGTCCCAATGCCCTGCACTATGGGCTGCGCCGCTCACCGGTGTTTGTCGGGGAGACAGCGCGCCTTGGAGAGGAACTGGTGCACTACATCGGTCCCCACTGGGATGTGGTGCCCTCGATGCTTGCCGGACTCCAGGAACTAGTGAAACGAACCGCAGGCCTATCCTCCGTGGCACGTGCGGCATTGGTCTCGTTCGGCTTCGTTTACCTACACCCGATGATCGATGGGAATGGCCGCATCAGCCGATTCCTGATCAACGATATTCTACGTCGCGACGGTGCCCTACCTGCCCCGTACATCGTGCCGGTCTCGGCGGTCTTGCACCGAGCGGAGTTGCGCCCCTTGAGCTATGACGGCGTCTTGGAACTTTTCTCCCGTCCGCTGATGCAGCAGTATCAAAATCGATGCTCTTTCGGCGCGGACCAACAAGGAGCAGATGGCGTCCACTATAACTTCCAGTTTGATGCGTATTCGGACGCCCTGCACGCATGGCGTTATCCCGACCTGACCCGCCACGTAGCCTTTCTTGCTCACGCACTCGATTTGACCATCGAACAGGAAATGCGCGCCGAGGCGCAGTACCTTCAGCGCCACGGCGCCGCCCGTACCCGCTTGAAGAGCATCATCGAGGGACCTGACCCCACCCTCGATCGCATCATCCGCTCGGTGCGTGAGTCGCGCGGTGTTCTCAGCGGCAAGCTTCGGGCTGAACATCCGATCCTCGAACGCGCCGAGATCGCTAGTGAGGTCGTCCGGGCCATTCGCGAGGAGCTTCCGTGGACGGGGGCGAATGAGGCGCCCGCACCCGGAGAGTAACCGACGGGTGTGACCAAACTGCTCCCGGTACCCGCTGGTGCGAATCGTTGCAGCGTGGCTCTGTTGCAACGATGCTGACCGGGACGACCGGCACTCGAATCTGGTAAGCGCTATAAAGCTCGTAGCGGCCCCCCCGCTAGGTGGGAGAGCGTTTCCTCGCCCTCCTGGCCCGTCTGGAGGAGCCACTGGGTCGGGATGCCGAGCGCTCGGGCGACGCTGATTGAGGCGATCGGCCCACGGATCGCCCTGGACCCAGACCAATCGGGGAAGTTTCTGTGGGCTGACTACGGACCTGCGACGGCCGACTCCGTTGAGGCCCACGCTTATTGTGGGCGCGATGGGACGGTCCGGCACCGACGCGAACGACATCGCGGCTTGGGAGGATCGCATTGGTCGTCCCGTGCCGGCGAGACGTTTCCGCAAGAGCGGCTGACCTGCCCGCTATCGAGCCCTGTAGCGTGAAATTCGAGGTTTGCGCGACAAGAAGGCCGGCACCTCTTTGAGCAGGCCGTCGAACTGCCGTCGTATGAACCGATAACATTCGCAGGACTTCTTCTTCAATCCCGCCTCATCGAGTATCTGTATGTGAGCGCGGCGGTAGGCAATTAATCCTGCCGCTTGGAGCTTCACGGCTTCCTCGGTAACACCTTCTCGGCGGACCCCCAGCATCGCCGCAATGGATTTGTGGGGCATTTCAAACTCGTTCGATTCAGCATGGTCATGCATCGTGAGCAGCCAGCGGGCAAGACGCTGCCCCACCGTGTGGTGCTGGCTGCAAGCGACCGATTGACTGATGACGGCCAGCAAGACCTGTGTGTAGCGCAGGAGCAGGCGTTGCAGCGGACTGCCAAAGCGAAGTTCCTTCCGCAGGGCACTCGTCTTCATTCGCATCGCGCTGCCGGAAATCTGCACAATCGCCTTATCGGGCGTCACCAGGCAACCCAGGAAAATATTGATCCCCACCATGCCTTCGTGGCCAATGATGCCGACCTCGACAGTGGCGCCGTCCTCCACAGTGTCGATCATGGCCACCACTGCCGTTTCTGGAAAGTAAACGTGGTCGATACGTTGATCGGCCTGATAAATGATCTCCCCAAGCGTTAGATCTACTCGCTCGAGCATGGGCCTCAGATGTTTGTACTCAGAGTTGAGGAGCGTGCGAAGAATGGCGTTCTTGACAGGGAAGTCCGTCCCAGATGGGTGACGCTTGTTTTTCTTCACTTCTGCTCGTTCCCGGCATCGCGAGTTGTAAGCGGCTGTTCACCGTGTAAGTGCAGCGGATGCAGGGGCAGCAAGCGGTCGGTTTCCTTCTTGACCACGGCATAGCACTCGCAGCAGAGCTGTTCCAGGCGCGGCCGGTCCAGCACTGTAATGTGTCCACGTTGATAGGTGATCACACCGAGCTTCTGCAGCTTGCCGGCGGCCTCGGTGACGCCCTCGCGGCGCACACCGAGCATATTAGCGATGAGTTCCTGGGTCATGGTCAATTCGGCTGAGGACAGCCGGTCCAGAGACAGCAGCAGCCAGCGGCACAATTGCTGGTCCACCGAGTGATGCCGGTTACACACCGCGGTCTGGGCCATCTGTGTGATCAAGGCCTGTGTGTAACGCAGCAGGATGTGGAGCATCTCACCGTGACGCCCAAATTCCTCCTTCAGCCGCGCGCCGGTCAGTCGGTATGCAGAGCCGGCGCTTTGTACGATGGCACGGTTCGTCGTGGTTTCACCGCCCATGAAGAGAGCCACGCCGATCGCGCCCTCATTACCGACCACGGCGATTTCCGCCGAGGCGCCATCCTCGAGCACGTACAGGAGTGAGATGATCGAGTCGGTCGGAAAGTAGATGTGATGTAGCGTGTCGCCCGACTCGTACAGAATTTCACCGAGCGGTAGCGCTACGAGCTTCAGGTGCGGAAATAGCCGGTCGCGTTCCGGCTGCGGTAACGCATCCAGAATGTGATTTTGCCGTGGCTGAGAGGTCCCCGTCATTGCACGCGTCTCGCTGGCATATGATGCGTTGCCGTAACCTAGACCTTTTCGGAATGCCATATGTGGTGCATCGTACATAGGGGGCCTCGGTTCAGGGCTTGTTCAAGCGCCAAGGCATTCAATCCATGAGAAATTCTACGGCCGCCCCGTGCGACCGGCGACAGGGAATAATGCTGTTGGACCCACCGAGTTCCGGTGCGTGCGGTGACGTACAGACGTGTGCGGTCATGCTGCTTAGCTTCGCGAGCATTGGCAACGGCGCGAGACGCAACCCTGCTCCGGGTGATCTGGCTGGTGGAGCGGATGGGTTGGTCGGTTGAGGGGCGTGCTGATCATCGAATTATCACTCGGGGAGAAGCCCATGAACGATCAATCTGAATCCACTGGTGGTGGCCACCCTAGCGTCGAGCATATCAACGGGCGCGAGGTCGATAACGAGCTTGCCGACCACAGTCTCAACTTCCGCCCGGCTGAGATGCTCCAGCGCAGCACGCGGGAGCGCGCGGATCGCCTTCAGATTCGGTCTCTGTTGTCGAACGGCCAAGAACTTGGCATGGAAAACGGGAACAACGAATTCATGACGGTATTTTCTCACGAGCTGCGCAATTCTCTGGGTGCGATCGGGAGCGCGGCCCGCGTTCTGCGCATGGACACATCCGCCGATCCCTCCGCGGTGAAGGCGCGAATGCTAATCGAACGTCAGGTTGGGCACATGACTCGTCTCGTCGAAGACCTTCTCGACGTGTCACGCGTCCGAAGCGGACAGCTACGCCTGCAGTGCCAACGAATCGATCTGCGCGTCCTCGCAGCTCACGCCGCGCAGACCGTCGAATTCACCATGGAACAGCGCCATCACCGGATGACCACATCATTCCCGGATGCGCCCGTGTGGCTGCAGGCGGATCCCGCCCGACTCGAGCAGGTGTTCGTGAACTTGCTCTTGAACGCCGCGAAGTACACGGATGCGGGGGGCGACGTCGAGCTGTTCGTGGAACAGGAAGAGGTCGAAGCCATCGTGCGCATACGCGACAGTGGCATCGGCATTGCCACGGAAGTCCTGCCGCGTGTGTTCGGACTCTTCGTCCAGGCGGATCCGTCATCGGGGCGGACGGAGGCGGGCCTCGGTATCGGACTTGCCTTGGTGCGCAGTCTGGTCGAGCGCCACGGTGGTCGCGTCACCGCGGCAAGCGCGGGCACCGGGCACGGAAGTGAGTTCACCGTTCGCCTACCAAGGTCGTAGTTTGGAGATCGATACCAGGGCTGCCTATCAATGCGATATCGGCCGTCACTTGATCGGGCGAAGGCCGGGGATGAAGATGGAACGCATGGTTCAGCGTTCCGCAAACACCAGGTTGGGCGACGTCGAGATTGAATCGGTAGCGGTGCCCGCGGGGCATGCATCGGTAGCATCGCTAACTTGGCGAATTGACGCGGCTGAAGCCGGTACGGTCCTGTCGAATAAGCAGGTCGAAGCAAGCGGGGTCTGCGGGCTTGGAAACCTGACCGTCGAATCCGGCCTCGGCACAGCGCCGCTCGTGAGCCGCGCCGGTGACACCGCTGACCGCGTAGATTCTCGCGTTCTGAAGCGCGGGTGACTTGCGGAGGTTTTGGCAAGTGATGTAACCATTTCCTTTCGGTATCTCGATGTCGAGAAAAATGACATCCGGGCCGAAAGCTTCAGCCACTACCAGCGCATGTTCGCCATCATTCGCAGTTCGAACGCTGTGTCCCGCCATTTCCAGCACCAACGCGAACATCTCTCGTGCATCCGGATCATCGTCCACGACCAGCACCGAACTTCGGCCTCGCTTGCGGAATTCAGCATCTTGGGACGAACTGGCACTCTGTAACATGGTAGACAACTCCGGAGAGCAGCCATGTGTGGACTACGGCGTTCGAGCATGCCGGTGTTTCGAATGACCCACCAGTGGCATTACGCGTCAAACGCGCAAGACTGCGCCTACACCGGAAATAGCTTAGCTTTCTTCGCGATGCCGCGCCGCTAGCGTGGGCGTGACGACAATCCTGTCGCTAGCGATGCCGCGGCCGCGGGCTCGAACTCTCGGACGAATGAAAATGCGGCACTACGCCAATGCGCGCCGCGGAAGGTCGATGGTGAAGACGCAACCGGATCCGGGTACGTCGCGAACGCGGAGAATTCCATGATTTGCTTCGACGCTGCGGCGGCAAATGGCCAGCCCCAGCCCGAGACCGGACCTGTCCTTGCCGCTCTGAGTGAAGGGCTGGAACATCCCCTCGGCGCTGCCTGCCGGCAAGCCGCCACAATGATCCTCGACATCAATCAGAATCCGATCCGCAACTGCATAGGCATGCACCGATACCTCAGTGCCGTGTTTCGTGAACTTGAACGCATTTTGCAGCAGGTTGCCGAGAGCCGAGAGAAGCATATCGCGGTCGACATCGACCGCCAGATGCTCGTCGACTTCGGATACCGCAAATTGGCACTCACGCGCGCGCGCCTCGAGCAATGCGGAGATGCCGATCTGATCAATGAAACCGGCGAGGGAGACGAGCTCGTGCCGCGGCGGCATACCGGCGGCGACTCGCACGTCGGCGAGGGACCGATCGACGAGCGTACGCAGTCCGATCAGGGAGCGCTCAAGCGCCGCTCCGGTTGCCCCGGTCGCCCCGACACTGCCGGCTTTGATGGCCGTGAAGGCGAGCGTGGCCGTATGGATGAGGTTCCGCAGCTCGTGCGCGAGAAACCCAAGCCTTTCATTGAGCGCCTGACTGTCATCGTTGGTTCCGACAGCGTAGCGTTGGTAGGAGTATTCCGTGACGGCATCGGCGATGCCGTTGTCGAGGCAGCGGTTGAGCGTTCGGAATTCGTCTATTTCGATCGACGCCTTGCGTTCGAACGCCAGATCCGTGATGGCTTGGCACAGATCTCCGTAGTCGTGCACCACCTGATCCACGGTAAAGCCTTGCTGCATCAATTCGCGCCCATGCAACGCCGCAGCGGCGCCCATTTCCGACAGTACGGGCCCCCCGCCACCGGCCGGACCGGAAACCTTGCGGCTGAGCATGGGGTCGGAGGTCTGCTCAACCTGGAGCGTCTTGATCAGCTGATCAAGAAACAGAGGAATGCCGTGGGTGAGCTCAGTCTGGGTCACTCGAGGTGCAGACCTTCGAGCAACCTTGAGACGGCAGCGCTCAATCAGATCGGCGCGATTGCTGGTTAGAAACTCGTGGAGCATCCAGGTACTCTACGCTGGTCCCTGTCCTGCTTGATGTGCGGTTCCGTACACTGCTCTGATTTCCGGAGCTTTCGACCGACACCCAGGCCCCCCGGAAGCCCTCGGCGAGGGTGATGATGCGCGTGCTCACAAGCGGTCAGCCGGAATGTCTCAGAGACAGCGGCGTCACATGGTTTGTCAGCTGGCTGCGGATCGGCTGCGTCTCGTGCAATTTCGACAACCCTGAGCTCCGGAGGAGTCGATTGCGCTGTATGGTCCATGGCTTACCTCGACTGATGGACACGATGGTCGGCACGCCCCCCGCCCGAGGAGGCGACCCCAGGGCGCGATCGCCCGGCGTTGTGTCTCCAGCCACAACCGTCACTGCAAAGCTAAGCCGCATGGCAAGATAGAGTCTGTGCGCCGCCGCACACAGCAGGTCCGCCCTCGGCAATACGGGCTTTCCTGCCGCCTTTGGGTCAATATTGCTACAGCTACAGCCGTCTCGCGCTCCCACCGATGTAGGCCTGGCGACCATGTCCGCTAGCGCACATAGCGCTTCGAATGGTCTGGACTAAGCATCACAGCCGGTTACCGGCGGATTAGCGGTACAGGGCCAAGTGTCTGCCGCACTTGAGCAGGCACTGCTCAGCCACGACTTGAAACTGAACATCTGTTACTGCTCCGTTGTCGGAGAGTGCTGGAAAACTGACCTAGCCACTATCAGCTTGAACCCGCAACCGGTGCGGGCCTGCGCTCGACCCCAGGTGCCATTCGACCTGCGACACCCGACACGCAGCAAACCTCACCACCGCCGATGTCATTCGTCGGCGGCCACTTCCCCTACGCTGCTCTCTATGAGGGATATCAAGCACCGTGCCCATGCCGGCGTCGGAACGCGGCGGCGCGCTCCCTTGCGCATTGCAAACAGCGCCACCGCTGCTCCCCACGATCGATGCACAGGTTCTCGGCTGACTTGCTCCCTCAGTGCTCGCCCTGCGGGCCGATCATGCGCGCCGGGTCGCGGTTGTTTTCCTGGCAGAGATAGTCGAAAGGCTCGTTACCCGGGGACCAGCGCAAGAACCAGCCTCCAGACCAGGCGTGCGTATACGCGCCGGGATCATCGATCGTCGCTTCGTACTTGAGCTGATAGAAATTCGGGCGTGAGATGCGCTCGATGAGATGCGCCTTCGAGGTGTGAGGGACCCCCTCGCGCGTGAGCCAGAAACGCTCGTTGAACCCGACCGTGTCGATCACGAGCGTGTCGCCCTCCCAGTGACCGATCGAGTGCCCGTACCAGGACGGCTTCAGGTCCTTCGGATGCGGACGCCCGTCGAGGTAGACGATCCGCCAGCTGTGGGGCGCGCCGACGCCGATAAAGATGACCTCCTTCGTCTCGGGCATATCGAGCACTTCGATGCCGTATGGCGTATGCCAGAGCCGCGGCCCTCCGGAGGGCTTGCACCGCGTGTGGGGATCATCGGCCGTCAGGTTCGCCTGGCGCTTCATATATTGCTCGCGCGCCCAAGGCTGAAACGGCACCTGATCGACCGTCAGGTTCGTCGGCAGGGCCGCGCCCGGCACGGCGGGGCGGCCCTTATTGAAGATCATCGTGGCGCCCGGCGGACCTTCCCAGTTGCCGACCTCGTGTGGAGTCCCTGCGAAGCTGATCCGCCCGTCCGGTCCCCGCGGCGGAGGACGCGTGAGGTCCGGGTGCTGAGAACCCGGAGACCCAGCTTGCTGTCCCGGCGTCGCAGCGGGAAGCAGCACGCCGAGCCCAAGGACGAACAGTGCGAGCGCTCTCATGTTGCCAGACCCGCAACGCTCAGGGGGTGTCCGGACGCGCACCGCCGGGGTTTCCCGTGAGCGTCTGGCCTCCCGATGAGGCGGCGCCGAGCACCTCGCCGGTGCTCACACGTGTCACCTTGCGGGCGTTCGCGTATTGACTTCGGTTCCGGGCCATCCACCCGTCTACGATGACCTGCTCGCCGATCGAGAGGCTGTTCTTCTTCCAACCCGCGCGCTGGAGCATGTGCGGTGGACCCATCTCGAAGCCCCAGGTCGTGACCTTGCCATCCTTGTCCGTCACATCGACGTAGATGTAGGTATGGGGGTTGGTCCACTCGACGCGGGTGACGACCCCGGTGACCGTCACGGGCTTCAGCGAGTCGTATTCTGCTGCAAAGGAGTGATGGGCCTCGCTCGGCACGGGTGCAGCTGCAAGCAGCACCACGAGGATCGAGGAGATGAGGTGCGAGGTTTTGGGAATCGACATGGTGGATCTCCCTCAAGGACGGCCCGTCTCACAGTAATACTCGGCGATGTCCCCGGGCACCCAGCGAAAAGTCCAGGCGCTCTTCCAGGGACGAGTATAGGTGCGGGGATCATCGATGGTCACTTCGTACCGCAACACATCGTGCGACGGCCGGGAGAAGCGCTCGGTCAGGTGCAGCGCCTCGGTGTGCGGCAGGCCGCCGTTGGAAAACCAGAAACGGGTATTGAATCCGATCGACTCCACGACCAGAGTGTCCCCTTCCCAGTGCCCGACGGCGTTGCCGTAGAAGGTTCCCACGACCTCATCGGGATCGGGCGGCTTGCGTCCATCCAGGAAGATCACCCGCCAGCCGTGATTGCCGCCGCCGTAGAGGATATAGACGCGGTTGTAGTTGCGATCCTGGATGATACGGATGCCTCCGGGCGTCAGCATCGCTCGAGGATTGCCGGGGCCGATACACTCGTGCATAGGGTCGTCGACGAAGTCATTCTTCTGTCGGTACTGATAGAGCGCAAGCGCCCAGGGCTGGAACGGCGCGACTCGCGAAGCATCGGCGAGGTTCGCGAGCCGTCCGCGCGCATCCATCTTCACGCTCACCCCCTCCTCGATGAGGCTGCTTGCAGAAGGGAGGCTCCAGTAGCCTTTCTCGCCCGGGGCACGGTCGAACCGCACCATGCCGTCGGAGAAGCGCGGCGGCGGGACATCCCCGAGCGCGGCTGCTGCGGCCGACGTAGTCCAGACGGGTGCACCGTAGAACGCGACGATCGCGGCACCGAGCCCGGCCAAGGCGGCCAGCGGGGCCCTCGCTCGGCTACTCACGGACCATGCGAACGCGATAGCTGCGTGCGCCCTCGATCCAGGTTCCGGTGATCGTGCGGTCGTAGGCGCCAAGCTTGCCGATCGCACCCGTGAAGGAGATTGCTTCGCCGGACTTCGTGTGCGCCTCGATCTTGACCCGCCAGCCCTCTGGGATGAGCTCGGCCTTCGTGATCTGAATGGACTTGGGACCCGGATCGATGAGACCGGAGATCGTCTTCCCGTCCCAACCGAGGACCATCACGATCGTGACCGGGGTGTCCGTGCCGGCGACACGCTGCCCGCGCCAGGTTCCATCGAGCGGGAACCCTTCCTGCGCATGCCCCACGGCTGCCACGGACAGCATCAGGCTCATCAGCAGAACTCGCATCGGCCTCCCCCAATCCATCGCCTGCCGGCTTTTGCGCAAGTGTAACCCGCGGGCAGCCCATCAGCGGCTCAACAAATGAGAGGGAAACCGCTGAATGAACGTTGAAGATAAGCGTCCACCGAAGACCGTCTAGGGCGATGGGATATAACTGAGAAGAGTGGCGAGCTGGTTGAGGGGCTGGTGGTGCCCCACCTTTGGCCTGCCGCTTCCCGAAGAGGGCCCCCATATCGGGTCGTGGCTTCGTCTCAAGGGCGTGCGCGACATCGCATCAGGACTCGCCGTGCTGGCGTTTATGGTCTGGGGTGGCTCCCACATGGTCGGCATCATTCTGCTCGTGGAAGCCCATCATCCCCATCGGCGACATGCTGGTCATTCTTGCGGCGAAGGGCTCGGCGAGGTGTTGCGTCGACTTCATCCCGGCGGTACGACGATCCCGCATGCGATCCCAACGTCATCCTCTGGGCCGCTTGCGGCCGGGCGGGCGCTGAGATAGCAAGACCATCCCCTTTGCTACTTTCCGCAGGTCCCATCACTATAGGGGACCGGCATCAGGCCCAAACCGGTGGCCTGATTGAGGCGGAAGGAGCGTGCAAGTGGACACCGAAACATTGATATTGGCAGCATCGCAGATCGCGAGCGGCATGGTGGGCAGATTCAACAATCCAGCCGTTTTGCAACAAGGGAACAACCCGAAGGAGATCGCGGAAGCGGCCGTTACGATTGCAATGGCCATCGCGGAGAGAGCCGACGAGGCACTCTCGTAGGATTGTCCGACAGATAATCCGGCGCCGCCGGGACATCACAGCTTCTGCCGAAGTGAAAGAGCTCAGAGCCGCACTCAGCGCTCCGCCTGAGTCGTAGCTCGGGCGACCTCAGGACGAGCCGCAGCGAATCTGCTCCCGATATTCCGCGAGCGTGATGATTCGCTGCGCACGCACATCCCAAAGAATGCACTGCATTGCGCTGCGGACCTTCGACAGGCTGAGGCGAGCGACCTGCCGAAATAGATGCCTGTACTCCTTGTGGCATTGCGCGAGACGATAGTTTGGAATCGCCGCCGATAAATGGTGAATATGATGATAGCCAATGTTGATCGTGAACCAATTCAGCCAGGCAGGCAGTACGAGAAAGCTCGTCCCCTCGATGGCGCCGGTATCGGGGTCCCAGCGTTCGCTGTCAGTTGCGTGAGCGTGCTCGAAGTTGTGCTGAACCGTGAATAACACGATGCCCACGCCACCAGCGATCGACACGCTCAACAGGTAGATGAGAAAGAACAGCGCAGCACCGCACGCCCACACCATGAACGCCCATGCACTGAGCAGGACGACATTATTCCAGAACATATGCCTGTATTCCGTAGTCGTCTTCCAAAAGCGCGTCCGGTAGCTCGCGACACACTCGCGGACTGATACGCCGGTCCGCGCCATCTTCGCCCTGACGATGTGCAACACCAGCCCGCAAGTGCCTCTCATCCACGTCAGGCGCGGGTTGAAGATCAGATAGATAAAGCCGGCAAGCGGCGCAGCCGCAATGCTGCACTTGTGCCTGTACATGCGCTGCTGCAAAGCGGTCAGTGCCGAATATTCATCTATCGACAGCGTCGAGTAGGGTCCGCGGTATTTCTGCCAGTTGCCGTTGTGAGCATGGTGATAATTATGGTGCTGCGACCAGACATACTGGGGCATGCCAGATATCACGCCGAGGAGAAATCCGGTCCAGCGATTCGGCGATGAGCTGCGAAACAGGCTCCCATGGCCGCACTCGTGCATGAGCGCAAACACGCGCAGTGTAAACAAGACCAGCAGCGGAACTGCCGTTACGGCAACCCAGGCGGAGACGCTCGCATACTCGACGGTCCCCCACCAGGTGAGCACGTAGGGAACCAACGTCGTCAGAATCTGTGTCGCCCCCCTGCGATCTTCGGACTCGGCGTATTTGCGGATCATCGCCCGCTTGTGCTGCTTGACCAGCTCAATGTGTGTTGCGATTGCTGCTCTCCGGCGTGATGGTAATCGCCCCGTTCACGTTCGAGTCTAGCAAAAGGCAACGGGGATATACCGGGGAAAGAGGTCGGAAAGCTCTGGAGTCGTCATTCCGACGGAGACGGGCAATCTCCACAGGAACTTCCGCGCCGCATGCGCTCTGCCGGCTCGGCGTTGTTGCTTACAACTTACAACTCGCCTGGGTGAAAGGAAATAGCGGCGCCTGCCGTGTTGCAAAACCCATGTCGACTTGCGCCGCGCCGTCCCATTCCCGACAGTGCTACCTGCCGCGCTGGCTGACCAGCGTGCCGAGCCCGCTACGCGGCTCCTAGAGTTTGTTCGACCACAGCCTGGTTCAGCAATTGCTACGTCCGCACTCGCTGGTTGGCGCCCCGGCACCATCCCGTCACGATGTCGTGGCAAAACGGCGGCGCAACGACGGCCGCTTTCAGCTGGACGTGCACTCCGGCTAACCGTTTGCCGGTGCAACGCTGCGCCAGTCGCTAAACGGTTTTCGACTGATCCATACTGATGATGAGCGTACGGAGACGTTCTTTCGCCTGGTACAGAACGGCCCGACCGCTCGCATCGTGACTGTTGATATGGCGATCCAGCTCATCGAGCAGCTTGTAGACCTCGAGTGCGCCGTTCATGTGGAGCGCGCCACCATCGATACTCATGCCTCACCTCTGGCTGTGCAGCCCGGAATACGGCGACTTCAGGTCCTAACTTGGAAATTCCGTGAGCCGCCACGGCAAGAGCTCGATGTCTCGAGGCATCCCACCTGTCAGGGCCAAGCGATCGCGGATCGCGCACTCGACTCCAGGCATCATGGGCCGAATCCGCGCCCATGACAATCAGATCATGTGATACCTGTGAAATTGCTTGGGCAAGATATCGCAGCGCGCAGGTGTGTGCGCGACTAAAGCGGCAACAAACACTACCGTTATCCAACCGCCGTAGTTACACCCCGCTCCGCCTTCCTTCTGCGTTTGAGTCGCCGTATCCGTTGCGACGAGATTTTCGACCTCGCAAGCTCTGCGCGCAACGTGTTGGCATAGCGCAATTCCTTGCTGCCGACAGCAGCAACGCGAAAGTCAAGCGCTCGCGTCTGGAACGTGCTAGTGTCCGTTCCGCCTCGTGAATTTCCGCCTTGCCCGCCCCTGGCCTGCGCGTCGATGCGCTCATAAGTCGGCCACCGGACAGCCATTTCAGAAATCCCCGCGACCGGAGGCAAACCGTCTTTGCCTACTCCCATCTTCTTTGAACGAGTGTTTTAAGTGACCAAACTTTACGTTGGAAATCTCCCCTTTACCGCTACCGAAGATTCCGTGCGAGTTCTGTTTACTGCGCACGGCGCAGTGGACAAGGTCTCCGTGATCAGCGATCGCGATACGGGGCGTCCCCGCGGCTTCGGCTTCGTCGAAATGTCGAGCGCTGATGCCGCCCGCGCTATGCAGGCTCTCAATGGCACGGACTTCGAGGGCCGCGCGCTGAAGGTCAACGAAGCGCAGGACCGGGAGCGCTCGGGCGGACCGAGCGGCGCACCGCGTCGGTACTGATGAAGGAGCCCGGGCGGACGAGCCCGGGAACCTCGCCGGGCTGCATGTGAGCGACCACCAATTCATCATGTCGCTGCGTATCCGCCATCCGCACATCGACCCGGCGGAGATCACAGAGGCACTGCGCGTCGACCCGCAGCATACGTGGCGCGCGGGCGACATGCGGTGTGCTCCTGCAGGCGACGAGATTGGCGGGACGCATCGCGAAAGCTATTGTACGGGCCGCGTCATGGCAAAGCCCGAGCTGGCGCGAGATCAGGTCGGCGTCGAGAGTGAGATCCTGCGCGCGCTCGGGACACTGCGTCGGTCTTTCGATCTCCTGAGGAGGCTGCAGGAGGAAGGCGGCTCCGCCGAACGGCACGTCGGCCTCTATGCCCGCGAGGAGTTCCGTCTGGAGCTTCTGCCTGGATCGCTTTCGCTTCTGGGGCGCCTGGGGCTCGCCCTCGCGCTCGACGTCAAACCAACTCCGGAGGAGCCCAGTGGCGTTGCGCTCAACTAGACCGCGGCTTGCGACTCAGAAGAGTGTGTCTGGATTTCAGGATCGTGCGGAACGATTGCGCAAGGGGCGCGCTACGGCGGCGCTCCTTCGCGAGGTATGCCCAAGAGCGACGCACATTGCGGTGCTCTTGAAGTTCGAAGCGCCGCCGCACGCGGACCAATCGTTCGTGCTCTACCCAGGGGCTCGAGCCTACTTTGGCTTTCCCTGTCCCTATGGAGATTGCGATGGCATCTACGATCTCAGTCATGCAGCGCAGTCGATTCTCCTGGGCACCGCGCTGCAGGCAAGCGGAACCCTCGAATGCAGCGGCGTACGCTCCCGGCATCGAATCCCGCGGCAGACTTGCGGGCTGCAGGTGAGCTACATCGTGAACGCACAGCGCCTTCCCGGTACCGCCGCGTGAGCCGAATCACCTGAGGCGCCCATGGAGCATAGTCGGTCGCCACCAAGAGAACTTGCGATGAATGACGCCAATCTGCTGGAAGCGTTTGCCAGCTACAAGGTGAAGCCCTCACGACGCTTACGCTCGGCGATGACGCCGGACGGCGCTCTCATCATTAGCTGCTGGTATGCCGGCTTCAAGAAGGCACAGATCGAGATCTTGAGGTATGAGGAGGACCTGTCAGGTCAAACCACGGAAATTGCGCGGGTATTGCGGGCGCATCTGGCAGAGGCGATGTCAAACGAGAGTGAGATCCGCGTTATCGTCGCCGTTGAGGCCCTGGTCCCGAAGGCGGATCCTGCTGCCATCGCCCCGGCTCGCATGACCTATTACGCCCGGAAGGATCTGGTGGGACGCGTCTCTTCGTTCGACGGGGAGCGATTCGTGGTCGAATTCCGTCGGACCCAGATGCCGGTCCAGGAAAGACTCTCCAAACGGACGCCCCGCACGCAGCGAGCGAGTTGACGATTCGGCGACAATCGCAGGTACCACCCGTCCCCACGTCGAAAGCACCTATGCCCAGGCCCAGTTACCATCAGCAAGTCAGGAAACAGAAGGAGCGCGTCAGGAAGGCCCGTCAGGAGGAGAAGCAGCAACGCCGGTCGGCACGCGTAAACGCTACAGACGAAATGAGTGGCGACACCCAAGCATCAGAATTCGCCGCTCCAGGCCATAGCGTTCCCGAGACCACGTCATGAGACTCTCATCCGGTCCTGAAGGGTCCCGCCAGGAGCGCGCGGATCGGTTGCGCCGCGAGCGTGCGGGATCGCAGGCGCTTCGGGTCGCATTCCCGGCTCTTCAAGAGTTGCGTCTCGAGCTGACGTTCGAAAGCCCATCGCCGAACACGCCAGCGGCCCAGTCGCACGTGTTACATCCGGCTGCTCGGGCATTCTTTGAGTTTTCGTGCCCGTATGCAGACTGCGATGGAGGGTTCGATCTCACAACTGCGGTCAACAGCGCCCTCACGACCGAGGGTGGGAAAGCGTGCGGGGTGCTCGAATGCCCCGGCCATCGACCAGACCGGCACAGCTCGCGAAGGCCCTGCAAGCTGCATCTGACCTACGCAATTGCGGCAACGTATCAAAGTGGCAAATAGGCGTGCACTGCAGGCGCAGCTCACTCGTCGACTCTCCGTCGATGAGGAACGTCACGACCATGCGTACTGGCAAGGCGCCATCCCGCGCGAGGGCCAAGTGCTGCCCCAGCAGCTGAGCATCCTTCAACGCAAGAGGGTCAGTGGAGACCCGATTCTCGTAGCGCAGCACCCCGCGCTCGGGATGTCGAAAACAGGCCTGCTCGCCGTTGAGCACCATGGCGCCATCGGCCGCGATTGCCGAGAGGGCCCCGTGTTTGTTTCCCGGTTTGGCGCCAGACCTTCCAAACGCGTCGATCAGAGTCAGATTCATTGCGGCCGTACTCTTGGGAAACGCAGCGAGTACACAGGCGCGCTTTGCTGCATGCCAGCGTTACGGCAGCGCAGTCACCTGGCACTCACGTTGCCAGATCTCGAAGCAAACGCGATGGAACCGGGCCGACTCGGGCAGAACGCCCGGCGTGAAGTCCACTGCATAGGATGCCTGCGCGGACGTGATGCGCTCCCCGCATCCGTCACATGAAGCACCGCTGCCGTATTCTCCGAGGCAACGCCATAACGACCCGTACGGCAATCTGTGTCCCGTCAACCGAGTACGGATGGCAAGCGTCGCCGCGGCAGGGGTCATCAGATGGCTTCTCCGGCCCGCGCGGGCAGAGTCAAGGTCGATGCAGACTGCGCCTTATTCCCGGGGAACTCAATCAATATGTCGTGTGCCGATGCGACATCGCGTCGCGCGGTGGTGCACTGAGGCATACGGAGGTGGCGTCATGAGCGTGACGAAGATTTCTTCCGTGCGCGCAAAGGTCGCCGACGCCAGGGCCTTGAGCCGACTGCTGTACGAAGTCCCGGATGCGGACGAGATCCGTGAACAGCTCTGCAAGCCGTTCTTTGCCCGGCGCTGGCAGCAATCGATGCAACGCAGTTTCTGGATTACCAGCGATGGCAATACCGCAGTCTGCCTGACACTCACCGGCCTCGACGTCGATGAAATGGTCGCGATCTGGGTTGCCTTCGATGCTTATCGAGCTCGCCCTGGTTTCACTCTCTCTGCCAGCTCGTTGGGGGAAATCATCGAGGCGGAGCTCGAGTTGGTGGCGGAGCTCGAAAATTGATCATCCTCACTTTTCGGCCCGTGCATGGCGAATCGCCGGTAAGCGTGCGCGGCGCCTACTTCAGGATCTGTGCGGATTGCACCCTGAGGGGTCCGGACAATGCCATTGCTGCGAGTTACGACAAGGGACTATGGCAACTCGGTCGGCGGCAACATCGTAGCTTCGAGTGTAGTGGTCGATTCGATCTGCGCGTGATGCATCGCGACGGCAGCAATCAACTGACCGGGCCGTATGAGTTTGTCAAAGCCATCGACGGAGCGCTTTTCACACATACGGACTATCTGGGCGCGTTCGCTTTGCCGCCCTCCGATATCAAACCAATGGAGGTTTGGCGCGAGGTTGCATTCCTGCCCACCGCGAAGGACGACATCCCAGTCCGACCGGTACGTCAATAAAGAGACGCCTGGGCGCGGGTTTCGAAGCCGAGATAGGCTCTCCTGATGTCCGAGATGCGGCCTGCGCCGGCTGCCCGCATGGTCAGGGAGATTTCCTGCGTGAGCTTCTCGTAGACGCTCTTGACGCCATCCGACCCACCGAGCGCCAGGCCATACATGACCGGGCGGCCCATAGCCACGGCGTCCGCCCCCAGCGCCAGGGCTTTGAACACGTCCCCGCCGCGGCGGAAGCCGCTGTCGACGATGATGGGCACGCGTCTGTCGACGGCCTCGGCGATGGGGCCGAGCACGTCGATGGTGGCCGGTACCCCGTCGAGTTGCCGTCCGCCGTGGTTGGATACCTGGATTCCCGCCACACCACGCTCCACCGCCTTCCTGGCCAGATCGGGCGACAACACGCCCTTGAGCAGCACCGGCAGGCCACTGGCCTTCTGGATGAATTCCACATCGTCCCAGTCGAAGCTGTTCTTCGGCCGGCCGCGCTTGATTCCCGCGCCAGGCGCGCCGGCAGTCACCCGGGCCGACGCGGCGGCGAGAGCCCGCCCCACGGGAAAACCGGTGCGCTGCAGTTCTTCGGAATTACCCGCACCCAAGGCGTCGATGGTGAACACCACCGCCGAATAGCCGGCCGCCTTGACCCTCTGCAGCAAGGCGGTCGCCTCGCCGCGGTCTGCGGGAAGATAGAGCTGGTACCACTTGGGCCCCGCGCCCACGGCCTCGGAGATCTGCTCGAGGGTGGCGGTCGAAGCGCCGCTGGCGGTCATCAGCAGGCCCGAGGCCGCCGTGCCCCGGGCTGTGCCGATATCGGCGGTGGCATGGAACAGACCCTGGCCTCCGACCGGCGCGGTCAGAAGTGGCGCGGACAGCTTCATGCCCATCAGAGTAGTGGACAGATCCGGCGCCGGTGCGCCGCGCAGGTATTGAGGCTGGATGACGAAGTGACCGAAGGCCTTGCGGTTCTCGTGCAAGGTCCACTCGGCGCCGACGCCCCCGGCAAGAAACGAGAACGATCCAGGCGTCAGTACCTTGGCCGCGCGCTCTTCCAGCTCCTCCAGGTCGAACAGCTTGATCGGTCCGACCGCCGAGGGCGGCTCCGGCAGCGGCGCCTCCTGCGCGAAGCTCAGCGCCGGGCTGGCCGTCACGGCGCCGGCGGCGCACAGGAACAGGCGTCGATTCCACTCCACAGTCGTTTCTCCCCGCTTTTTTTGTGGTTGTCGGGAGCATGGACCGGCGCGTTCCGCTGCGCCAGTGGTGACGCGGTATCGACCGGTCAACAGGCGAGGAACCTGGCCGTCACTCTCTCCGCCACATGGATGGAAACCGTCACGTGGTCGATGGAGCCCCCTGCGGCGGCGGTTGGCTGCGCCACGGTCCGACTGTTGGTGTTGATCTGCAAGCCTTGTGCGCCGGGTGGTCGTTGCGGGCATCGCGCCGGTAAGTCTATTCTCCCTAGTCCAGTCCCCGGGAGAATTGCATGGATTTCCCAGTCATACGTGCTCTCGTTCCGGCCGTCGCTGCGCTGGTGGTCGCTGGCTTTGCGCTGGCACAGAGCGACCCGCGGGTGGGCACCACCATCAACGATCCAGTGGGCCCGGTCCCAGATCCCACCCACGTTCCTGTGACTTTGCCCAAAGACATCAAGTGCGTGGGCAAGGAAGGCGCGCAGCAGACCTGTAAGCTATTCGGAGACCCGAGCAAGGCAGGCCTGTACGGCGTGATCTACAAGTGGTGGCCGGGTCATTTCTCCAAGCCACATTTCCACGATCAGGACCGCTATGCCTATGTGCTGTCAGGTACCTGGTGGGTGTCCACGAGCAACGTCTATGACGAGCGCACCACCTACCCTGTCCACGCAGGAACGGTCTCTATCGACGTCAAGAACACCGTGCATTGGGATGGCGCGCGCACCGGTGAGAAGGAGCCTGCCGTCCTCGAGCTCGTTGGCATGGGGCCGGTGAAGACCATTCAGGTCGATGAGAACGGCAAGCCCATTTCCAAGCCTTAGTGGCAGGGCTCGCGCAAACTATTTGATTCGGTCCTGGATCTTTGCAAGACCGGCTACTGCGCATACCTCGTCCTTGTCGCCTCCCGGCGCGCCGGACACGGCAAATGTACCGATCAGGTCGGAGCCCGCCTTGATTGGGATCGCACCACGCCGGGCGGTCTCTATCAGAGGATTTGCCTTTATTTCCGCCGCGAACGCCGTGTCCGCAGCAGCCTTGGCCGCGACCTCTCCGCTGGTCTTCCCATATTTGAGTGTCGCCTGAGCCTTGCTCATTGCGATTCTCTGTGTGATGGCGGCTGCACCATCATTGGAGATCAGCACGATCGGTACACCCGCGGAGTCGGTGATGAGGGCGGTAGTCTCATAGCCATTGGCCAGGCATGTGGCATTGGCGGCTGTAGCGGCCTCGATCGCCAGTGCAGTGCTGATGCCGCGGGCACGCGGCGGCCGCGGCTGCTTCTGTTCGTCCCGTGTCGGCGGCGGCGCAATGGTCGGTGCCGGATTCGTGTCGGCCAATACTGGTGCGACCGCGAGCATTGCTGCGACGAATAGAGCGCTCTTCATGATGTACCACCCTTCGGGTTTTCCCGGATCATAGCATCCTCGAGTGCAAAGTCTGTTTACCATCCTGCTTGCACTCGGTGCCCGGATCGCCCTTCCCCGGGCAGCAATCGCCGGGAACGGCAGCATGATTTGCCGAGCTCATCTGTTCCTGGCAGCTGCGATGCGTCACGGTTCAATGACTGCGGGGATCTCGCTCACCCAGGTTGGGGTAAAAGAGTGCGCGATTGGAGAGTGATTCGTTGTAGACCTTGCGCGTCTTGAACAGCCAGCGTCCGCCGCGCTTCACCAGCGTATCCTCATAGTGTCCGAAGTACACGAGCTGCGCATTCTTCTGCGGCGTGTTGTTCGTGATCTCAAACCAATAAGCTACAGTCATGGCGGTATCGCCCTTCACATCGATCACATGATTGAGGATGAAGTGCCGCGAGCGCGGCCAGGCAGTCGCTCCCTGCGGAATGCTCCGATTTCTCGCCTCCGAGAAGCCCACCATAGCCTTGCGAATCGCGGCTTTGCCGTGTTCCGTCCCATCCGCCCACACCAGCTCGCCATCATCGGCCCAGGTGCTCATGACTGTGTCCATGTCGCCCGCATCCACGGCGATCATGTAGCGATTCGAGAGATTCTCGATTTCGGCGCGGTCGTCCGCGTAGCCGGCCAGTGCCGTCCCCGACAGCCAGCAGCCGATGATGGCACACGAGATAGCCAGTGCATGCTTCATGAGTCGTCCTCCGGGGTGGGGATAGTGGTTTCGACGTTTTGATACAGGCTGCGCCCGAATCTGTCCACTCGCCTGCGTAGAAAACTGCGGCGCGCTCTATGTTCCAAGCTCCTCATCAAGGTCCTCGGAATCCAATTCGAACACGTGCTCATCGTAATCGAAGAAGTACAAGGACCTGTCGGAGCGCGCCCTTATGAACTCGCGCCCCATCGCCTGCAGTTTGGCAGCCGTAGCCTCGAGGATCTCCGGGGTGGCGCGAAAGGCAATGTGGTCCCCGGTGCGGGCGCGTTGAACGGTCGCGGCAACCAGCACAATCCGGATGCCTCCCAGGTTGACGAACGTCTCGAGATGACCCTCCGCGTCCTCACGCTCAACCGCTCGGGCGCTGAAGAGATCCCGAAACAGCGCGGCGGTCCTGGCAGGATCTTTTACGATGAGGGCTATGTGGCTAATCGACTCGAGCATGAGTCACCCGGTGTTTAGACGTACGGTGTACGAAAGTATCGTACACTGTACGTCCAGAGTCCAGTAGACTGATAGCGTGTCCAAGCGTGCTGCAGATGCCTCGATATGGTTGCGCCCGGCGCCCGGTGAGCGGTCTGGCCGCCTCACTCGCGAGAAGATCTCCTCCGCAGCGCTGTCGATCGCGGATGTCGAGGGTTTCGAGGCCGTTTCGATGCGGCGCATCGCGGCTCGCCTCGGGGTGAGCACGATGAGCCTGTATCACTACGTCCACACGAAGGCCGATCTCATAGCCCTGATGGACAACGCGCTCATGGGAGAGATCCTGGTCCCAGAGGGCCAGCTGCCACGGCGATGGCGCGAGGCCATATCGGCCATCGCGCGCCGCACCCGCGACGTGTTCGCCCGTCACCCTTGGGCGTTGCTATCGATGCGCAGGGCGCCCCCGGGCCCGAATGCGATGCGGCACTTCGAGCAGTCGCTCGAAGCTCTGCAGAAAGCTCCTATGGGCCCGGAAGGCAAGCTGGCGCTCCTCCAACTCGTGGACGACTTCGTTTTTGGTCACTCGTTGCGTACTGCGGAAACCCGCGCTTGGCGCGACGGCGACTCTAATCTAGCCCGATCCGCCGAGGCGCTCGGCCAACAGCTCTTCAAAACGGGCGCCCTTCCCCGCACGGCAGCACTGTTCGCTCGGGTAAGCTCGCGAAACGCCGCACAGCACCATCAGTGGCTGACGGAAGAGCGGTTCGAGCCCGCGCTGGCGGCGGTGCTTGATGGGGCCGCGCGACGCTTGTCCCGAGCCACGCGGAATGGGCGTAGCCCTATATCGCCGCGCGACAGATGAGGGACCAGGAGAATTCTGCGCGCGTTTCGCGCGCGCCTCGCAAAGTCGTTCCCCAAGCCCAGAAGACGTTCCCCTGCGCTACTTGGGTGCACGGCTTGCGCTCTACCCTTGTGGCGCGCCGTCGCGCTGTGACGGGTGAGCGATGAACATGCCGAGCAAGCCGAAACATCTTTCACGACGTGTTTTGTTCCAGCGGGTGGCGAGCTATGCGGTTGGCGCCTCCGCCGCCTGCGGCCTGGGGTTAAATCGAGCCGGCGCACAGGCCAAGGTGCCGCAGAAAGCCGTCGCGTACCAGGATAAGCCGAAAGATACGCAGCGCTGCGATGGGTGCATCAGTTTCCAGCCGCCGCACAGTTGCAAACTGGTGGACGGAGAAATCAGCGCACAGGGTTGGTGCTCGCTATTCATGAAGAAGACCTGATTCTCTACGCGGACGGCCTTGATGGCGCGAGCTGCCTGAGTCAGGGCGCGCGCGGCGGCCAGATCGCCGGATACGCTGCGCCGCATATGCCCGTTCAGCGATTCCAGACCTTCGGTCAGCTCGCTGCTGAGCTCGAGGTCGGACGCCTCTACACCTCGAGCCGCCTCCGCGGTGCGCAGGCGCAAAAAGCGGGTAAAGCGGTAAGTGTTCGCCCCTTGCGCAACTTCGATAGTCGCTTTCTGTGGCATCGGATCGCCACGGACTGCAACCCGGACACGGACGTCATTCTGTGGGGCGTCGGTATCGCTTCTGAGGCTGACCGCCGCCGGCCGCGCGATCGCGGTCGAAAGCTCCAGGTCGACCGTAACTACCTGAATCATAAGGGACAACTGCGGGAGTTCGGCAATCCCGCTCAGACTCATGTAGTGTGCGGCGGGATCGTGACCTTTGGCACCGCCACCGATGAAAGCGCGGCCCAACGCCGACGCATCGAGTGCCAGGCAGGCTTTGAACGGCACCGGCCTCGCGGGATGTCTCTGAAAGTCAGCGAGGCGCAAGATCGCAGTGCTTCCGGCGGGCGTAGCCGGGGCGTCGGCCCACGGCGCTGATCTGCCGCATCTGTCAGTCGAGCCGCGTCGCTGGTGTGATCCCAGGACGCAGCGGACCGCGACGCGGCGCGACCGGCGCCCTACGCTTCGGGTCGAATCCTTACGGAGAATCCAGCCCATGGCCAAACCCAACTACCAGCAGGTCAGAAAGCAGAAAGAGCGAGCGCGTAAGGCGCGTCAGGAGGAAAAACAGCAACGTCGGTCGGCGCGCGTCGACGCTCCCAGCGACGCGACTGTCGCAGGTAGCGCAGCAGACTCCCCGGCTCCGGTCGAGCCGGCGTCCGGGCCGACGACATGAGGCTCGCATCCAGTCCCGATGCCTTGCGCCAGCAGCGCGCGGAACGGCTACGGCGCGAGCACGCGGCGGCGCGAGCACTGCGCGTCGCCTTCCCCACCGTTCAGCAGTTGCGGCTCGAGCTGTCGTTCGAGGGTCCGGCGGCAAGCACGCCGGCCGCGCAATCGCACGTGTTGCATCCACCCGCGCGGGCTTTCTTCGAGTTTCGCTGCCCCTATGCAGACTGCGACGGAGAGTTCGATCTCACCAGCGCGGTAACCACCGCTCTGGGCAACAAGACGGGAAAGACACGTGGCACGCTGCAATGCTCGGGCCATCGCCCTGAGCAGCACGGCTCACGGAAGCCCTGCAATCTACTGCTGAGCTACGCGATCACGGCAACGTATCAGAGCATCGAGTGAGCCCCGCTCACTTGCGGCCGCTGCGGACACGTACCTCATCCGCCTTCTCTCGCCGCTCGAAGTCGACGGTGAAAAGGTCCCCGTCGAACGTCACGACCCTGCCGACCAGATCAGGCCGCACGTGATAGCGACGAGCGCGGGTTTTCTGCTGCGCGAGAAACGTCACCACCATGCGGACCGGCAACTCACCGTCGCGTGCGAGCGTCAGATGCTGCCGCAGCAACTCCGCATCCTTCGCATCGACAGACTCCCTGGACAGCCTGTCCTCGTAGCGCAGCACACCGCGCTCGGGGTGTTGAAAATGGGTCTGCTCGCAATTGAGCACCAGAGCGCCGTCGGCAGCGATTGCTGAGAGCGCCCGCTGTCGATTGCCCGGCTTCGCGCCGAAGCTTCCGAACGCATCGATCAGGCTGAGATTCACTCTGTCACTCTCCTGTGCTGCATGGCGCGAACAGCGGGAGGTCTCTCCCCTGCGTAGAGAACGCGCTCCGCAACTGTCAACAGTGCACCTCGCTGCCGCGAAACTCAACCAATACATGTAGGCGGCACCAGGAACCGCCGTGTTCTGCGGCCGCTCGCGACAGCGCGACGCGACGGGCGCAAGCCCGCTGTCGACCCTAAGGCAGCATCTCGGCCAGACGCACGCTGCGCAGCTGGGTATGACGAAGGTCACCACGAAGCCGTGCGGCGTGTCACGTCTCAGGCGTCGGCCGGTGCGACTGAAGGGTTGCGTGGGCACTTTATCGTCGGGGTCGATCCACACTTGCTGGTGACCGTAGTCGTCGGTCATGTTGAAGCGACGCAGTGTGGATTCCCCGATGACACCGGCTTGCATATGATTGGACTCGGAGCCGCGGTCAGTCACTCCGACGTAGCCTTTGGGCGCGCGTGCTCGGCGAACAGGACACGCATCGACTCCCGTGTCCGGCGCGGGAGTGTCCCAAATCGAGGGGTTGCCTCGAAAATGGACATATCGGGACAAAACGAGCCACTTCACCCGCCTCATTCGCCACCCCACCTGGGTCACAGTTTTCGACATGAGCATTCAACCGAGTCCGACACTGGCCGATAGGGACTGACATCCACGGATCCCGCCCTGAACCGGCGCCATCCGCACTGGAACTCGCCGAGGGATCAGACTGCGATGGGGCGTTCAAACACACCCGCACACTCATCGACATCCTCGTTGTCCGAGGGTGCGCAGAGTCGCGCTGCGCCGGACCTTCCGGGCCTCATCGGCTCAGTCGCTCGGGTTCTGACGAACACCGAGAGCCGCGCGCGGGCAATGGATGACGTTCTTCGCCTCCTTTGCGAAAGCGGCGCGTGCTCCGTGGCTATCTGGTGGGGAGTCGACGAGCGAAGCGGAGTTTTGACGCCGCTCGCCGGCTACCCTGGCGACTCTGTCATGCCGCCAACGCTTCAAAGCGGTGCCTTGCCACCGTGGCTGAACGAGGCGCCGGTCTGGGTTGGAGAGATCGAGGCGGATGAGCTCGCCGCGGCGCATCCGGATCTGTGGACACCGCCCTCTCCTGCCCTTGTCCTGCCAATTCGATCGACCGAACGTCTGTGCGCCGTGTTGACTCTCGGCTCCGGATCTGCAGCGGTACCCAGCGAGGGGCGGATGTCTGCCCTCGCGGCGCTAGGTACCGTCATCGGGCTCGCCTTTGACCAGGCCCTCACGATAGAGCGTCTGCGCGACAGCGAACAGCGCTTTGCGTCGACACTCGCGCTGGCTGCCATCGGCATCGCGCACGTCGACGACTCTGGACGGTTCCTGTACGCCAATCCGCGCCTGTGTCAGATGTTGGGATAC